>Ga0272412_1000588_pt1 | contig 11300 bp, 8 predicted proteins | sample WWTPWeurt_MetaT_FD_193540 | JGI IMG/M metagenome (GOLD analysis project Ga0272412, IMG submission 193540) | Metatranscriptome of activated sludge microbial communities from WWTP in Nijmegen, Gelderland, Netherland - WWTP Weurt (Metagenome... | ecosystem: Engineered > WWTP > Aerobic digester >...
TCGGCATACCGAGATTTGGTGTGGCGAAATGAACAGGATCATTCGCAATCGAAATAATGGTTTTACGCTGATTGAAATTCTGGTGGCTTTATCGATCAGCCTGGTTTTGATTGGCGGTATGTTTAGTGTTCTACTGAGCAGCAAGCAGTCTTATCTCAGAAAGGATAGTCTTAACCAAATGCAGGAGAATTTGCGGGTTGCATCGAATTTACTCCGAAACGTTTTGAGTATGACAGAATCGGTCCGGGAAGGGAGCCATCAGGATGGGATTATTGTCGCCTACAGTGGAGGGACTGGTGTTTTCAATTGCCTGGGGCAACCGGTCTCTGCTGGTACCATCATCAGTTATTTTTATGTCAAGAAAAGTGCCTTGTACTGTAGTTCAGCCTATCCGATCGTGCCAGGATCGCAGCAGCCGTTGGTAGAGGGTATCGCGGCAATGCAGGTTCAATATGGGATGGATTCGGATGACGATGGTCAGGTGGATGGCTATGCCGAATCACCGGGAGATTTAGATGCGATTGTTAGCGTCCGAATCACGCTGCGGTTGCTGGATTCGGCTTCTCCGCAGCAGCCCGAAGTGACGCTGACCGTGGCAATGCGTCCCAGGATTTTTTCCCGGCTAAAAGGAAGTTTCTAGTGAAAACCAGAGCCTTGCAGGAAGGGGGAGTGTTGATCATCAGTCTGATTATTTTGCTGGTGATGACTCTGCTCGGAGTGAGCGCCATGACGGGTTCGGACTTACAGGAGCGGATGGTGGGTAATCAGAAACGGATGATCCAAGCGTCGATGGCAGCCGAATCCGGGGCTATCCTGGCGTTGCAGTGGCTGCGGACGCATCCCGAAGCTTGGGGTGATGCGAAAGCTTGGCAGGCGGGTGATGAGGCGTTGCCCTCCAGGCCGTCTTCGTCGCCAAATTTTGGCAACGCGGTTTTTTGGATCGAGAGCATCCGTTTTGAAGGGGATACTGCCGTGATCGTCAGCCGGGGTGGAGTGTTGGTGGTTGATAGGATCATCAGTCAAAGTGCCGTGTCAGTAACCTTAAAAAGCGAGGATTACGGAGACGACCTTCACCCTGTTGCGGCTTTGCCAGCCAGTGATGAAACCAGGACAGGAGTCGGTGCCCACGGTAACAGTATGCTCGGCGTCCAGATTGGTGTGACCGGAGCAAATGGCACAGACGCCAAAAACATAGTTACGGACGATATGAATCGGCATAACCAGGATGTTTTCACCGATGGTATCAATGATAGCGGTCAGCTCGTGATTGTGGATAAACTCCCGCCCGAGAAGCCAATGAAAAGCAAAGTGCTTGCTTGGAGGCAATTAAGCACGTACGGAATGTAACCAGATCAAACTGCTCAGTTAGCGGTTCCAGCATTCGTCAACTGTTTTGCCGGCGGCCTGCCCCTTGACACCGCTACTGCTGAGCGTCAAGGTGCCGCAGGCTTCGCTGGCTTGGGCACCTGTGGGAGCTGCTTGAAGGGTATAGGCCGACGCCGTGATGTTGGCGAAGTTGTTGCCCAAAGGTTGAATGTTGTAATACTTGATCGCCCCTTCCTTTGGTGATGCTTGCAAACTAGTTGGCATGCCTAACAAAGTGAGCGAAGTCGTGGCCGAGCCATCAGCCTTCTTATTATAGGCGCCACGCTCGGTATAAATCCGTTCCATGTATTGAGCTGCTTCGAGTAGCACCGTTTTAGCATCCGCGCGGCGAGAGCGCATCACGGACCCTTGATAAGAAGGATAGGCGATTGCCGCGAGAATGCCGATGATCGCCAAGACGATCATCAGTTCGACCAGAGTGAAGCCAGAATGTAATAAGCTCTTGTTGCGCACGTTTGTCTTCCTGTCCCAGCACGGGGCGCGGCTCGAACCGCCCCCTAGCTGTTACTGTAATTGCCGCCACGAAGTCCGTTTGAAGCCACTCCCGCAAAATTGAGAATCTGTTACCGCGTCGGTTTCAGTATAGAGCGAGCCATTAGTACAACTGAAGGTCTTCTTGATAACAGATTTGCCCTCATTGCAATAGGGGGTGCCCATGGAAGTCATACCGCAAACAGATGGTGGTTCGCTGGCTTCGCCCAGCCGTTGTATTCCTGAAACAACGACCTTCTCCGAGTAGCTACCAAAATTGGAGTGGTCGCTCGCATTAACCACCTGATCTCTATTGAGATCAAAAGTCTCAGTCGTGGTGCGGCCGCCGGATGTGGCGTCGATTTCCATCACCCAACTCGAACCGCCGGCGCTACATGCGTCGGTACTGGGGATTTTGGTGTTGAAAAGCACCCGTTCACCACCGGTGAAGAGCGCCGTCTCTGTAACGCGTTCACCTTGTTGCGTACCCGAAGGCGGTTGCAGCAAATCCAGATACCAACCCTTCTGGGTATCCCAGTTGATCGCAATGGTCGAGACATCCCGAATGCCATACCGATAGGCACCAAATATTTCCGTCGTTTCTTTTGTGATGGTTTGTTGTTGCAGCTGGGAGCGACCAGTGACGGTCCAGTTCGGGTCCGCTTCGGTGTTGTCCCTGATACCGTATAGTGTCTGGGTCTTTTTATCCGCTGGGTCGTCGATATAAGCTGCATCGCCGTAGATATACCGGCCCGTGCCGAACACCACGATATATCCGCTAACAGGGTGCTGCATAACGGCCGGCTGGACCGATATCGGCTGCGCGTTACCGCTGGAGTCCTTGGCTTGGAAAATCGCTCTCGCCGTCCAGTCAGCAGGGGTGGTGGAACTCAAATCAAAGCGCCACAGATGGCCTTGCATGTCGCCTGCGTACAGCATATCAGCTTTGAAATCAAAGTCTAAGTCGCCGGTCATGCCCTTGATTCGGTTAAGACCTCCTGGCATCGCAAGCGCGTTGTCGCTGCTGGGAGTGTGGGTTGTCGGTACGGTCATACTGTTGGTAGCATGGATGACGAAATAGTCTGTCCCTTCGTCCCAACCATCCGAAAGATCGGGATTGATCTTGATGAGAAACAGTTTTGCATTCCTCGCGTCGAGCGCAGGGTTGGTCTTGCAGATGGGTAATCCCGTTGCGGGATCCTTGTCATAACGAGAACCCAAGGTGCTATCACAGGTATGGCTTTCATAACCATTGCCGATGACAACATACCAATTGCCGTCGTTCAGCCGCACGATCAATGGTTGCCCGGTCGCATAACCGAGTTCCGGGTGCGTGAATTCCCACATTACCTTGCCGCTGCCGAAGCTAGCCGGATTGGTTACATCTAGCGCGTATACCGCTTTACCCCCAACGCCGAGAGTGCCGACTAGGACAGATTTCCAATCGGCTTCGCTGCAAGAGGTATTGGGTGCGTTAAGACAGACATCGCCAACAGCGACGGAGCCATCCACGTAATACTGATGCGGTAGACCCTTGCGCGTCAGATCGGAGAGTTTGTTGGCGCCTACTCCGCTGAAAACGGCGCGCGGAATGTAAGCGAATCGCTCGACTCCCGTTTTTGCGTCAAACGCGTGCAGCATGCCATCGTTGGCGCCAGCATAGATCATCGGGTCGCGCGTCTGCTTGACATCAGTCACAAATCCAGAATAACCGGCAAGATCGCTTGCCGCGCTGTAACCCAAGTCTTGGTTACCCACGAAAATGGGGGAGGAGTTGATGATATCGCCAAGGACAGGTTTGTCGTTGGACCCCGTGACCACTGTATCCGCGTTCCGTTTGCGAAACGTGCCGCTGGCTTCGCTTTTGCAGGGCGGCGTTGTGCAACCGGTCCAGTCGCGTTTGCCACGGACGTAATAGAGCGTGGCTTGTCGATCATCGGCAGTTATCAGGCTTGTGCTAAGGTTAAGAAAAGCCTTTTCTGGGTCGCTAAAGTTTGTCCACAGAAATTCAAAGCCACCTTCCTTTTTATCCAAGACTGTCGGATTTGTTGGATCAGAATAATCGTCGGCAGGTCGGTATGAGAAAATCTTGCGATCTGACTCTTGCGGAATCAGCGTAGCGGCGTCGAAAATAACTGTCGCGGTATCGATTTCTCCCGTCGTTTTGTCGATTGGATAAGCGATCAGTTGTCCAAACCAATAACGAGGGCTGAACTTGGCCTGATAAATTCTATCCGGCGCTTGAGCATAGCCGGAGTTGGTCGCGGCGGCGGAAGACGAACTGGTCTGCTCGACCGCCATCTCGAACGCCTTGTCGAGGACACGGGCAAGGGTACCCGCGTTGGTCACAGGAAAATAGTTGCGCGGTTCTTTGGGATTACCCTCGCTATCCCTGATGATATTGCCGAGGTCATCACGCTTTTCCCATTCGCCGAACTCTTCGCCGGAGTCGAGCGCGTTATTCTTTCTGGACGGTACCACAGCATCGATATCCTTAACGTAACCGTCTAGAAAACCGCCCCACTTCGCGGCATACCACAACGGATTGTGTTTGATGAATTCACCGGATGTATTAGTACCGGGCGTGTATCGGACCAGCCGCCTGCGAGGTAGCGAGTTGGTAAAACTCGTTTTGGAGGTGGTTGAGATAGCACCGGTCATGTTGTTTACCGTGAACCAGGTCCAATCACAGTGCCCTCTTCTGTCATCGACCGCTGAGGAATTGACGAAGGGTATAGGAGTTAGTAGCGTCGTCGGCAGTGTCGCCGGTACTGTCGGCGGCGTGGTGTAATAATATGGATCGCAAACCACCGCCGGTGTGGTCGGCGGCGTGGCTATCACCAACTTGGCGCCATCATTGGCATACATTATGTCTGTTGCGGAATCGGATTCATTGCGAACCAAGAGCTTTATGCCGTCATTCGTCGTGCCTGAAATGACATAACCGAAGTGCAGGAGGGCGCCCATGGACTGGGTGCCAGCGCCATCAGCGTTATCGATAGTGGTGAATACATCAATGGTGTTATTGGCGTTCAGCTTGACCTCGTAGATCACCAGTGCGTCCATGTCGTTATCGTTGGAATATTCATGGCTGCCGTATTCAATCAAAAACTTGTAGTACGGTCGTCCGCCATTAAGACTGGTATCGGTGGATATCAGGAACATGCGCAACGCCCCACCGTTTTGCGGAACATTTGGTGAGATTGTATAGTTTGTCCCGCTGTATCTCAGCAATTTCGCGAAGGGGACGATGGTCACTTTCCGATTTACGCCATTGACGGTGACGGGTATTTCGATCTTCGGTGCGGTTGACGATAGCGCCACGGCAAAAGTATCGACTTTTTGCTCTCCTTGCGCCGCCAGATTAAGATCAGTGGTCTTGCCGAACGCGGCGACCGCAGCGGCGTAATAAGAACCTTGTTTGTTGGTATCTTCCTGGGCCAAGCCACGGATATTAGAAAAACTGGAGACGGATTTAGGGCTTGGAGCTAAATCAGCATCACTCGATAATGTGGCTGGAGTCACTTCGCCGATGAATATCGACTTGGTGGTGCCATACTCTGAATCCCAGATATTTTGTGCCAAGGAAGCGGCATTGAGACCACTAAGCGTACTGGACAATGTGCCGGCAAACGAACTTCCCGGTAAATTATCCGAGTCGAAAGTCGGCATAACATCGCTGATGACCGTTTGGAACGATTTTGCACACCAATTGTTCCTGCTGGCATCGTAAGGGTTATCCCATGCAGCCACCAAAGGTAATCCTAATGTATAGTCTTCATTGCTGCCGCTGTTTGTGTAGGTAAATTCCGGGGTAGGTGAACCGGCGCCAGAAAAGTACCGCAAACCCTCGTACATCATTTCGGCGATCGGGTTACCCCACCAAGTGCACTCCCCGTCATTGGGCGCCCGCTTTCTGTGCTCGGTGTCGCTGCAATAACCGGGATTGCCTAGACTGCCTCGATTGTAATCGCCGTCAAATCCATTGATCTTGATGGCGTCGATGGTGGCGACGATGCCCTTAAAAGTGGGTGATGGCAAGAGGTGCTTGAACTGCCCGGTGGTCGCATTAATTTCGTCTCTGAATGAACTGATCGCTCGTCGCAACACCCCTCCCCGCAGATTATGTGTATAGGAACCGGTAAGCAAACCAAAATACATACTGTCATTTTCACCGTAGTCGTGCAGGATTCCGGTTGGCTTATAAGCAGTTGGTGTTCCACTTGGATAGCCCTTGCAGTTGGTTTCCCTTAATTCTCCGGCCGCGCCGCTCTTGCAAACTTCAACGCGCACGATCAGGTTGTAAGCCCAAGCCCAATCGGCGAGCGGTGTCCCATCTTTTCCCGCGATCCAATTCCAGATATGATCGGTTTGATTGGTTCTGACCAAAAGCCTTGGCGCCGCCGTTGCTCCCTCGGACAATAGCGATGCATTGGCGAATAGATGGTGCTGTTGCAGAGCTGGATTTGAATTAACGGTTATCGACGGTAACGGGGTATAGTTTTCGATCCTGTAGGTGTCGATCGATGGATCGTACTCCTTGCCAAAAACATGCACATCCTGCGGGATATAAGCGCGCTCCAAGACGGTCAGCGAGGTCGTATCGGTACTGCGTTTGCCACCATACAATACTTCGCGCAACGTATCCATGCGAGTCATGGTGACATAGTTAAGAAAATCACCACTCCATTTGCCCGAGCACTTTTTGTTGAGAGTAACGATGGCGGGTATGAATCGATTGCTGCTGGTACTGTAGTCGTAACATTTATACGAGTCAAAGTAACCGTAGTAATTAACGGGAGAACCCGTTGAATCTGTAAGATCAGGTCTATAGCGAGTTTCGATAGTCCCGTCGCCATTCAGGTCCGAGAGATCATCATAGGCTTCATAGAATAGCCGATGATCGCGCTGCATAGTAAGCAGCATCATAGGTGGGGCGTTGTAACCCAGATAGAGTGGTTTTTGTGCGGGTGTGGCTATTGCCGGAGTTTGCTTAATAGCTATCGCTAGCACGCTGATCACTAGTATGAAAGCAGCACGAAAGTAGAAGTTGGTTCCCATGATGGCACCCTGGTATAACCGCGAGTTATTGCTCGGAATAAGTTGCTTGTAGGATAACGATGGCGCTATCGGTAAAGCCGTAGCCAATAGCGGTAACACGGTAGGACTTGACCGGATTAATGGCCGGGTCGTTCAGTTGCTCGATCATATAGCGAGGCGATTGGTACGGATGGCCTGGCTTGGAATAATCGCCAGAAGCGACAAATTCCACGCCGGTGTTATAGCCACAAGTCGCCCAGGCATCCTTATAGGTATTTCTCCAAAAGGTGGGGTCGGCACCATCGCCGAGTCCATTTGCGACGAGATAAGGCGCAGGCGTCGTCGTAGCGCCTGCGCAAACTCCCGTACTGGGGCAATATTTCAGCGCCCCAGCCGTACAGGTCGAGCCGCTGCTAAATGTCCCGCTATCGTTTATCACCGCGTTGGTATCGGTTGAAAAATAAGTCTTCTCGGCCGCCGCTAACGCCGACTCGGCGGCCTGGAAAGCGATGGTGCGGTCGCGCAAATTGGCCGACATGCGTTCTTGCTGGGCTGTCGTGCGTATCGATGTAATGCCGACCAATGATAGAATGAACAACAGAATGAGGCCGACGAACAGAATGGAACCCTTTTCGCGATAGCAGCTTTGCGGGGTAGCACGGCAAGAGGATTGTGTGGTTTGTAACACTATGGGAGCCATTTTGGAATGCCCCTTTATTTTTGAGATTGCAATAGGCGGTTGCGTACACCTATGGTTGCAGTCATCACTAGGCGAAGCCTGCTGTCCGCAGGAGTGAAATCGCTACCGTCAAACCATACAGTCTGAGCAGCGGTCGTTAGTCTGTCCTCTGCCGAGACCAATAACAACTCGATGCGAACCGATTTGACGCAATCCCACGGATCGCCGGTTGAGGTGCCGCCGATCGCCTTGTCGTTGCAGATCTCTCCTTGCACATCACCTGCGGTGAGATAATCGGTTGGGTAGCCTTCCATGTTGCCGGCAAGGCCATATTTGAGTTGCATGTTCTCGACGCCTGGGACCAGAAGCTGGTCGGTTCCACCGACTTCTCGCCGATAAAGAGCTCGAAGGCCAGTTGCCGGATCCGTGGCAATGTAATAGGCGCGGCTGAACGCTTTCAGAACTTCACCGCCCACATAGGGTTTACCCAAATCCGCGCAGGCATTCTTACCGCTCGCTTGCGCATGGCTGATTGTGGTAGTGGTGGACGTGGTGGTGATACTGGTAGCGGTGAACACGCCGGCGCTTTGGCAATCGGCCACCAAGGTCACATCGTTGGCCGCCAGGTTGTGGGTCGCGCTGATGACGATATCCGCTGTTCCGCTGGCTTGAGCGGTTACGGTTTTGCCCAGCGGTCTAGCGCCGCGAACGATTACGACATCGGAATTGGCTAGTGCGGTAGTCGGAGCACCAGTCGTCGCTAGGTCGGGATCGAAATCGTCGGAGTCGGTGCCGGGAGAAGCATTGGTCACCGCTTTCTCACCGTCGTAGCCCTCGATCGGGTGCCGGAAATCGTGGGCAAAACTACCGTCGGGGGTGGCTAAAAGATTGTTGAGTTTATTAGCGGGACTGGTAGAGCATTTGCCGTAATTAGTATTAATAATGCCCGTAGCGCAGCCGAAATTACCGGCCATTTGAAGATCTTGAGTCAGATATTCAATCGCTAACCGCCCATTTTCCTGCATGCGCGACAGCGAGGCATTGCTTCGGTAAGTTTGTTTGCTGCCTGTGTAGACATATGTCACGCCGAGCAACAGGAACAGGCTGATCGCTAGCGCGGTCATTACTTCAACCAGTGTAAATCCATTGGGCGCTGGGCGTGAGAAGGATCTGAACCCGATTTGGAATCGGTTAACCAAGGGAGGTGAATCAGTGGACATGGCCGCACAGCTCGTCAGAAATTGCATGGAAGCGTCGAACAGTACTGGCTTTCAACTTTCAGCTCCTTTGTAGAGCTGGAAGGCTGGCCGGTGCCCCGACTGTCGTCCCATTGTACAAACACCTCAATGCGTGATTGACTGCTCGTAATAGTAATTTTTCCTTGACCGCTTGGCAGTCGTTTGCAAAGAGTTTGCAGCCACTCATTGATATCTTTTTTATATAATTCGGTTGCGGGGCTGAATTTCGCGGTAGCGCAATTGGCGCCGTAATTCCAATAAGAATCGCCAGTATCGTAACTAGTGACTTCCTTTCGGTTGACACGCATGCGGTCAATCATGTCATAGCTCAGCACCGACGCCTGACTGCTAAAAAGCGAGCTTTGATTGTTTTTGAGTCCAATCAATTGCAGGCTGGCGACGCCCAATAGACCGATGGAGAGCACGACGATCGCGATCAACACTTCGAGCAAAGTGAATCCATGGTTGAACCGGTGAACGGTCTGGAAGAGTGTCATGGACGGACCTACGGACATGTGGTGGGAGGTGTCGGCGAACCAGTCGTGCTTGCCTTGGTCGAGGGATGGCCGGTGGCAGATATGGTGATAAGACGAGAGTTGGCGATGTCATTCGCGGTTGTGCCACGGCAGAGCTTAAAATCGGCGCTACTCACTGGAACACCACTTGCGTCCACGGCAACGCCCAGCCCGTTGTAGCGCATGTACGTCTGGAAAGGATTGCCAACCGTTAGCGTTTGGTCGCCGGATAGAGGGTCGTAAGTCTGGATAGTACTGGCTATCGTTGCACAATTCGTCTCGCCAGATGCCTCGGGAAAAACGTCCCACCCCGCGCTCCAATTTCCCGCCGTCGTTCCCTTGCGCTTGACACAGACGATACTTCCCCGCCGAACTGCTTCGGATCGAGCGAGCATCAGGGAAGTAATGAATTCACTCGCCTGGTTGGAAATGCGGTTGTTCTTGACCAGATCGATGAAGGTTGGTATTCCAACAGTGACCAGGATGGCGACAACGGCTACCGTTACCAGCAACTCTGTCAGCGTGAAGCCGGAGATGTTGGGCGAACCAGTGGCGACGAGCGCGGGGGATCTCTGACTGGGTCGAACCTTACCCTCGAATGCGGGTAGGATACTGGCGAGTGCTAGCGAAGGCGGCGTGCCTGCGTGAAATTCAAGGGAGGCTGTTGCGTTGTGTTGCATTAGCATTATTTTAAAAAATGAATACTTGGGATTCGTTAGGAAGTTTAATAAGCCACGAAGGCGCCCCTGTCATGCAGAAAGAGACAAATGGTACTGTTTAAGCGATAAACGGAGTTATGCTCGAAAGCTGCGGCTGAAGGAGAGAGGGGGCGGCGTATTCTTGATGATTTTCGAGGTTATCAATTCCGGTTAAGGAGCGAATACGCCATGATGTGAATATAAGATCATTTTGCTGAGGGATCCAGGCGTGCCGAGGCCGATGGCAGACGCGCTGAAATTGCTGAGGGACGGAGCGACGCAACTGCTGGGGCTGCGATTGAGGCGGAGATGAAGGAGTTTCTGGTTCGGTTCAAAAACCAGAAGACGGCGAATGGACGCCAGCGGTGGGTGCGCAACGGGCATTGACCGGAACGGGCGATCCAGACAGGACTTGTGGTCGGTGGCGGTGTTGGCGTCAAGAATCCGGAGACGGGTGAGGAAGTGCCCCTGAAACCGGGAAATCGGTTTGAGGTTGTGCCCGGCGGCGGGTTGTTGCCATCACCAGTTCCTTTTAATGTCGAGGTCGATGGAGAGCAAAAGGTTGGCATTATCATGGGATTGAATGTCGAGGAGGTTGAACCACCGGGCGAGTCGCAAGATAATCAGTTGATCTACTGGTACAAGGAGATGGGGCAGTAATCGACTATGTGCGTTCAGCCCTCTCTCCGTTTGGCAAGAGAAAAGGGGGCTGAACCGCTGGATCGCTTAATAGGTGGTGGGGCAATGTCAACTCTGCAAATCTGCCGGGCGAGGGTCTGGGGATCCTACGAACTCACCGCAGCTCTCGCGGCAACGAGAACACCACGTTTTCCGCCCGACCGGCACTTTCCGCGACTGTGGCGGCGCCCAGTTCGCGCAAGCGGTCGATGACCTGTTGCACCAGCACTTCGGGCGCTGATGCGCCAGCGGTGACGCCGATGGCGGTTTTGCCCGCCAACCAGGCAGGATCGATATCCGCCGGTCCATCGATCAGATAGGCCGGCGTTCCTGCTTTCTCCGCCAGCTCACGCAGCCGGTTGGAATTGGAGCTGCTGCGCGAACCAACCACTAACAGCAGTTCGCAGTGTCCCGATAATTCCTTGACCGCGTCCTGCCGGTTCTGGGTGGCATAGCAGATGTCGTCCTTGCGCGGTCCCTGAATGGCTGGGAATCGTTCGCGCAAGGCGACAACGATTCGAGCCGTGTCGTCCACCGAGAGGGTGGTTTGGGTGACGTAAGCCAGCTCGGTGGGATTGCGTACTCGCAACGCCCA
>Ga0272412_1000589_pt1 | contig 11297 bp, 9 predicted proteins | sample WWTPWeurt_MetaT_FD_193540 | JGI IMG/M metagenome (GOLD analysis project Ga0272412, IMG submission 193540) | Metatranscriptome of activated sludge microbial communities from WWTP in Nijmegen, Gelderland, Netherland - WWTP Weurt (Metagenome... | ecosystem: Engineered > WWTP > Aerobic digester >...
AAAAAATTTCGCTTCATTTATTAAATACACTCCATGCTTTTTGCTTCAGTGGTTTTCTTCAGCCTGTTATGGCTTCTGATTAAGGCCAGCTTAGGCAAGCAATAAGATTATAGGATTCTTTAAATTAATCCGTTGAACCATACCTTCACAGATCCCAGCCAGAATAACGCTTAAGTGCATTTTTGCAGTGAAGGGCTTTTAGTAAACCCAAATAACAATTAATGTGAGGCTTCTTGTCCCAGCGGTTATTATAAAGACTCAATAATCGGTCAATGCGTGACAAATTGTTCTAATCTGCAGTTCAAGAACAGTGGAAATATGGAATGCGAGAGAAACTGTTCAACAGGTAAGTTTGGAAACATCACAACTTAGACGTGCGATAATACCTGTTAATATCCCTATGTGGCTAATAGTTCACTTAATCTCTGTACGTTTACTTGTACCAGGCCACAGGTATTTAGCCCTGTATAAACGCAATATGGATGTATGAACTAGTGTCCATCAGGATATGGACTCTTCAAAGACATGGAGGCTCTGTTTTGCACACCCTAATGTCGCGTAGGCAGCTACACCGACTTGAGTACACAATCGTGCGCCTAAATCTGTTCCACAGGTTACGCTGACATTATAACGGGTACCTGCATTCAGGAATGCTACGATATTTTTTTTGGGGACCCCACCACAAAGATCTGTAAACGTGCCTGCCCAAACGGCTACTTCGCCAACAATTTTACGCACAAATGTTAAACGTATTGCACAAATGGCTATTTTGGAGATGAAACCACCAATAAATGTGTGGAAACATGTCCTTTACCCAATACTACCTTCGTGGACAACGTTAACATGAAATGTGTTGTACGGTGTCCCGAAAATACTTTTGCAGACTTATCATCTGGCAATTGCACAGCCGTGTGTCCACCAGCTTCTGGAAAAGCGCTTGGTAACACAATCAGTGGATTCTGCGAAGCAGAGTGCCCCATCGAACTCTTTACAGATGAGTATTTTAGCCAATGTGTAACGACCTGCAAGGCAACCTTGTACTAAGAATTTGTTAACACGACGTACAAGGCCTGTAAGGCAAAGTGCAACGAGACTTTGTATGGACTCGTCACCAATATGACTTGTGTAACATAATGTCCAGCAGGAATGTAGATTGTGGAGTAAACAAAGCTATGTATCTCTCCCTGCGATCCTGGCAAATACTATGATGTGCTCTAGAAACAGTGCACAGCCACTTGCACCGTTTACTATTATGCTGACTCATTGTAGAAACTATGCACCAAGATTTGTTCGGGAGGCCAATTCACTGATAAAACAACTTGGAAATGCGTTGATACCTGCCCTAGCTCTTACTTTTCTGATCAATTGACTAAAAATTGTTCTAAAAATTGCACTGGGGGTCGTTATGCAGATGCTACTACCAAGAACTGTACAACTCTCTGCTCCGATGGATATTTCGCAGATTCAGCAGACTACGTTTGCAGATAGACTTGCACAAATGCCTTAATGGCAGACCAGTCAACAAGAGCATGTGTGTAAACTTGCCCTAATACCACAACATACACTGATTTCCTTGACAAAAAGTGCTACTTAACTTGCCCAGCCCCACCCAACAAGTTCACCCATGAAGAAACTCGTGAATGCTTGTCTGAATGTCCTGCGCCCTACGTTGGCGACTCTGCGTCTGGTAATTGCACATTGCACTGCCCTACTACACCCAAATTCCTGTACATGGACTTACTGGCAAAGCGCTGCTCCACGGTGTGTAGTATCGGCCTATATGCTGACAAAGCTACTCAAAATTGTTCCACTAATTGTTCGGCTGGCACCTTCGCTGATGATACAACTGCTATATGCGGAACAAATTGCTCGCAAGGGAAATTTGCAGACTCCATATTGCATATGTGCGTTACTGTCTGCACCAACGGAACTTTGGCCAACCCTATTAACTTCTCCTGTGATGCAGCTTGTCCATCACCGTTGCTCACTGATAAGTTCTCCCTGCAATGTTTGGAACGCTGTTTATCTGGCTACTACGAAATCCCTTCCACAAAGGAGTGCAACTCTTCATGCCCACTATAACAGGGTCTCTATGCCGACACCCTATCACGCAAATGTCTTAGTAAGTGCTCACCTGGCTACTTCGCTGATAACTATACAGGTTCCTGTGTACAGACATGTCTAAGCCCTTTTTATAGTGACCCCTTATCCTAAGTATGCGTTCGTGTTTGCCCTTCCAACCTCTTCCGAGAAGAAACAACACAGAGATGCACCTTCTAATGCTCTTCAGGACTCTTTGCAGATACCTCTACCATGCTCTGCTCTCCTACATGTAGTGCTGCAGGTCAATTTGCTGACCCGACCTCTAATACCTGCGTGAACCAATGCCCTCAAGGATTTTCCCCTAACTAGTTATCAAAAAGTTGTTTTACGAGTTGCCCTCTTCAGCAATATTTCGACTTTACAACACAGCGCTGTGTCCTTGGAAGGTGTCCCGCCTCTTATTTTGGGGATCCTGTATGGTAAATCTGCACATAGACTTGTTAAGCCTCTTATTATGCAGACAATTCCACAGGATTGTGTGTTACTTCTTGCCCGGCAGGCACTTATGCATCTCCCGTCAGACAAACCTGCTCCAGTACTTGCGAAGAGCCCTACTTTGCTGATCTCGTTACCAGCAAATGTGTGCTGATGTGTCCAGCCCCCTACTTTAGTGATAACACCACTAGAGCTTGCTTGGATTCTTGCCCAAAACCACAGTATTCTGACGTCGTTACTAACCAATGCCGATCTATTTGTCCAAGTTAGCTTCTCGTGGATCAAACAAACTATCAATGTCTTCAGGAGTGTCCTGCCGGATACATCGCTGATTACACCATAAAGTTGTGTACTCAGAACTGTCCAGCCGGATTCATTGCGGATTATCAGACTAAGCGATGTGTTAACTAACAATGTACCACAATATAAGATCCTTATTACGATATAGCACAAAAGTAATGCGTATCTTAATGTCCTTAAGGATTCTTCGGGGACTCTGTGATTCATCTATGCACGAAATCCTGCACCCTTGGTTCCTTTGCTAACTTCGATACCGGTCTATGCGATATCAGTTGTCCGTTTCCACAGATCCCTGACTCAATTGCTGGACTGTGCGTTCAAAAGTGCACAAACAACCAATTGGCATTACCTACCAAAAATAAGTGTGTATTAGAGTGTCCGGAGGGATAGTTTGCCAACACAACCTCAGCAGAGTGCATAAAATGCCACGCAAGTTGCCGTACTTGTAAGGGAAGCGCAGACACAGACTGCTTAATTTGCGCCTTTGGTAGCTTCTTCAACAAAAAGATAGAAGGGGTTCGAGTCTGCGTTACCGTTTGCCAAACAGGAACTTATGCCAACTTAGCCACGGGATTCTGTGAGGACTGTCCATCCACCTGTGCTGCCTGTCAGCAATACGACATCTGCACCTAATGTGTGGTTCCTCTTATGCTAGACGTTGCCAGCTGCCTCCAGACCTGTCCTGCACGAAAGTACTACAACTAGTCGATGGCTTCCTGTGCCTCCTGCGACTCTCTATGCCAAGCATGCTAGGGCCATGGACCCAACAATTGCACTCAATGTTTCCTTGACAAATATCTCATGCCTACCTCAGGGACTTGTCTGGAGGTCTGTCCAGATAAATGGTTTGCAGACAAAACGTAGCAGAAATGTTCCGCATGCCCCGTCACCTGCCAAACATGTCTGAGTCTGTAAATCTGTTTGAAGTGTGAGCTCAGTTATATTTTGGGTCCATCTTAAGTCTGTGTAAAATCCACCGATTAACAGGTCTGTGGCTAAGGATACTATTACAACTTCACCCAGCAAACTTGCTAGTTGTGCACTTAGCGCATGGCAAGCTGTCTGTCCTGCTCAGTTAACGATTCTTCTTAGTTTATCTGTGACGACTGTGGAGGAAGCAATTATTACTTTGATTATAACACATTCACCTGTACCACCTGCGCTAGCCAGGCCAACTAATGCTAATCTTGCTCTATGACCTCTGTTACTCCTAAAACCTTCACTTGCATTTGCAAATTACTTTAGGCCTACCGCACCAGCACAAAGACCTGCACTGACTGTAATTAGCTTATTCCCAACTGTAAAGGCAAATGCTACGAGGACAAAAAGAAAAGCAACGCCCTCGTCTGTGAAGACTGTGGGGCAGGTTGGTTCTTTGATTCAACTGCTATATAATGCAAGAACTGCGCTGTTGAACTACCAGGTTGCGTTGGTTGCATCTACGATAGTCATACGTTGTAACCTGATTGCTTCTTTTGTGCTGCTGCTTCGTTCTATAATCATACCAGCTAAAGCTGCCTATTGTGTAGTAACATTGTGCCAGGCTGCTTTGAATGCGCTCTGAACAGGACCTCCAATGAGTTTTCTTGCCTGATGTGTGTAGCGTAAGGTCGATTCTTTTTCAACCCTATCAAGCACTCCTGTGAGTCTTGCGCTCTATACATCCAATAGTGTCAAAGTTGTCGTAGCGAAACTGGCGATGCAAGCTAAATTCGTTGTCTCCAGTGTTCGTCAGACTTCTACTTAGAAATTTCCTAAAATCAGTGCGTCTCTTGCCAGAAGAAAGCCCCAGGTTGCCAGACCTGCTAGCTGCTCAACGGAACATTTCACTGTAGCTTATGTAGTCTCGGTTACGCTCTTAACACTGCCACAAGTGCTTGTCTGATACTTGCCAATTCTCAGTGTGACTCGAATTGTGAAAGCTGTGTAGCCACCAATGGCAAAGCGAGCTGTGAATATTGCAGAGTAGGATACTTCCTGAACATCGTGACAAAGGTGTGCATGGAACAGATGAACTGTCTTGATGGTTATTACTTCACAGGTAAGGAGTGCGCCATCTGTCAAAACGGCACTGATAGCAATTGTGTGCAGTGCCACTTGAATCAGTTTGGGATCATGACCTGCGATGTCTGCAACAACAATTTTCAGTTGGTTGATTCAAAATGTGTACTGGTCCCAGGAACTAAAAATTGTCCCTATGGATGCACTTCATGTCAATATATAAGTGGATTGGCACAATGTCTTACCTGTTAAGATGACTACATTTTTGATTCCACCTAAAAAACCTGTACTTTAAATTGTGACAAGAAAGGTCTGATCAACTGCTAGAGATGTAAGACATACACGGATACAATAAATAATCAGCTGAATATATGTGTACAATGCAAGCCTGGATTCGAGTTTTCAAAAGATAATCAGTGCATACAAGTAGCGACTTGCTCCATCAACTAATTCTTCTCGATTTCGATGAAAAGCTGCCAATCTTGTCCTTCTAATTGCGAGATCTGCATTGAGGATCCGAATTCTTTGATGACATGCATTTCTTGCGCTGCTAACTACGATGTCACATAATGGGGAGAGTGTATATTCTCAGGAAATTAGTAGATAGCCCAGCCATGCCCCACTGGTTGTCTTACATGCACACTCAATCCATATCTAATGATCCAAACCTGCTCTTCCTGCAACACTAGTGCCGGATATACTCCACTTACTTAGTCAGGAGGAGTTATCGTTTGCATACTGAATTGTGGAGCTTCCAATCCTAATTGCAAAAGTTGCATAATTAATTCAGTTAATTAGATGTCTATCTGCCAGCTATGCAACCAAGAATATTCCCTTGATCTGAATTAATAATGTGTTAAGAAGATGCTCTGCTCAAGCACAACTGTTTCTCTGTTCTTCCACCCTGGCACTAGACTCTGCGAGAAATGTCCTGTTGGTTGTGCCAAATGCTATTGGGAAGACTTGATTATCAACGTCAATTGCACATTTCCCTCTGTCGGCTACACCCTTGCTCGTTCAGGTTAAACTGTTCCAAAAAAAAACGTCACACAGTCTAGCTGCCCTGAGATGTATTATGCAGACACAGAGAATGAGAAATGTGATTGTTGTCCTCCGAACTGCTATTCATGCTCGTATGATAGCAATATTAAGGGATTGTTCTGTCTAAAATGCTTTAATAACTATGTCTATGCAGGTCAGAAGCTAGGATGCATCCCTATGAACGAAAGCAACATCCCCTCCCCTTCTAATCAATTAAGCTGTAGCAAAGGCTATTATTTTTCAGCCTTGTAAGAACAATGCCTTCTGTGCCCGCTTGGATGCTTGAGCTGTGGTTTAAGCGCCGTTGATCAGAAATCTGTTGTCTGCATCCGCTGTGATAACGACGTGGACTGGGTAATGAACAAACAACTACTTTGCATTTCCCGGAAATGTCTTGAAGGCTTTTACTTTAACGCAGACCAAGGCTGTAGTAGCTGCCCACCTCTCTGTAGACAGTGTTACTAACAATTTAACACAGGATAACTAGTCTGCCAAGCTTGTTTTCCCGACAGTCAGCTAGATACTGAGTTACAATAATGTAAAATTTCTATCTGTCCAACAGGCAGCATCCTCTCCCCCGATCAATGTAAGCCATGCCCTGACCTTTGCGAAACTTGTGTATATAATCCAGACACCAAAAGAAATAAGTGTATAAAGTGTCTAAGTATATTTTAGCTAAGTGACTCTTACTGTCTGAAGACATGTCTAGACGGACAATACTACGGCTTTGGTGGGGACCAGTGGGTAGTAGGTTGTCATGCATGCCCTACAGGTTGCACAAAATGCTAGTTTAATTTCACTAGCAAGGCAATCTATTGCAGTGAGTGCGATATTGCCTACAAAATCAATACCTTGAAGTTCTGCATACCCTTCGATTTAGCTCTAGTCTCATGTGCAACCTCCGAAATGATTGTTATAAATAGCGCTTCAGGTACAGTTAAATGTCAAGCATGCTCTTTCAATTGTAAGAGTTGCGTGTGGGAAAGCTAAAGAGAAATCTGTTTAAATTGTAGTGATAGTGCAAAGTACTCCTTAGATTGGGAAAAACATATATGTGTACCCAAATCCACCACTACTTGTCCCAGCAATCAATATTTCGATTACGTTATGGAGACTTGTATTGACTGTCCAAGCTCTTGCACCAAATGCTTGTACGATTTCTACAATTATGAAAAACCTAAATTGATATGCACTGCATGCCAGATTGCGTCAAGTGGCAGTTCTTCTTCCTATTTTTTGAAGCAAGGTTAATGCGTATTATCCTGCCCTTAAGGATAGTATCCCATATTTAAACTAGATGATGTAACTCAACAATCCTTTTAACATTGCGAGCAATGCAGCAACGACTGTCTACAATGTGAAATGGTTTACACCACTAGTCCTCCTTAGGAGATTTGCTATCAGTGCAAGACATCTGGCTTTTACCTGAGCAACGGCCTCTGCAAGGTGCTTAAATAGTGCCGACAGAATGAGTATTTGATTATTTAGACATAATAGTTTGGCTCTTTCTAGCAGCTGTGCCTTGCCTGTCCAGCAGGCTGCAAGTATTGCTCTGCCACTGACCAGTCAAGCATTAAAAGTGCAGTGATTTGTGGCTCATGTGAAGACAATTATCGACTCAATGACATCAAACAATGTCTCCCCATATCATGGTTTGAATAGAAGACGTGCAAATTGGGATAATATCTCCTGCTCTCCAAGGATAGCAGTAACCTGGATATTTGGAACTGTATTAATTGCCCTTTAAAATGTGCCTCCTGTGATAAGAGAAATGGATCTGTTATTTGCCTCACTTGTGCTGTTGGTTTGTAATTCAACAATTTTGATTGTCTTACAGCAACGCCATGTTAGTCAGGGCAGTATTCATTGTTCCGCAGCAGCATATAAGACTATGTTTGCATTCCTTGTCCAATAGAATGCACAATATGTGCATTATAGAACTACCTTGATGAACTCTCTCTCACCTGCTCTCAATGTTCAATTGACTACGTTCTTGTAACCAAAAATGGAATAAACAAGTGTCTTAAACAAGTAGCTAACTCCAGTAAGGAAGCCGTTACAACCTTGTGCCAAGATGGCTACTACCCTGTATTTGTAGATGGTTTTGGCAAGTGCAATAGCTGTGTTCGAGGCTGCACTAAATGCATGTTAAGTGAACCTACCAACCCAACCAGCAAACTGATATGCACAGCTTGTATTAAAGGTTACGAACTGATTTAGTCTAGGTGTTCGGAATTATGCTCTCCAGGGATGTGGATGAGTTTTCTAGAAGATGATTCACTCAATTGCCAGCCTTGCAATTATCTTTGTCAAACTTGTTCAGGTCCGGGCAGTCAAAATTGTACAGCTTGTCTTCAAGGATACAGACTTTCAGAGGATACAAAGGAATGTGTGTAGTAGCAGGCGAAGACCGAAGTTGACTGCGGGTTATTCGCATTTTACAATAAACTGACACAGGTGTGTGAGTGTTACGAAGAAAAAAATTTGTATATAGAAAGTGATAAGACTTGCAGGTCGTTGACAGAAACAATTACTCAAAAATGTGCGCCCGGTTTCTTCTTTAGCTAAGCAGATAGCAAATGTTAGAAGTGCCGCGTTTTAGGTGATAGCCAGTCTTGTGTCCTTTGTACTGGACCATAGCCATCAGATTGTTAATAGTGTGTTGTTGGTTAATTTTTCAACAAAATTCAGCAGACTTGCATGCCTTGCCAACCAGGTTGCGAGTCTTGCTTTTCTTATCAAAATTGTGATAGATGCCAAGCAGGATTCTTTTCATATACCTAGTAAATGTAGGGTCTTTTTGTTTAAAAATGCATGTAGCAGTGTCCGAGTGGAACACTACCACAAGTTGGCTCTCTATATTTACTTAATAAGGATCTGTTTACTGATAAGGAGATTTAGATAAAGCTAGAAATCTAAGAGTAAACCTCTTCACCAACTACTAGTTCTTTTGCTATTGCTGTTGGAGTATCTGGAGAACCAATTTTTGATAATCTACCTTGGAAAATTATTAATCGAAGCCCTGTCTATAATAATATGAAAGTTAGATTGGAGTGCCAACCCTGTAAGAACTACTGTGCATAGTGCGCATAAGGGATGCTCTACGTGAAAAATTAAACCAAATGCATTAAAGAGGAATTCTGCCCTGACGGTTACTACAAGTTTTAAGAGAACAACAACGGACCAACTGTCTGTGAAGTAACCATAAATAACAATGACTTTAAAATCAATAGAATTATAGTTCCATCGCTCACGAAGGAAAGTAATATTCAGCCAAAGAACAGCTAATTGATGTTAGAAGCATATACCTCTTCAGATTCCAGTCTTTCTTTAACTAACAGCAGCATTTTATATGAGTGGAGTGTGATTGATGTGAAGCAAGATATTTATTAAGACATTTTTTAGTTAAATGTTGATTCTTCATTGCCACTTGTGTAATAAAAAGAATTAACTAATGATCTTAAGCAGCAGGCAAGACAGCAGCTAATTAAGAGCGTCAATAGTAATGCAAAGATTTTACTTATACCTCCTCTAAATCTACAGATCAATCTTGCTTATCAAATTCAGTTGTAGGCGACTTTGGTCCCTTCCCAAAAAATTGCCTATGAAAGCATTTGGGTGCATGTCCGAGATGTTGATTAGACTGCAAAATCTATTTAATCTCTTGGTGTCAAACCGAGCCAACTTATTGTTACGCCTTTGACTGGCTTTTCTGGAAACACTACTTTTAAGGTTCAATATACCTTTAGCAATGTCAATACCTTTTAGTGGTCTCCACCTAACACCTGGAAATTCAAATTGGACGTAGCATAGGGTTTGATCTTGATGGTGTCCTTCAAGGCTAATGATATTTTTGAGTTCATGATTCCTCTAGACAAATCTATTGACCAAACAATTAATATTAAGTTTACAATATCTAACAGTCAAGAAAGCTACGAAATGACTAGAACTATTATAGCAAAGGCTAACCCAGGTTTTGATGTGCAGAACGCTTAGCCAATTTAAAAATTGAGTTCCTCCTCAGGTTTTATCACTGTTAACGATATTCTTCATGCTGCAGCAATGATTAACAAGCAAATATAGTAAAGCAAAGCAACATGCAGCTCAAGTGAATAATATGTGTCTAGTGCTGACTTGTTTTCGCAGGGACCTTGTCGCACATCTGATTTGCCTGCCTGCTGTGGAAACGGTATTTGCAAGCAAGGGGTTAACACATATTTACTATGTCAATGCACTGTTGGATTTGTAGGATTGATCTGCAACATACCATAGGCCGCAGTTGACAAATAAAAAGGCAATATTGAAAAAATCGTGAATTTCATAAACACTACAACAATTACCCAAAATAACATAGACTAATTGCTGACTACTATCAAATTGATGATGTAAAGCGAAATTGTAGATAAGTACACTATTCAGGGCATGCTTTAAAAAGTAGAAAGCGCTATAACACACATCACTGACAACAATGTGCTAAATTTGGCCTTAGACTCACTTGGTAGCATTCGAAAAGCCAGTCTGATAGATATTTACTAGAAAGATGTTAGCAAGGCTTAATAACAGTAGATAAACACTTTTAACCAAATCAAGAATGCCGTGCAAAAATAAGCATAATAGTTGTCTTTATTAAATCCAGTCTCTCAGTTCAGAGGTGGAGAAATTCATGGAAAGAATGTCTATCTGAAATAGCAATAATAAGGCTCCCAATCTCAGAACTTCATTACGGAAGTTCCAGACACAAAGAATTCTTCTCAGAGCTTGAAGGTAAAGTTCACTTAGGATGTGACTACATCTGTACCTCAAGCCACGGCTGTAAGTATTATTGTTGCGAAAAAAGATCAGCTCAACATCGTAAAGGGGGGATTAGAAATAAAGTCTGACAACCTAGAAATCAGCTTACTAGACAGTTCAGGTAACTCCTTGGCAGTCAACAACATAACCGGAGAATGTCCGATTAGTTTTACAATGAATGTGGCTGATAATACATAACCAAATTTTACTTGTGTTTATTACAATAAGGTTTCTGTGGCCTACGAAACTGCGGGTTGCAAGGTCAGCTCTATAACAAAAGTTTCCTAAGATAATTATGTAATAAACTGCTGTTGCATCCATCTAAGTATATTTGGAATCAAAATCTAAAGCACTGACCAAACATCTAACAACCCCTCAACAAATCCAACATCCACTACTCCGAGCTCTACAAGTTCATCGACAACAACAAATAATTTGCCTTAAACGAAAATCTCCTCTAACATTCAAGGAGCAAGAATCTTCTTTTCATTTATGCTGGCTGTCTTTATATGTACAGCACTAGTTTTATTCTGAGTTTATATATATTAAATTCAAAAAGGCTATAAATAATAATAATCATCATTAAATTCATAAAAAAGTACAAAAATTTTAAATATATATATATT
>Ga0272412_1000590_pt1 | contig 11292 bp, 8 predicted proteins | sample WWTPWeurt_MetaT_FD_193540 | JGI IMG/M metagenome (GOLD analysis project Ga0272412, IMG submission 193540) | Metatranscriptome of activated sludge microbial communities from WWTP in Nijmegen, Gelderland, Netherland - WWTP Weurt (Metagenome... | ecosystem: Engineered > WWTP > Aerobic digester >...
AAAAAAAAAAAAAAAAAAAAAAAAAAAAAAAAAAAAAAAAAAAAAAAAAAAAAAAAAAAAAAAAAAAAAAAAAAAAAAAAAATTATATCTAATGGTCGTAATTCCCATAAAATCATTTATGCAAATAATAATATTTTCATTTCGTGCAACAGAATAAGGAAGGATGCAAATTGAACATACTTATCACCGGAGATATCTCATCTTTAGCACTGCCAATCGCGAAAGAGTTTGCAAAAGAAAGAAATAAGATTGTGTTAGCAGGTGAGAATACTGAAAGTTTTATTGTTGGCACCAAAAACATTGTCGTGCACCCAATCAATCCAGCGAAGCGTTTGTTCAAAGACGCGATGACGGCATATAAATTTGATGTCGTGATCTTCATTGCTACTCGGGAAGAGCAAATAAAAGAGAACGGGGAGTTTGATTCCGGTACTCAGCTCGATGCGCTTCGTAATGTTTTGGAGCTTGGCAAGACTGGAAAGGCCAGACGATTCTTTTATATCTCATCGACCGAAGTATATGGGGATATGAATGATGCTTTGGAATCTGTCAACCCCATCCCGGTTACGATAAACGGTCATACGCTATTAACAGGCGAAGGGTTTTGTAATTATTACCGGGATGAGTTTGGATTAAATGTAAATATTATCAGGATTCCCTTCGCTTATGGTATTGGAGAGAATTCGGGATTTCTATACAGGCTGGTTCAGGAAAGCAAGAAGCAAGAAACGGTTGTGATTCCCGGCAGCCATGATAGATCATGGGGGTTCTTACACGTCGCAGACCTTGCGGACTTTTTGAAGATCGCAATTGCCGAAGAGTATTCGGCAACCATTTCGGCTATTAATCTTTCTTCAGGTGACCCTGTTACTGGTACGGAGCTTGCCGGGCTGTTGGGAAAATATTTCCATAACGTCACTTATGATTTTGATGATGGGCTCAAGTTGTTTACCAGATCCGCCTCAACGTCTATTGCAAAGGATAAGTTTGGATGGCTAGCCCAATATGACATCCGGGTTGATTTGGATGCGTATCAGGATTCGATTGAAGCAGTCGCCGGGCAGAAGCACTCAAGATTTCAGCTTTTTGCCAAAGGGTTGTCTGGTTTTTCGGGTTTACTAAGATGGATCGAGCTTCTGTTAGGAGCAGTATTAACCCAATTCCTAACTCAGCTGACTGGTACCTTGATCCAGTATAAATACGTTGATTTCCGCTTGCTATTCGTGGTTGTGATGGGCTCTATTTACGGCATTCAATTCGGTTTATGGGCGTCGCTTTTGGTGACCATTTCATTGTTCTATACCTGGTATCAGTTGGGGATCGAATGGAGTCTTATATTCTATAATGTCGGCAACTGGTTCCCCATCGCCTTGTATTTTGCCACAGGTATAATTGTAGGTTTTAACCGGGATCGAAACGAATCGTTAATCGAAAATAAGGACAAGCAAATTAAACTCATTTATGATAAATATGAGTTCCTGTACCAAGTTTTTACTGAGATTTCCAAGTTGAAGGATGAGTTCCGCGACCAGGTGATCGGATTTAGGGACAGTTTTGGGAAAATATTTACGATCACGCAAGAATTGGATTCACTGCAGGAGAATGCCGTTTATTTTAGGGCGCTAACCATCCTGGAGAACTTGATGAGCAATGAGAGTATTGCCATTTACTCCATTGGCAGGGATCAGGCGTATGCGAGACTGGAGTCAAATTCAACGTTGCTTAGGGACAAGTTGAAGAAATCCCTGCAATTATCTGATTATCCGGAAGTTCTTAAGTGCATTGAACAGGGGAATATATTTCAAAATTCGGCTCTCCTCCCGGATTATCCAGCTTATGTCGCTCCTGTAATCAGCAATTCCTATCCATTTAATGTACCAGTTGCTATTATTGTGATCTGGACCGTAAAGTTTGAACAATACTCAACGTATTATCAAAATTTATTTAAAGTGATCTCTGGATTAATTCAAGCGTCCATTGTAAGGGCTGCCCGATTTACGGATGCGAATCATGAAAATACATATCTTCCTGCGACCAGAGTCTTGACGAAGGAATCTTTTAGCGAAGTTGTTAAGATCCGAACGGAAATGAAAAAGAATAAACAGATGGATTTCCAGTTGATCAAGCTGGTAACACCTCTTATGGATGTACGGAAACTGGATATGAAGGTAAATGAAGGGATTCGGGCCGTGGATGTTGTTGGCGTCGGGCCGAATAACGATTACTATATTTTGCTTTCGCAGGCAGACATTACCGCCGCGAACGAAGTCATTTCCCGGTTAAAGAATCTTGGTTTAATAGGTTCTATTGTGGATGGCGTCTAAATATTCCCTTGCATATTGTCCAAGTAACTTGGACATGTTTCAAAATACGAGCAGGTGTTTTGCGGGCAATTTTACTGATTTCCATTCGGAGAAATTAAAGTGTTCACTATTCAAACAGCGCGGATTTTTATTGTAATTCATGTGCTTCTTTCTGTAATTTGTGTTTTTATCATCCTTTCAGGCAAGACCTCGTTGCGTAAAGAGCAGATCATCCCCATGCTTCTGCTGCCTTTGTTCGGTCCTTTCATGGCTTTGGTTATTGAGTTTCTGAATGTTCTTGGAGAGCAGGGTAACAGGCCCATCGATCTTGAGCATCTTGATACAAGTAAGGACATTTTGTGGAAAGCTCTGAAAAGTTACCATGAAAAGGGGGATATTGTGCCGCTTGAAGAAGCGATTCTGATCAATGACGTTAAAACTCGGCGCAAGTTCATGCTTGAGACGCTCTATGATGACCCCATGAAGTATTGGGATGTCATCATGCTCGCGAAGAATAATCCGGATGTCGAGACATCACATTATGCAACTACAACAATTGCGTATGTGCAGAAACAATTTCAGGTTTCCATGCAAGAGCTTGCTGTCTCGGTTGAAAAGAACCCGGATGACGTGGAGATATTGAACAAATATTTGGGAACGATGAAAAAGTATCTTGAGAGCGGTTTATTGGAAGAGCACTTACTGCGAAATTTGCGGATCGTGTATGGTAAGAACCTGGACAAGAAACTGATAAAGGTGAAGAATGACAAGTTCGCATTGGTCGAGAAGGTTAGGAACAGTATTGAACTAAGGGAATATACAAACGCCTATGAAGTCAGTGGTTTGCTGGTAAGTTATTGGCCGGAAGATGAGCAAAGCTGGATCGAGGCGGTACGCGTTTGTATTGTGGGCGGGGATAATAAAATCCTAAAGGAAAGACTGTTGGAAATGCAAACCAGAAAAATAAACTGGACCCAGGCTGGGAAAGAACAGATGGCTCCCTGGCTTCAAGGAGCGATTTTATGAAAAAAGATTATAGCTTTTCATACGTGCTAATCCCTCTGGTTTTTTTATTGGTATTGGCAGGCGGCCTTTTGTTTCAACGGGCCGGCATCCAATACGACACTGCCGAGAAGCCTGGCGATTTGAAACTCCTCCCTCAGGCCAGCGTGAATGTTGCCAATTATTTTCCGAATAAACCCGTTGAGGTACTTGTTTTACTTGATCCGCAGGAAGCAGACACGAAGAACCTGAATGAAAACCTAAAGGCAACCCTTGATAGTATGCGGGTTAAATATGTCCGGTTCAGCATCACTTCTGGCCAGGCTCCAGTCTTGACAAACTATCAAACTGTGATCATTGCTACTTCTAATTTATCGGTACTTGAATCCCAACTTAGCAGTATTTTGGATTGGGTAGGGAATGGCGGGCGGCTTTTGTTCGCCATTAGGCCGTTGCCATCCAGTGCTTTTAACAGTATCTCCGCAGCGGTTGGACTCATATCTGGACCCGGCAACGAAAACTTGATTCAAGCGAGCGGTGTTGAATATAAAACCGATTTTATGGTGGGCGGGAAGGGTTTGATTTTGGAGTCGGAAGACCTGGAACATACAAGTTTTCCGGTCCAGCTCTCTAAAGATGCTGTCGTCCATATGGTTAGTGCCGATGTAAGTAAGACCCCCCTTCTCTGGCAGTACAATTATGAGAAGGGAAGAATTGTGTTCATCAATACGGAAAGATTTGGCTCAAAAGAAGGGCGTGGTGTTTCAAGTGCAGCCTTCAGTTTGTTGTATGATGTTTTCGCATATCCTGTGATCAATACCTCAGTGTTTTTTCTCGACGATTTTCCAAGCCCGGTACCGGCGGGCACGAATGATTTGATCACCAGCCAGTATGGTATGGATATAGATCATTTTTACACCAATGTCTGGTGGCCAGAATTGCAGGCGTTGGCAAAAAAATATAATTATAAATATACAGGCGTGGTAATTGAGACCTACGATGATAACGTCATTCCTCCCTTTACTAAACAGTTGGACACCGACCGACATCAGTATTTTGGAAGGTTGCTTCTTGTAAATGATGGTGAGGTGGGATTACATGGATATAATCATATTCCTTTTTGCTTGGCGGAGACAGGTGTCAATAAATTGTTTGATTACCCTGATTGGCCCACTACGGAGGCGATGCAATTATCGGCGTACGAACTATTTGGTTTCACAAAAGAAATATTGCCCGGTAATAAATTTGAAACTTATGTTCCTGTGTCCAATATTCTCTGCTCAGATGCCCGCCTTTGGCTGCCTGCAGTTCTCCCAAATATAAAAGTTATCGCCAGTGTTTATATTAATGATCCTCAAAAACTTCACTATGAACAGGAATTTACCGAAGCGTCGGATGGGATCATTGAACTACCTAGGATAATATCTGGGTATATCCCTGATAATTTTGTGAAGTGGACTGTGATCAATGAACTAACCTTGCATTTTGTGAATTCGCATTTTGCGCACCCTGATGATGTATTATCCAAAGACAGAGGAAATCAGCAGACTTGGGACTTGCTGCGAGACCAGTTCGAAGATTATCTAAAATGGCTGTACTCATCAGCGCCTGGTCTTCGGAGTATGACTGCGAAGCAAGGAGCAGTTGCTGTGCAGCGTTTTGCGAGGCTGGCTGTGGATGCGCAGATGGTTAATGGAGCATATGAAATTAATCTCGGTAACTTTTATGATGAAGCCTCGTTGATGCTTCGAACAACTCGAAAACCAATCTCGATTGAAGGCGGGAAGATTTCAGAAATATCATCAGACCTGTACTTGATCCTTGCTTCAAAATCCAAGATCGTGGTCACGTTTGAGGGAGAGACGCCTTGAAAATTTGTTTTGTATTGGAAGGCAATTATCCTTATGTCCGCGGTGGCGTATCCACCTGGGTGGATGAATTTATCCGCTCCTGGCCGGAAAATGAATTCGTATTGTGGACAATTTCAGACCTGGAGAGCAATCGCGGGCAATTCGTATACACTCTGCCGGATAATGTTGATTCTGTGGTTGAAAACTTTCTTGGTTCTTCATTTAATCTGCGCATCAATAAAAATCCGAACTTGAAATTTACCCCCGATGAGCAAAAGGCGATATCTCAACTGGTTCGATGTGGCGATCCAGACTGGGGCGTTCTGCTTAATCTATTTCATCTACACTCGAATAAACCGGTGGAATTTTTTCTGAGTGAGGAATTTTTAAACATATTGAAGGATCTGGCTCGCGAGCAGTTCCCGTTCGCAAGTTTTTCTGATCTGTTCTGGACTGTCCGTTCGATGTTCCTCCCGTTATTTTTTCTCGTCGGGCAGCCAATGCCGGAAGCTGATATGTATCACAGCCCATCTACCGGATATGCAGGTGTGTTGGCTGCGCTGGCTTCTCTTAAGTACAAGAAGCCGTTCGTACTCACCGAACATGGAATTTATACCAGAGAGAGAGAGGAAGAGATTTTGCGCTCAGATTGGGTGATCTCCTACTTTAAGGATTATTGGATTTCCATGTACGGGATGTTTGCCCGTTTTGCCTACCAACGCGCAAATCGGGTTACGAGCCTCTATCAGCGTGCGAGCTTAATCCAGCAGGAGTTAGGTTGTCCGCAAGAAAAATGCGATGTTGTCGGGAATGGGCTTGATTTCGATTCGTTTTCCTCAATTCCTGAGAAGGTAAAGGATGGCTGGGTTGATATTGCTGCGATCGTGCGCTTTGCCCCGATCAAGGATATCAAGACAATGCTTTATTCCTTTTCCCGCTTGAAACAGGAGTATGACAAGGTACGTCTGCATATTGTTGGCGGGGTTGATGATGAAGAATATTATCAGGAATGCCTGGATTTGATTGATTTCTTGAACCTTCAAGATGTGTTCATCCCCGGCAGCGTCAATGTTCGCACCTATCTTGAAAAGATCGATTTTACAGTTCTAACCAGCATTTCCGAAGGCCAGCCATTTGCCGTGCTGGAGTCGATGGCAGCGGGGCGGCCTGTGGTCGCGACGGATGTCGGATGTTGCAGGGAGTTGATCGAAGGTCAGGTTGGGGATGACTTTGGGCGGACTGGAATTTGTGTCCCACCGATGAATCAGGCTAGTTTGGTTCAGGCTCTATCCGAGATATGTAGAAATCAGGAAAGCTGGAAGGCAATGGGCGAGATCGGTCGAAAAAGAATTAAAACCTACTACGAGATCAGTACTGTAATGGGTATCTATCAGGAAGTTTATAAAAAGGCGGTCGCAACATGGCAGGAATCGGTTTTGAATTAAAGAAATTATTTTCTAAAAAAGGGATCATACTTAAGGTCAGGGCAAATATTTACGCGAGCCTTGTTGTGGCCGGTCCGATGATCATGGGCGTCCTGCTGCTTCTAGGCGCGCAATTGATCGCAAGGTTTGGGGAGGCCAGCCTTCATCAACAAGATCTGGTTGCGATCATCATTACCTATTCTCTCCTGTTCTCCCTACTTTTGAGCAGTATCTTTTTATTTGTTTTGTCGCGGTTCATTGCTGACATGCTCTATATGGATGCTGTTGAGCGGATTTTACCGTCCATGTACGGGGCGCTTTCACTGCTTTTGACTGTTGGCTCCGTGAGTTGGGCGATCTTCCTGTATTTTTGCAGGATCGATTTTATTTACAGCATGCTTTGTTTTATTTTGTTCTGTGAGGGATTGGTCGTATGGATTCAGATTAATTATATTGCGGCAGTGAAGGAATATCGCAGTATCGTAGCAGGTTTTTTCTTTGGGTTGTTCACCGGGCTCTTGATCGCGTTTTTGTTGACCTATTTGAAATATGATGTGGTTGCTTCCGTCCTTTTTGGAGTTTGCATTGCATACGGGGTCATCATCATTGTCTTTACAGATCTTCTGCATAGGTTTTTCCCAATGGGTTCAGGCAGTCCGTTGAAGTTCCTGCAATGGATCGACGAATATCCACAACTTCCCTTTGTTGGTTTTTTTTCCACGCTTGCTCTTTTTGCCCATCTCATGATCATGTGGTCAAGCCCATTGAGTCAGCAAGTTGAGGGCTTGTTTTATCAAGCCCCTCCGCACGACATCGCCGCCCTGGTCGCCTTTTTGACAATATTGATTACTTCCGTTAATTTTGTTACATCTGTTGAGGTTAATTTTTATCCCACCTATAGGCGATATTTTAGTTTGTTGAATGGGGATGGATCCCTCAGTAATATCGAGAAGGCGTATGAAGGAATGATGGCGACTCTTAAGCAAGAGTTGTTTTATCTTGCAATCCAGCAGGCTCTGGTGACATTGTTTGCCATTGTCATGATCAGCGAAGTCCTGGTGTATATTGGATTGGGTTTCACGTCCAATATGGTTGGAATGTTCCGTGTTTTATGTGTGGGGTATGCGTTATTTGCCATTGGGAACAGCATCATGTTATTTTTGCTATATTTTGCGAACAATTCCGATGCGTTACTCGCCACATTGGCACTTCTAGTTTGTAATATCGTTGGCACCTGGGTATCGTTGTCATTTCCTGCTGAGTTCTATGGATTCGGTTTTGTCTTTGCATCTGCCATTTTTTATCTTGTGGCATTACAGCGCTTGTATGCATATACAAAACGTCTGGATTACTTTATTTTGACCAAGCAGCCCGTATTCTTTATCCAGAAACAAGGCTGGTTTACTAGACTTGTAGAAAAATTGGACAACTAAATATTTTCAAGTACCTACCCAGGCGTTTTTTACTGAAATTTGAGGTGTATCTATGCAGAATGTATTTCGAAATATATTTAGTGGAATTCTTGCTTTGGTTGTTTTATTTTTTTCTTTGCAAAGTCTATCCCTTTCCAATGATACTGACAAAAAAATCGACTTACCCAAAGTTGTTCAGACCCCTTTGGATGCGATCGTAAAGGAAATGCCCGTTGAAATTAATAACATCCCGTTTCGCGATAACAAGGAGCTTTACCAGAACGACGACCCTGGTTCTGTTGTATTCATTTATATTACAGTTAGGAAGGGAAATAAATCTGAGAATACTGACTCTACATGGCAAGAAATAAATAATTCGTCTAAATGGTTTTATACAGACAATAAAGTTGTGCAGGTCGGGCAGGCAGAGGCGATTGTTAAATTTGGCGATGAAAATGGACCTGTCCCAGGGGAGGTGGGTTATGGTGAGGTTGTACCAAATGCAACAATTCAGATTCGGGGTGCGTCAACCTCTTTAGAGCCGCAAAAATCATATAAAATTGAGCTAAACCAAGGTGCTGGAAAGTGGCGCGGGCAGTCAACGATTGCATTAAATAAACATATTTTTGACCCCTCAAGATTGCGGAATAAGTTGAATTTTGATTTGATGAAGCAAATTCCGGGTATGGTCAGTCTTCGAACCCAATTTGTCCACCTGTATGTAAAAGATGAAACCTCCGAATCGAAAGACACTGTTTTTGTTGATTATGGCTTGTTCACACAAGTTGAATTACCGAATAAAGCCTTCCTCAAGGCGCACCTTCTTGATTCAAATGGCCAATTATATAAGACAACGTTTTTTGAGTTTGGTCGATACCCGGATCAAATTCGCCTTGTGGATGATCCCTTGTTTGATGAAAACACCTTCTCCTCGATAATGGAGATTAAGGGTAATCGGGACAATTCAAAACTTATTAAGATGCTGGATGACCTGAATAATTATGATATACCCATTGAAACGACGTTTGAAAAATATTTTGATGCGGAAAATTATTTTACCTGGATGGCATATAATATTCTTGTTGGGAATGTAGACACTTCTAGTCAGAATTTTTATTTATACAGTCCTCAGAATAGTGATAAATTCTATTTTATTCCTTGGGATTACGATGATTCGTTTTTTAGGCAGGATCGAGAAGCTTGTTGCGGTTACTTCCCCTATTACTCCTACGAATATGGTATAGCTAATTATTGGGGTACTACTTTGGCTGAACGGGTTTTGAAAACGGTCGTTTATCGAAATATGTTAGATACAAAAGTGCTTGAATTAAAAGATTTTCTTAGTCCAGAGCGAATCAATGGTTTGTTGAATTCATATATGGGTGTGATAGAAAAATATGCCTTCGTTATGCCGGATGTGCAGTATTTCCCAACAACTAAAGAGGGAATGAGGCATGATATTGAACTCATGCCTAGCGAAATTAATATCAACTACAACCTCTACTTAGAGTCTTTAGAAACTTCATTGCCGTTCTTTTTAGGGACACCTAGTATTGTGGATGGGTCCTTGAGCTTTAATTGGGATCCTTCCTATGATCTTAACGACCAAGGGATTAATTATCACTTCATTTTGGCAAAAGATGTGCTGTTGCAGGAAATCATATACGATCAAGAACTTCCAAATAATTTAAGTTTACAAACAACGATACCAGAGCCCGGGGAATATTTTTGGACAGTAACTGCAACTAATTCTTCCGGTAATATTCAGTTACCATTTAACAGTTTGTGGGACTCTAATAATACGCCTCATTCTGGAATAAAACGATTCTACATCTCTGATGATGGCCAGGTTTTAGAAAAATGAAATATCGGCACGAGTTGAAATATCTTATAAACCACTTGGATTACTCTCTCATACGGACAAGGTTGAGGGGGATTCTATCGGCCGATTCCCATGCAGGCGAAGATGGTTCTTATACCGTACGCAGCCTGTACTTTGATGATTATTTTAACCATGCCTATCATGACAAATACGCTGGCGTGAACAAGAGGTCTAAATATCGAATAAGAATCTATAATCACTCAGATCATACGATTAATCTCGAAAAAAAGGTTAAGCTCGATCATTATAATTATAAACAAGTTGCATCCCTGACCAAAGACCAGGTCTATGACCTTTTACAAGGGAATTATCGATTTCTGCTGGAAAGTCCAAACAACCTGATGCGCGTCTTTTACCATGAATGTGTCACGAATATGATGCGCCCGCGGGTTATCGTGGATTATGACCGTGAACCATATTTATTCGAAGCTGGGGACGTTCGGATAACCTTTGACAGAAATCTTCGCACAGGATTGGCCGGTTTTGATATTTTTGATCGGTCAATACCCACGATCGAAACCCTAGATCCCGGTTTATTAATTCTAGAGGTAAAATTTACTGAATTTTTGCCTGAATTAATCCGTAAAATATTGCCCCCCAAGGCATCTGAATACGCTGCAGTTTCAAAATATATTTTGTGTTGTGACAAAGCACCTTATCAAAGACAATCCCATTTCTAAATTCTCAAAAGGAAAAAGCGGTATGGACAATTTTTTAAAATATTTGAAGATCGACCTCTCCGGTGCGCTGACGACATTAGCCCCCATTATTATCGCCCTGGTGGTTTCATTTGGGCTTGGCCTCCTGATCTATTTTGTTTATCAAAAATCGTTTAGGGGGGTAGTTTACAATCAGGGCTTTTCAGTGTCATTGGCTGTTTTAACCATAATTACCACCATGATCACACTGGCGATCAGCTCGAACATTGCCTTGTCGCTCGGCATGGTAGGTGCGCTCAGCATTGTTCGATACCGCACTGCGATCAAAGATCCGGCAGATATTATTTTCCTTTTTTGGGCAGTCGGAACTGGTATTACGGTAGGTGCCAAACTCCATTATTTGGCCATGGTTGGGGCGCTGATTGTGATCCTAATGTTGTTTGTCCTTGGTCGCAAATCCTCAGCCAACGAAGTGTACATTCTTATCGTGCATTATACGGGCGAGGATATTGCTGCAGAACTTCGCCGGATATTGCACGGCAAGCGTTATTCCATCAAGTCAAAGACGGTCCGTAAAGAAAACGTGGAATTAGCGCTTGAGGTTGAAGTAAAAAACAATAACACAACATTCCTGGATGCAATAAAAAATATTTCGTCAGTTCATGATGTGTCTTTGATTCAATTCTCCGGCGAATATAACGGTTGATAATTTATTTTTATACTTAATGAGAGATTTTTATAATTACAAAAAAAGGAAGGC
>Ga0272412_1000591_pt1 | contig 11281 bp, 11 predicted proteins | sample WWTPWeurt_MetaT_FD_193540 | JGI IMG/M metagenome (GOLD analysis project Ga0272412, IMG submission 193540) | Metatranscriptome of activated sludge microbial communities from WWTP in Nijmegen, Gelderland, Netherland - WWTP Weurt (Metagenome... | ecosystem: Engineered > WWTP > Aerobic digester >...
CCGGTTTACAATCCAATCTCACAACTGGTCTACGCCACTAGCCGCCATCAGGTCACCGACGTTTGGGTGGCAGGCCGGCGCTTGCTGGCCAACCGCCAGCTGACCACGCTGGACAGCGCGGAGCTGATCCGGCGGGCGCGGGATTGGGGATGCAAAATCGCCATCGCACGCCGAGCCTAGGAATCGAGCGGTCATTGAAACCTACCAAGCCCCCTCACCCGGATTCCACTCACCTATGCGGAGCAGGACATGACGACCGCCGATCCAAACGTGGATTTTCAGGAAATCGCGAAATTCGAGGAACTCGCCAGCCGCTGGTGGGATCCGGACAGCGAGTTCAAACCCCTGCATGATATCAACCCACTGCGATTGAATTACATCGAGGAACGAGCCGGCGGACTTTCCGGTAGACGGGTACTCGACGTGGGTTGCGGCGGCGGCATTCTGGCGGAGAGCATGGCCCTGCGCGGCGCTCACGTCACCGGCATCGACATGGGCGAGGCTCCGCTCGCCGTCGCGCGCTTGCACCAATTGGAATCGGGCGCGACCCTGGATTACCGGCGCATTACCGCCGAACAACTGGCGGAGGACGAACCGGCCTGCTTCGACATCGTGACCTGCATGGAGATGCTGGAACACGTACCCGACCCCGCCTCGACTATCCGTTCCTGCGCCCGATTGCTCCGGCCAAACGGCCACGCGTTTTTTTCCACCATTAACCGCAATCCGAAATCCTATCTGCTTGCCATTATCGGCGCCGAATACGTCTTGCGCCTGTTACCCAAAGGCACGCACGACTATCGCAAGTTCATTCGCCCCTCGGAACTCGACGGCTGGGCACGAGCCGCTGGACTAAGCCTTTGGCACCTGATCGGCATGCATTACAACCCTCTGTTCCGTCGCTACGGGTTGGGGCCTGGCTTGGCGGTCAACTATCTGGTCCATTGCCGACTAGCCGATCCGGCATGATCTTTCCCGCGAACCGAGACGCTCCAGCTCGTCGCATCATCCTGACCATCCCTTCGGCCACCACGACATACCGGCGCCAGACAACCGTCGGGCCCAAAGCACGGTCGTATTGTCTTGTTGAGGATTTTGACGAGACTCCACCGCCGCTAGCAAGGGCTGACAAGGCGACTTAGGAGCGCGAGCTGCTTTTAGAACGGTGGCGATTTCTCGTTCGCTCAAGGTCAGAATACCGTCACTTGCCAGCAGGATCTGATCGTTGGCTTCGAGCGGAAGCGGCCGGCGCGACAAATCGATCAGTTCCAGATTTTCGCCGGTAACAGCACTGATCAAGGCATTGCGGTCGGGATGAGCAGCGGCATCCTCGGCGCTCATCTCGCCAGCGTTCACCCGCCCGGCCAGAATAACGCGGTAGGCGTGATCTTGATTCAAGCGGCGCAGTCGTCCGCGCCGCCACAGCCACAGCGGCGAATCACCGACGCTGATCCAGTACAACGCTTCTTCCGCCAGCACCACTGCCAGCAGCGTGCAACCCATTCCGCGCAAGTGCGGATTAGCAGCCACCTCTAGTGCCAGTCGCCCGTTGACATGGTGCAGCGTGCGCTCCAGCCGTTCGGGAATGGTAGCGGACGGGATGATGTCGTAGGTTTCGACGAAGCCGCGAACCGCCAATGCGCTGGCCAGAGCGCCGGCCCGCTCTCCTCCCATGCCATCGGCGAGAACCAGTAGCAGCCTTCCCGCCTCCAGCTCCGGTGGCAACTCGAATACTCCGTAATCGTCCTCCTGCTGGGAACGGCGACCTTGCATCATACCTTCGTCGTGCATCCACATCGCCATGATTCCTCCCGGCTTCAGCCGTCATTCCAGTCGAAGTCCGGCCCGCACAACGGTACGAAACGCAGCGACGTTTGCCCCAGTTGCAGCACTTCGCCGCCGGTTAATTCCACCGAGCCTAGCGCCGGCTGGCTGTTCAACCAGACTTCAGCGGCCACCGACTGCAAATAAAAGCGACGGGAACGGGCGGTGTAGATGATGGCCGCCTGATTGTCGGGCACGATCGTGGCATCGCCGAAATCTAACCGGACCCGGGATTGGTCACTACGTCCGATATCATTAACCCCATAGTGTAGCGACAGCACCTGGCCGCGCCCCGGGCCGGCGATCACCACCAGCCACCCGACGATCGGACCTAACCCGAAGGCAGGCGCGGAGGCAGCGGATATGACGGGACTGGCTTGGCTGGCTTGCGACGCCTTCGGTCGGAACTTGGCTGCCGGCTTGGCACGGGCGATGCGACGAGTGGGTTCAACCGTCGGTTGCTCGGATAAACCCTTATTCACATTACGATAAAGGGGCATGATTGATTTTTCCGCCTAATTTCAAAGAGTCCAACCTCAGCACTCAGCTTCCATGGGTTCGAAAATGCAGACGCACTTCGCCCAATTCCATCACATCGCCATTTTTCAGAAAGGCGGTGCGAACCCGCTGCCCGTTCACCCAGGTTCCGTTGGTCGAACCGATATCGCAAATCTGGAAGGTACCATCGGGTAGGTAATAGATTTCAGCGTGATGGCCAGAAACCGTATCGTTATCAAGACAAATATCGTTATCAGGCGCCCGGCCCAGCCGAGATAGCGGCGAGCGGAGCCGCAGTGCGCCTGCCTCCAGCAAATCAGTACGAATCAATCGCGCGGGCGCGAATGTGACCTTCGGCTTCTGGTCAGAGCGGAAAAAAGGCCACTTGAGAAATCTCATTTCTGGTTGAATCCATTGGCGGCGGGCGATTCCCAGGGATTGCTAACCGTCGCTCTCGGCACTGATTTTTCCATGACTGGCGGCTCGGGCCGGAACTCGCTCTTCCGGACCGTGTCGCGTTTTTCGTGCTTCCTAAGCGCCTGTCGTCGGGCGGTACGCGACGGGGGTGCTGAACTGCTGGCTGACCGGGTGGCAGCTCTGGTCGGAATCGATGTCGTGGCAGCGGAATTAACGACCGAAGGCGTTTGCGGTTTGGGGGAAACGGAAACCCCCCCAGGCTCCAAAGATCCGCCGTTCTCTCGGACCACGGGCTTTGCGGAGTTCGCCAAACCGGGCGTGTCAGCCGGCGTGGCCGATTCGATCCGATCGGTGGATACCGACGTTGGCTTCGATGCCGCGTCGGTCGTTTCAACCGAATGCGCTGGCGAGTTAGACGATCCGTCGGTTTCCTTTGTAACGTCCAGCGATTTGGCCGGCGAATCGGATGGTGGCGCCGGAGTGGCCGACGGCACCGGGGCCGGTTGCGCTGCCCCCGCCGATGGCTCGGTGGTCGAGCCGGATATCGCGGAAGTCGGTGCCGAAACCAGCGGTGGCGCTGCTGACAGGGGTGGCCCAGCGGTCGGCTCGGAACTCAGGGAACTCGAAGCCGACGAGGATGGGACAGGAGGTGACGGAGTGACCGCAGCCGGAGGGGTGGTCGCCATTGAAGGATTCGCGTCCGTCATCGAGCCAGATGGTGGCGGCTGACGCCAATTGGCGGAAGGCGGCAACCTTGGATCGGGCGCAGCAGGCCACAGCCAGATCAGCGCCACAGCCGCCAATATCCCCACGACTAAACCGCCACCGATGAGGGAGAACCAGGAAAATTCACGACGAACCGTATCCGATTCCGGCGGCGATTGCAGCACCTCCAGTTCTCGACCGGTTGGGAGTTGGCGCTCATCGAGCGGCGGCAGAATTTCCAAGTCGTCGCCGATGACAACCGATTCCCGGGCTGACATCGGGGTCGGGGTCGTTTTGATCGAGTGTGATGTTTCCGCTTCCCTACGTGGCCCATCGCTCGGCCGCAACGGCGGCCCTAGAATAACCGTCTCGTCGCCTTCTTCCTCGTCCGTCACATCGTCCAACGCGGCCCGCATTTCGGCCACCGAGGCGAATCGCTGCTCCGGCCGCACCGCCAGCGCCCGATCGATCACCGACAACAGATGAGCAGCGTAGCGACCGGCGCAGATCCGCTTAGTCGGTACCAGAGTATCCTCCAGCAACCGCTCGGCTGCCTCTATCGGCGGATGGCCCGTTACGCAACGGTACAACACCGCACCGAGCGCGTAGATATCGGTCCAGGGACCGTAACGATCGTTGCGGGTCGTATATTGTTCGGGGGGTGAATAGCCAGGCGTGACCAAACTCGTCACGCTCTTGCTGTGGCGACCAACCGCCTCACGCGCCGCACCGAAGTCGATCAGAATCACTCGGTGATCGCTCGCACGCACGTAGAGGTTAGAGGGCTTGATATCCCGATGCAGGAAGCCTTGCTCGTGGACCGCTTGCAACGCCGGCAGCACGTCTTCCAATAGCCCGCGCAACTCGTCCTCGTTTAGCGTGTCTCCGTCCTGTAGCACTGCGTTCAGCGGCTCTCCTTCTTCGTAATCCATGACGATGTAAGCCGTACCGTGTCCCCGAAAATACCGCTTCACTCGCACCACGAACGGATGCTGGAGCCGTGCCAGAACCCGCGCCTCGTCCAGAAAGCGTTCCAAACCCCAAAGATAGTCCGATGTCCGTCCATCATTGCCACCGATACCGCCACCCTGGGTATTGGGATGAACCGTTACCCCGTCGGAATCACGGAACGACCATTCCACCGGAAAATATTCCTTGATGGCGACCCAGGTTTCCAGGTGGGTATCCCACGCTTTATAGGTCACACCGAAACCACCGGCTCCCAGAATGGTGTCGATGCGGTATTCGTCCAACAAGCAACCCGACGCCAACGCGTTGGTGCGGCGGGTACCGCTACTGGTGGAGGGCATGGCTGGATTGGCAGCATCGATCATGAGAGCAGCTCAACGGTGATGCGGAACGAACCGTTAATAATCCGCGCTGCGAGGCGTGCGCGGAAACGGAATGACATCTCTTACATTATTCATGCCAGTTACATAGCTGATGGCGCGCTCGAATCCCAGCCCGAAACCGGCATGCGGCACGCTGCCGTAGCGACGCAGATCGCGATACCAACGATACACCGTCTTGTCCATGCCCAGTTCGTCGAGGCGCGCGTCCAGCACGTCCAGCCGTTCCTCGCGCTGGCTGCCGCCGATGATCTCGCCGACGCCGGGCACCAGCACGTCCATCGCCGCCACCGTACGGCCGTCATCGTTGAGCCGCATATAAAAGCTTTTGATTTCTTTTGGATAATTGATTAACACTAACGGCCGACCCACATAATCCTCGGCCAGATAGCGCTCGTGTTCGGATTGGAGGTCCATGCCCCAACACACCGGAAACTCGAAAGATCGGCCGGACCGTTCCAGAACGCGGATCGCCTCGCTGTAATCGAGGCGCTCGAACGGCGAATCGATCACCTGCTCCAGCCGCCTGATGCAGTCCTTGTCGATCCGCTGCGCAAAAAATGCCATGTCGTCAGCACGCTCGATCAGCAATGCCTGGAAAATCGACTTCAACAACGCTTCGGCTAGGTCGGCGTTGGCGTGCAAGTCGGCGAAGGCGGTCTCCGGCTCCACCATCCAGAACTCCGCCAGATGGCGGCTAGTGTTGGAATTCTCGGCGCGAAACGTCGGGCCAAAAGTGTAAACTTTCGACAGTGCTAGACAGTAGGCCTCGACGTTGAGCTGACCGGAAACAGTCAGAAAAGTCTCGCGGCCGAAAAAATCCTGGCCGAAATCGATGCCACCTTCAGGGGTACGCGGCGGATTGACCAGATCCAACGTGCTGACCCGAAACAGCGCACCGGCGCCTTCGCAGTCGCTGGCGGTGATGATCGGGGTATGTATCCAAAAATAGCCGCGCTCGTGGAAAAAGCGGTGGATGGCCTGGGCCAGGCAATGGCGCACCCGTGCCACGGCACCGATGCTGTTGGTACGAGGCCGCAGATGCGCCACCGTCCGCAGATACTCGAAGCTGTGAGCCTTGGGAGCGATGGGATAGGTTTCCGGATCCTCGATGCCTCCCACCACCTCGATCTTATCGGCCCGCAATTCCATTGACTGGCCCTTGCCAGTTGAAGCGACCAGCTCGCCATCGACGCGAACGGCACAACCGGCAGTCAGATGCAACACTTCGCTCTGATAGTTCGGCAGTTCAGCCGACGCGATGACCTGCAACGGCTCGAAGCCCGAACCGTCGTGAACGGTCAGAAAAGACAAGCCGGCCTTGGAATCGCGGCGGGTGCGAACCCAACCCTGCACGGTTGTCCGCTGGCCCAGCGGAATTTGGCCGTCGAGCACGGCGGCGATGGCATGTACGGACATTGGACAATCTGCTCCCGACAGCGGCCGGACAGAAGGCTCGGCCGAAAACCCTTCAAAGCTGTTCCTGATATTTCTGAAGATGTCTGGCTTTGGCTTGACCGATCCAATCATCTCGACGGATACGGCCGGCGGCTTTGATAGCGGTTTCGAGCCGGTCGATCTCCTCATCGCCCAAGGTAGCCAGCTGCCGATAGTTGCAAATACCTAGATCACGCAATTTCCTTTCCAAGGCTGGACCGATGCCGGTGATCAGTCTAAGGTCGTCACCGGAAGGCGAATCCGATGTGACAACCGGCACTGTCGCCGCTTCGACGACAGCTTCGGTCGCGGGGGGTGTTGGCGCCGGTTCAACCGCGATTTCGTCCGCAGCAAGGGGCCTGGATGTTTCCGTGACAGCGGCGCTCTCCATGACCGTAACCGCCGGCTCGGCTGCAGCAGTAGAAGCCGGTTCCGCTATCGGAACCGGTTCGGCCACGGGGGATGGCTCCGCGATTGAAGCCGGTTCGGCCACGGGGGTGGGGGCAGATTCCGCCGCTGGAGCCGAGGGAACGGAAGCGGGTTCCATCGCCGGAACCGGTTCGACCACGGGGGACGGTTCCGCGACTGAAGCCGACTCAGCCGTGGGAGCAGACTCCGCCACCGTTTGCTTGGATCCCGCAATGAATCCGCTGCCGCGTCGGAGAACCGCGAAATATTCGTCCCACCACTGGTTTTGGGTTTGCACCCAACGCTGCAACACTTCCTCCATCTGCCGCACCCAGGTGGTCATCAATTCCGGCGCGCCCTTTTCACGGGCGACCTGCTCCACCCACCGCCGTACCCACGCGGCTTCTTTGGACAAGGTCTGCCGGACCGCCGCCTCCCAAGTGGCTAGATTCTTGAGATAGGTTTCCCGCCACGCCTCGACACCGGCAGGGGGTTGAAATGGCACCGCCGAGCACAGGCTATCCCAAAGGCGTTTTTGGGCCTCGGTCCAGCTTTTGAAGATATCCTCATTGATCCACGGCTTCACTATCGCTACCCTCCACTGTCAACCAATCATGCAACCGTCGGCCCGAAAAGCCTGACTCAAGGTCACGGAGTATTACTCACACAATCTTAGGACCACGCGGCGGCGGAAGCCAATATCGATCATCATGACCTTTCCTTGAGACCCATTTGACAACTGGGGAAGAGGTGATGATTTTGCAAGGCGCTGTATAATTCACGGCCCGCAGCTGCTCGCTGGGGCGGCTTCTTCACTCACCGACGGATGTATGGGTTATGACGTTTTGGCAACGTCTGCGCGAAGACATTACCTGCGTGTTCGATCGCGATCCGGCCGCGCGCACCGTATTCGAGATTCTCACGGCCTATCCCGGCATTCATGCCGTGCTATTTCACCGCGTTCACCACGCATTGTGGAGCAGGGGCTTGAAATGGCTGGCCCGCTTCCTATCGGCCATCGCACGCTGGCTGACCGGGATCGAAATCCATCCGGGCGCAAAAATTGGCCGGCGGTTTTTTATCGACCATGGCATGGGTGTGGTCATCGGTGAAACTACCGAAATCGGTGACGACTGCACGCTGTATCAAGGCGTCACCCTGGGCGGAACCAGTTGGAACAAGGGCAAACGCCATCCCACGCTTGGCAACAACGTGGTGATCGGTGCCGGCGCCAAGGTACTGGGACCGTTCAAGGTCGGCGACAATGCCCGTATCGGTTCGAATTCGGTAGTGATCAAGGAAGTGCCGGCCAACGCCACGGTGGTCGGTGTGCCGGGCCGAGTGGTCGAAGCCGGTGAACCAAGCGCCGACGTGCGTCGAGAAATCGCCCGCAAGCTCGGTTTTGACGCTTACGGCGCCACGCCCGATTTGCCCGACCCAGAGGCCCACGCCATCAACCGGATGCTGGATCACATTCAATCCCTGGACTATACCATCCGCCAGCTTTGCAAGGCATTGCGAGACGCCGGCATCGACCCTGGCGAATTGCGGCTGAACGAATTGAAGGGCTGTGAGTTGCATTCGGCGGCTAGTCAGAACGGCTGGCCCGCGCAGCCGAGCGATGGCACGGCCGAATCCAACGGGAACGCCAAGGCTTCGGCCTAGCTGCCATCGTGCTGGAATTAAGCGTTGTCGCGCGAGAGCATTTCGAGCATCCACGCAACGTCGGCGATCTCAACCCGAACGAACCGGACGTGGTCGAGGCGCGGGTCGGCGAACCGGTTAGCGGCAACATTCTACAATTGCATTTGCGGACCGACAGCCAAGGCGTTATCACTGCCGTTCGCTTCAAGGCTTACGGTTGCGGTTGGCTGATCGCCTGTGGTTCGTTGCTGACCCAGCGCATCGCGGATCGCACGTTGGCAGAAGCCGGGCACTTTCGGCACCACGAGCTGGTCCAACAGCTGGAAATACCGCCGGCCAAGCTACATTGCGCCGTGCTGGCCGAAACCGTGCTCAAAGCGGGGCTGCGTGCATTTGCCGCCAAACCGCACCCGGCAACCTCCACGACCTGACACTCAATATCCAATACGCCTGACCATTACGATGAGGAAAAACACGATGTCGATCACCTTGACTGAAAAAGCTGCTACCCGCGCTCACGGCTATCTGGCTAAAAACGAGCAGGCGAAGGGATTGCGGCTGGGCGTGCGTAACACCGGCTGTTCCGGCTACATGTACACCGTCGGATTGGCCGACTCTATCAACCCCGACGACCAGATCTTTGAATCGCAGGGCATCCAGCTCGTGGTCAGCACCCAAAATCTGCCTTATCTGGACGGCATGGAGGTGGATTACGCCAAGCAGGGACTCAACGAAGGGTTCCGCTTCAACAATCCCAATGCCAAGGAGATGTGTGGCTGCGGCGAGAGCTTCAGCGTGTAAGCGCAGTGCATGGGGCGCTCCGAAATCGAACTGGACCTATACTTTAGGGTGCCGTTCGGCCCAAATCGCCCGTTTGCATCATGGGCTTGGGGCGTCGAGCAATTGGATTATTCCAGAAAATTCAAGGAGAACCTCATGCATTGCAATAAATCTCTACCGGTAGCCTTAGCCATTTTCGCCGGAATCGGTCTGAGCGCGGCGAACACCAGCGCCCAAGATCTCGTGCAAGTTTCAGGCAGCAGCCCGTTTACCGACTGCGGGGCGGACAATATCGCAAGCCAGTCTGGCGTTAACTTTCTCAACAGCGAGGTCGAGCCGTGGATCGATGTCAACCCGACCAACTCGCTCAACTTCGTGGGCGTTTGGCAGCAGGACCGCTGGTCGAACGGCGGCTCGCGTGGGCTGGTCGTTGGCGTGAGCCTGGACGGCGGCGAAACCTGGGCGGTCAATCCCATTCCCAAGATCACGCTATGCTCCGGCGGCAATTATCAGCGCGCGACCGACCCGTGGGTGACATTCGGTCCGGATGGAGTGGTCTATCAGTTGAGCCTGTCGTTCAACGACTTTAACTTCGAGCATGCTCTCCTGGTCAGCAAATCCACCGATGGCGGCATCAATTGGAACGATCCGATTCCGATCAAAACGGATGTGGCTCCCACCGTGTTCAACGACAAGCAGTCGATCACTGCTGACCCTCATATAACCGCTGACAGCTCTGGCATAAAGCGCTACGTCTACGCGATCTGGGATCGCCTCGTTTACCCGAACGAAAAGGCCAACGTCAAAGCAGCCTTTCACGCGGCGGCTTACCGAGGTCCGATCTGGTTCGCGCGCAGCGCCGACGGCGGCGATAGCTGGGGAACGGCCCGGCCGATCTACGACCCTGGCCAAAACAGCCAGACCATTGGCAACCAGATCGTTGTTCTACCGCAGCAAAACCCTGATGGCCCCTACGACCTGGTCAATGTGTTTAACCTGATCCACAACGAAAACAAAAAAGGGTTGCGGGGCAGCAATGTGGCGGTGATTCGCTCGCCCAATCAGGGGGATACTTGGTCCGAGCCGACCATCGTCGCCAAACTGGGCAGTATCCCGGTCCGCGACCCTGAAACCGGCAAGGACATCCGAACCGGCGATATCATTCCTGATATTGCTGTCGATCCAATCAGCGGTACCCTGTACATCGTATGGCAGGATGCCCGTTTTAGCGATTTGCAGAATGACGGCATTGCCCTTTCCGTATCCACTGACGGCGGCTACACCTGGTCAGCGCCCATCAAAGTCAACCAGACCCCGACCAACCTGCTGGCCGGCAACCAGCAAGCCTTCACGCCGTCAGTCACCGTCACCAAAGACGGCACGGTCGCGATCACCTACTACGATTTTCGCAACAACACGTCAGACCCGCAGACACTGCCGACCGACTATTTTATTGTCCGTTGCACATCCAACTGCGCCGACCCGACCAGCTGGTGGAATAACGAGACTCGTTTGACACCGACCTCGTTCGACATGCGCAAGGCTCCCTTGACTGGCAGCGGTTATTTCGTGGGGGACTATGAAGGGTTGGTATCGGTCGAGAACGATTTTCTACCGTTCTTTTCTCAGTCGCATGATTCAGATCCAGCGAGTATCTTCTTTAGGCGGGTAAGTCCCTAATCCGGAAAGCGCAACGCTGCAGCGGGGAAAATTGAGGGGCGATTTTCCCCGCTAGACTGGCCAGTTTCAAATCCTAGGGCGACTTTGCCATCCCAACTGCTGGCAGGCGGATTCGCAACCGCGTTCCCGCCTCGCTTTCTCGCAATTCGATCGTCCCTCGATGGGCGGTCAACAGCGACTTGACTACGGCCAAACCGAGACCGGTGCCACCCCGCGCGCGTGCGGTGGTGAAAAACGGCTCAAACACCCGGCCAGCATTGGCCGCTGAAATACCGGGGCCGTTGTCGCTAACCTCGATCCGCAGCGTGGTCGAGTCGGCACCGGGCGCGGGGTAGACCACTGCCACGGTGACGGTGTCACCGCCATGTTGGTGGGCATTATCCAACAGATTGCCTAGGACGGATTCCAGCACGTCCGCAGCCATGGCCACCGCGACGGATGGCAACGGCTCGGTCACCACCACTTGCAGGCCGGTGCCCTGGTAACGGGAAGCGAGACGGCGAACCACAGTGGCGACCTCGGCGCGATCCGTGGCCGCG
>Ga0272412_1000592_pt1 | contig 11277 bp, 9 predicted proteins | sample WWTPWeurt_MetaT_FD_193540 | JGI IMG/M metagenome (GOLD analysis project Ga0272412, IMG submission 193540) | Metatranscriptome of activated sludge microbial communities from WWTP in Nijmegen, Gelderland, Netherland - WWTP Weurt (Metagenome... | ecosystem: Engineered > WWTP > Aerobic digester >...
ATAAAATTAACATGTTAGTAAAAGTGAAATTTATTTATTTATTTCTGATTTTCAGCTTGGAATTGTATGAAATGCGAGCACAAAACGCAGGAGTAAAAGTTGCAATCAGTAAAAGTGAAGAACATGAATTGGAAGGCGGCAGTGGATTCTCAAGCGGTAGCACGGATCTTTTAGGCTTCGGAGCGGATTCATTTTCTAATTATTATGTATTGAAATCCGTACCTATAAAAGGATCAAAATATAATTCTTTGGCGATGGACATTTACAACAGTAACCTAAAGCTTCAAAAAACAAAAAATCTTGATTTGCCATCAGAGAAGAATTCTGTATTGAATCTGGAGGATCTGTATCAAATAAAAAACAAACCCATTGTCTTTTATTCTCAATTTGATAATACATCAGATAATCGAACATTATACTATCAACAGTTGGATGAAAGTTTGCAAAAATCCAAAGTTGAAAAATTATTGAATTTCAATACACCGAATAAGGAAAAAGGTGGCTTTGAAACATTTTTCTCCACGGATTCCAGCAAGATAATGGTTGTTGTGTATGAACCACAAAAACAACAAGAAAACTTTAGAATAAAGTGCTTTGTATACCAGAGCAATATGACGAAATTGAAAGATTACAGCATTGACTTTGGCGTAGAAAATAGAGATGTAAAAGATTACAATATAGGCGTATCCAATAAAGGATATCCGTTGATATTTATGACCTCAGTTCGAGACGAAAAGAATCCTGACTATGGGAAATGGAAGGAGGAATTGTTGGTATTTGTAGAAACAAATTCTCCGTTAAAGTTCAACCTGGATATGAAAGAAAAAGCTATTTCATTTTTAAGGAAAACATACGAATCAGGAGATGACCTATCTTTTGTAGGTACAATTCAGAATGCTAAAAAGGATGATGCAGGGACGCTAGGCACATGCTTTATTAAGATTAACCTGAAAGAAAAGAAGGCCTCACAGACAAGCATTAACTATTTTAATAGTGAAGTGCTTTCATTTTTTAAATTAGACGAAAAAGATATAAAAGCAGGGAGAGGTGTCGATTATTTTGTGCCATTATTTACCGGTAGAACTGCCAATAACTCTTCCGTCATAGTTCTGGGATCCTATTACACAGAAAGAACAAATGGTGCTATAACCGGTTATTATGAATTGTCAAAAATCGCGGTTACATACCAAGAAAATGGACAACAAAAGTACCAAAAAGTGATCCCGAACTCAGTTTATGCAGATAAGCATATAGGACGGATCAATCATGTTTTTATCTATGGTAATAATGTCTGTGTAATGTATAATACAAGCGCAAAAAATCTGGAACCCGAATATCGTTCAAAAGTAAAGACTCAAAATCGTGTCATGCCCCTAATCAACAACACTTATACCATTGCGCCAATTGGAAAATCAAAGGGTTTAATTTGCCTCACTCATATCGATGAAACTGGCAAACTAAGTAATATTCCCTTGACAAGTTACAAAGAAGATCGTATGATACTGGCACCAAGTCGAGTATATTGCGATGGAAATAACTTTGTATTTGCAGTCGTTGGAAAAGCAGGATTCAGGGTAATTAAAGGAGTATTTTCAAAGTAAAATAGAGAAGAGCAAGGTCATTAATTTAAAAGGCTTTGCTCTTTTATTTCATATATCAGAAAAAGCATAATATAATTTTATAGGAGAATTATATTGAGATTGAACTTATCTTTTATGCAGATTCAACACAATTGAACATCCATTGCACACCAAACTGGTCGACACAACTGCCATAATATGCTCCCCAAAACATTTCCTGTAATTCGTGTTCTACTTTACCGCCGGCGGAAAGTACATTGAATAATCTTAATGTTTCCGATCTGGTATCAGGCTCCAGATTGATGTATACGTTGTTTCCCATTTTAAGATGAAAGCCAAGACTTGTTGGAGCATCTGTGCCCATCAGGCAATGGCCACCGGTGATTTCCAAACCAACATGCATGACTAGATCTTTAACATCTTCAGGCATCTCAGGGGAATTCTCTGAAGCCGGAAGGTCCCGAAATCTATTGATGCCACCGTCGAGGAACTCTCCACCAAAAACGCTTTTATAAAATTCAAAAGCTTTTTCTGTTTGATTTTCGAAATTGAGATAAGTACTTGTACGCGCCATAAATTTATTTTAAAAATTAAACGATTGTTATACACAATTATTTGGAGGATCAAATTACTCCAAATATGAGTAATATTCCAAAAATTATCAGGCCTATCGTGACACTGGTATGAAGAATTTGAATATTCATTTTTTTAAGTAAAGTATTACCAAGAATAGCTCCTGCAATAGCTCCCATCAAAGCAACACCTAATGACTGGTAGTGGATATGGGTAGATGCAGTGGAAATTTGTTTGCTGTAAACCGTTAATCTGGTAAGGTCAACACAGCAAGCTATTGCAACGCCCGTAGCTATCCAGGTATTTTTGTCCAAATTAAATTTACTAAGAAAAGCTGAACGAAGAGCACCTTGATGTCCACTCAACCCTCCAAAAAATCCACTCACCAATCCACCGGCAAAATACCATCGGGAATCAATCTGCCACTTGCGAAAACTAGTCCACCATTCAATGAATGCGAAGACAATGAGTAAGAGCCCAATGAGTCGTTTCAAAGCCGATTGTGCGCCAACATCCTGCAAATTGAAACTGGTCAACAGGAGACTCCCAACAACTGCTCCCAGTACAGATGGAATACCAAAACTTTTGAGTATTGAGAGGTCTATATGTTTTTTTGTCAACAGAAGTTTGAATAAATTATTCAGGAAGTGAACTATAGCGGTCATCGCAATGGCTATAGGTGCATCAAAAAAAATCAGGAAAACAGGCAACAAAATTGTTCCAAGTCCAAAACCGCAGAAAAATGTCAGCAAGGATCCGGCAAAAGCCACAAATAAAACCACGAGTAGATTGAACATATTAACTGAGCTTTCGGATGATCATATACGCTAGAAGTTTCAGAATAAGCAGAGCGATAATAATCCCTATCATGATTCTGTATTTGTTGTTTTTCTCTTCCGTTTTCCGTTTGACATTGAGAGGTGTTTGGGATTCTTTATCCAGTTCAAACGAATATTCATAGCTCTCATTAATCTTTTTTATTTTGAAGATCAACAATTCTTCTTCCATAAAAAAACTGAACTGATAATCATCTTTAATTGCAAAATTGATATGCATGATGGAGTTGTCTAAATAACACACCAAATGCCCGCTTTCCTCACCGTGGTAAATACCGAAGTTATGTTCCGTTCCAAAATAATCAGTAAAACTCCAGGATTGTTGACCCATCAGGTGATGGGAATTTATTGATTAAAAATTATTTTCGTTACAAGGGCATAGCTTTTGTCCAAATTTTGAGTCGTGTTTGCCCAGACCAGATAAACGCCTGTAGCAGATCTATGGCCTAAATAATCATTGCCATTCCAATTGAATTGACCGCCTGTGGCTAAACTCTCATAAACAAGCCTGCCACTGATATCCGTTATCTTTACCCTGGCATCTCTTGACAATCCATTAATCGCAATGATGCCGGAATAATTTGAAGGAACCGGATTCGGAAATACTAGAGCCTGTCCGAATGAATTATCCAAGGCACTTGTCGCATCAGATCTAAACACCTGTAAACCTCTGTCCGTAGCAATCCAAGCCTCTCCTGTCTTTCCATCAATCGCAACATCTATTATCGAATTGTCAAGCAAAGGACTGTTGGAAGCATTAAAAATGTGAATTTCTTCATCTGTAGATGGTGAGAGAACATACAATCCATTTGTAGTGCCAAACCACTTGCGATTTCCTCCATCAAAAGCAATGGAGCTAATTACTTCAGATTCCAGGAGGTAATAAGGGATACCATCTTGGACATATTTTTTGCGGCTTCCTCGACACTTTCCATCAAAAATTGAGCTACTACATTCAAAAACAATTGGGCCTTGAGCCGTTCCAACCCATACGTCTCCTTCGAGATCAACTTCTACGGTATTCACACGGTTGTTTTGAATTTCCGAATTACTGCTGTTGACCAGGATTGCTCGATCATCCGTAGGGTCATCCGGATTTTTTTCATCAAAAACAATCACACCGATTGCGTCTTTTGGTACGATCCATTTATATCCATTGTGATCCACCTTGACTTCAAACAATAGATTTGTCATGCCTTTGAGATCAAATGCCTGCGAGCTGCCATCCTTTTTGAAACAGACTAAAGGGTGTGGAGAAAGAAACAATGAAACCCAGAGATTCCCTGCTTTATCAAAGCTGAGGCCGGTGATTCTAAGTCGTGAAGGATCCGCCGGAGGAACTTCCAAAGCAGAGTTTGACGAATTGTATATCTTATATTTCTGACTAATTTTATCATACTCTATCAATCCTTGTTGATTGCTTGCAATAAATAATTTTGTTTTGTCAGGACTTTCAACGATTCGCACCACATCCAATAGCTTGATTGAATCCAAAAAGGGTACAGAGTATTGATTGATTGCATCCCAACTGCGATCTTTAAATTTCAGGAGACCTTCAGAATAATATTGGTAAGTACCAATTTCATTGAAACCTCCTGAGGCAACATACACGGCGTCGCTAGCAGGAAGTATTTCGAAGGAGCGATTGGTTAATGGTCCGTTGACCAAAATCACATTGCATTGATCTGTTGCTGATTTCATATATCGGAATCCCCAGCGTTCATCCGACAACCAGTACCAGCCATTATTTGACTTGATAGCACGAATGTTTTTCTGAGTGCATTCATTTGCAATCTGGGACCAAACTCCACTTGGATTCAATATTTTGATCGAATGGTCACAGTTTTGAGAGCTGCATCCCAATCCCACCAACATTTCTTCAGGGTAGGCATCCAGATATTGAATTTTGAAACCGTTGAATTCTTCCTTCAACTCGAAGCGATGCATATCATTCATAAAATACAGATCCGGACCTGATGCCACATATAAGTTTCCATTGAACACTTCAATTTGGTCTATGGATTGTCCGACCGCCAATCCAATTGATGCCTCAGACAAATTTTGCCAGCTACCAAAATCCTGAACTAAGGCGTTGGCTTTTTCATCATATACATAAAGCCCCTCTGTGGTTGCAGCAAAAAGTTTATTGTCAAATTTCACCGTTTTGATGAAATGGTTAGATTCGACAAAGACTGAATATTCAAATCTGCCAGTTACGACATTGAGCCTACTCAAACCGTAATCACCATTAATGAAAACGTGCTCATTCCCAGCATCAGATATAGAATTTATATTCTTGTTGATAGGGATATTATTAAAATTAGCCAAATCCGTCACTGTAAATATTCCTTCGCCGTTTATGAGATCAATTATCCCTGTGGTGTAAGCGACGATCAATGTTTTTGACTCCTTGTGATAGTAAATGGTTTTTATCAGGCTTTCGCTTAAGCCGTTGTGCTTATTGATTTTTTCATAGCTCAAATCAGATTTATTGATTTTAAGTAGAGAAAACTCAGTCGCATAATATACAAATTCATCACTTTGACAGACAAGTGATCCCGTGTTGAAAGGCAGATGAGTGTCCCATTGACCGATGGCCAGAGTTTGTTGTGCGCTTAGAGAGGATAGGGACATCAACAATAGTAAAAGCAAGACGCTTAGGTGTGCGATGTTCGAAAGTGGAGTGGGAATGTTTTGCATCCTATAGGAACGAATTGAAGTGATTGATTATTCTGTTCTGCTTATATTTAGCTTTTGAGGTAAAGTTTTTTTGTGAGGAGTTCCTCAAGAGCTTTTTCAGGGACCATAAACTGCACAGATTTGCCGGCTTTGAGCGTATTTCGTATAAAAGTTGATGAAATATCCAGCAATGGAGCCTCTACAAAGCGGATGGCATGATGAGAAGCCAGGTCGGTACTGCTGTCATAGCCGGGACGGCGGTAAACATAAATTGTGTACTTGTTGAGAATTTGATCGTAGTTTTTCCATTTAGGCAAGCTGATTAAATTGTCTCCACCCATGATTAAACTGAAATTATCATTCGGGTATTTTTCTTCAAGATGAGCTAAAGTGTCTATTGTAAAACTTGGTCTTGGAAGCTTGAACTCAATATCGGAGACCCATATTTTCGGATGGTCTTCTACAGCAAGACGGACCATCTGAAGTCTGTCCTGATCGTGCGCCAGAGTGGATTTTTCTTTTAGGGGATTGTGGGGACTGACCACCAGCCATATTTTATCAAGACTCGTTTCGTTCAGCAGATGTTGCGCGATGATGAGATGCCCTACATGGATTGGATTGAAAGATCCAAAAAAAAGCCCAATGTTCATTAATAATTGGTGACAACAAGCATCAGGATATTTTCACCCGGATCTTGTTCGGTTGGAACTAAAATGGCAGGTTTATTAGAGTCAGAAAGTTCAAACTCAACTTCTTCCTGTGCAATCGCAGAAAGCATTTCGATGAGAAACTTGGCATTCAATCCCAAATTCATTGGTTCTCCCTGAAATTCACATACCAGTTGTTCCGTCCCCTCATTATTTAGATCAAAGTCGTTAGCAGAAATAGTCAGACTTTTGTCTTGGATGTTGAGTACCACTTGATTCGTTGTTTTATTGGCAAAAACAGCCAATCTCCTCAATGCTGAGAGCAATTCAAGACGATTGACTTTCATCTTGTTCGGATTGTCCACAGGTATGACGGCATTGTAATCCGGAAACTTGCCTTCTATCAACCGACAACTGAGCAAGATACCGGCAAATTCAAAGTAAGCCTTGGCTTTATTATAATAGACGGTTACCTCGGCATCTTTAGTCAAAATTGATCTCAGGGCAAGGAGTGATTTTTTGGAAAGAATGAGGGAGGTCGCTACATTGCTTTGGATATCCAGAAGGGAATACTTAACTAGTTTGTGGGCATCTGTTGCCACAAATGTCACATGGTTGAAGTCAATATTCATGCACACACCGCGCATTGTCTGACGTATCTCGTCATTGCTGGTCGCATAGATGGTTTTGTCGATCGCATTGAGAAGGTTTGCTCCTTTGAGAATCAGCTTATCTTCGTTTCCCGGTCTTGAAATCTCAGGATAATTGCTTGCATTTTGCCCAACAAGCTTATATTTTCCGGCAGCACTCAGAATCGTTATCCCACAGCTATCAGGATCTATTTCGAAGTCCAGAGGTTGTTCAGGCATCGACTTCAGGGTATCCAGCAATGTTTTTCCGGGTACAGCAATGGCGCCACTAACACCATTGGACACAGTCATTTGGGAATGAGTAGTGACGTCAGCGGTAGAGGTGATGATTTCCAACTCATTGCCTTTAAGTTGGAATAGAAAATCCTCCAAAATTGGCATTACAGGATTGGAAGCCAATGAGACAGAGTTGATTTGCAGGTTACGGAGTAAAGCCTGGGAAGATACTGTGAACTTCATGATTTGTACGCTTAAAAAGAAAGGCAAACCTACGAAATATTTTCGATCCTGAAAATCCCTAAAAAATGGTGTTATACTATATGCGTTTTATGCATTGGGGCAAGGTACATACCCATTGGAATAAAATTGTTTCCAGCTAAAATCTTGGCACACGAGATTTGAATTTTCACAATTAATGAAATATTATTTTGAATATTGAGCGCATTAATTGTGTTCAATGAATATAAATATTGATCAAACTTGCCACCTCTTGTTTAAAAAGGACTAACTTTTGTTCGATTGGATAAAATAAATTTTTTCTATCTTTTTCTCCTTCTCCACTAATTTGAGTAGAATGACTTTTCACTTTTTCTAGCCACTGAGAAAAGTGTGATGTCATCTTTTCACTCGAAGTTCTTAAAAAATTGGGATAATCTATGGCACTAAAAAAGTATTTGCCCTCATCAGACTTAATCAAAAACAACTCTATCGGATAAATATATTCATTAGAATATATTTTTATTTGAGAACGATGCATTTGTTTAGAGCTGCTGTAATTCTTTATTGCAGAGTCACACATATGTTTCAAATGTGTTACTAGTTCTTCGATATCACTAAGGATAGCATCAATATATGATTTTTTTGAAAACACTCCAAGTTGGATATAAAACTTTAATTGATCAAAAGTACAATCCAACATTCTGGGATTCCATATTTCAACTCCATCAAAGTTGTAATATATTTGAACACAACTATCTATTTCTTTTTTTAGTTCCGGATCAGAAATAAAAATAGAGGGATCAAAATTTTTTAAATAAGCGGAAATATTCCATGTGCTAAAGTTCCAGGCATATAGTTTAAATGCAAATAGATTAGAAAACGCCATCATATGAAAAATGGGAACTTCTCCGGCAAAATTGATATGCTCAAGGTTTTTCAACTGACTGAGAGAAAGTAGATGGTTTTTAAGGTTTTTAACGAAATCAATTGGGTGGTTTGGAGATTTACGCAATGCATCCATATAGACAGGCACTGGTCTTGCATTTCCAATTATTAGTTGGTCTAGTGAGATATCCAGTTTTTCTGCTAGTACTAACGCTTCATCCAAGCTAAATGGGATCTGGTAGCTCAGGCGTTTATAAGCCGAGCTTTTGCTGATATGTAACTTATCTGACAGATAGTCAGCGAGATTTCCTGACCCTATTCTCAAATTTATTTCATGTAGGAGTCGATTTTGAAAACCATAGGTATTTGAATGAGATAACATATTATTTCAGGTATTCGAAGATACAATAAACAGCATACAATCCGCTAAAGTAGTTGATAAATCTCAATATGTGATAAAAAATGAATATTAGTTGTCAGAAATAGGAAAAATTGTATAAAGTCTAATTCAAAAATGTATGATAATGAGAAAATAAAATTAAAATTTTTCATTTTAAGAATTTATCGGGCTGCAATTTTGAGTTTTATTAAATTTCAAAAACAATTCACATTTATGAAAAAGACTAATTTTTTAAGGTTGTGCTCGATCTTCTTGATCATGCTGTTCCTGACGATTATGCATTCAGGGTGTAAGAAGGATTTGCCCGGTCAGGGAGATTCAGGAGGTGGGATTAATCTGCAGGGGCAGGTGATTACGGATTTTCATCTGAGCTATGGGGCGAAGGAAATCAGTTATTGTAAGTATAAACTCCCGGTATCAACTGCACCGGACAAGTCATCCAAGTATCTCAATACGATACCCAAAGAACGAACTTACCATATGTCCTTCGACTTGAGTTCCGGGAATTTGAATATGGAAATAGATCAGATGAATTTCTCTTCACCAGTGGACTCCTGGAACCAAGGCAACAACAATATTAATAAACTGGTCAACGACGGAATCAATGTTACGGCATTTGATGCCGGCGGGCGCAAGATCTTTAGTCAAAGCGCGAGTTTAAGCAAGCCTAATCCACAAGAGATCATACAGTCTATGGCGGAAGTCATCGACAATCGACCTCTAGCACAGAAAATGCAAGACCTTTCACAAAAAGGAGCTTTAGTCAAGGAATTGACCAATGCGTATGCGGTGAGGACAGAATACAGCAACTCCAATTTTGGAATGAATACAATTTCAATTTACTCCAAAGATAATGGTCATCTGGTGTATTTTTGTCAATATGATGATGCAGACAATACTTTTTTGGTTCACAGAAGGATAGTAAAATATATCAACTCTCCATTCCCGACAGAAGTATATTCAGAAAATATGACGAGACTGCCCGATGGAGATATCGAAACAGCAGTCGATATTATAAGCTTCAACAACTTTGATATGCACTAATAGCTAAGTGCTAGTGCTATATCTTCAGGATAAGAGTAAAACAGATCCATTTTATCACATTTAAAAAAAATACAAAAATGAAAACCATAAAGTTAAAATTGATTATTGTCCTTATAGTGAGTGTTTTTCTAACTCCAGAGTCATATACTCAAGAGAGGAATGTCATGTGGGTTCATGGCTTGGGAGGCTCTAACAATAGTTTTCTGACGAACTCAGTGCATCACCAGAGCAAATATCTCATGAAAAGTATAAGAGGCGTATATGACAAAGGGGATGATGCCAAGGCATGCAGTGCCAAGATCAAAAACCAGTTTGAGTCCGGTTTTGGTAATGGGTCCAGCCAGCCCACAAATATCTGTATATCGCATAGTTTTGGGGGACTTGTGGCAAGGACCCTTGAAAAAGGGAATGCTGACAAAGGACAAACTCAGAACTTCGGAGGCCAAATCCTGGTGCATTCACCGCAAGGGGGTGCTCAGTTTGCAGCCAATTATCAAAACGGATTCTTTGATAAGAAATTTGCAGAAGTGTTTAACAAAATCACAAAACCATTTAAAGCGGACATTATTGATGAAGTTGAGATGCTCATAGCCACACCATTGCTGGTCATTGGGGGAACTTCCATAGATGTATTAACGTTTGATGATATTGCAAATATCTTGGCCGTTTTCTGGGGAATCAACAATCTTGAAGGTACTGAGGCATCGTGGTTGTTCAAAGCATATGCTGAGAATATTGACTTCAATGACAAACCGAAGATCACGGATCTGGTTCCCGATAGCGATTTGATGAACGAATTGAGGGATTTTGACAGCCCGGGACAATTGATCACCATATATGGTGCGGAGGAGAGGAATATCGTTCATCGGCTGGTATCGTCACTCAGTGTGAAGCCTGGATCGAACACTTTGGATATCGTATCAGATGAGAAAGATATATTTTCCCCGTTTGAGGGATTGTTTGAATTGAATTTTAACATAAACAGAGGCTTGGGGATAGCTGCAGATATATCTGGAGCGAATTTTGTCAGAAAGTTATTCACGAGTCACAACACCCCGTTTCACGAAAGAGCGAGATTATGGAGAGAGGGCAAGGACTATCTGAATGGAGGGTTGGAGACTGACTGGTTGATATTGATAGGAGCTGTAGGATATACAGTGCAAAAAGTGTCAATCACACAAATGACACCGGAATGTAAAAACAAACTGGATGGCCTTGAGATTCTCCTTGAAGACTTTCATAAAAACGGAGAATTCAAAAACCGAGATGATGTACAGAATGCCATTAACAATTTGATCCACAACTCTGGCTGTTATGAAAACGGTTCAACTGAGATAGAAATTCCGTATAATAAGCCAAACGACGGTGTAGTACTCACCGAATCCCAACAAGCCGCCGGTGGCATCCTCTTCGAAAACATCAACTGCAACCATTTCGAGGCGGTGAATACGAAGGTGTTGAGCGAAAATTTTATCAATATTTTTCAAGAAGGTGCAAGAGGAGCAGGATGGTATGTTACACCTTTAAGATAATTTACGTATGAAA
>Ga0272412_1000599_pt1 | contig 11234 bp, 11 predicted proteins | sample WWTPWeurt_MetaT_FD_193540 | JGI IMG/M metagenome (GOLD analysis project Ga0272412, IMG submission 193540) | Metatranscriptome of activated sludge microbial communities from WWTP in Nijmegen, Gelderland, Netherland - WWTP Weurt (Metagenome... | ecosystem: Engineered > WWTP > Aerobic digester >...
CACCGAACTTTTGCGCCATCACCCGTGTGATCGCCGCCGTTAGCGTGGTCTTGCCGTGATCCACATGGCCTATCGTTCCCACATTGACATGCGGCTTGCTGCGCTCAAACTTTTCTTTGGACACCGGACTCACTCCATCTGATTCAAATTCTTCTGATTCAAATTCTTCAGCAACCGCTTCAGGATGCTTTCTTAATCACCGCCTCCGCGATAGTCGCGGGGGCCTCGTTGTATTTGGCGAACTCCATGGAATAGGTGGCGCGGCCCTGGGTGGCTGAGCGCAGGTCGGTGGAATAGCCGAACATTTCGGCCAACGGCACCTCGGCGCGGATCACCTTGCCCGATGGCGAATCATCCATGCCTTGCAATATCCCGCGCCGGCGGTTCAAATCGCCCATCACATCACCCATGTAATCCTCAGGCGTCACTACCTCGACCTTCATTATAGGTTCCAGCAGCACCGCGCCGGCCTTGAGCGCCCCATCCTTAAATCCCATCGATCCGGCAATCTTGAAGGCGATCTCGCTGGAATCCACCTCATGATAGGAACCATCGAAGATCGTGACCTTAACGTCCACCACCGGAAAGCCAGCCAGCACACCCTTGCCCATCTGTTCCTGAACACCCTTGTCCACCGCTGGCACATATTCGCGAGGAACAACACCACCAACAATCGCGTTGACAAATTCGTAGCCGGTCCCCGGTGCCTGCGGCTCCAGCCTCAGCCAGACATGGCCATACTGGCCGCGCCCACCGGACTGACGCACAAACTTGCCTTCCTGCTCCACCGCCTTACGGATAGTTTCACGGTAGGCGACCCGGGGTTTACCAACATTGGCGTCCACCTTGAATTCACGCTTCATCCGGTCGACGATGATTTCCAGATGCAGCTCACCCATACCGGAAATAATGGTCTGACCCGATTCCTGATCGGTGTGGACCCGAAATGAGGGATCTTCCTGGGCCAGCTTGCTTAGCGCCACACCCATCTTTTCCTGATCAGCTCGGGTCTTGGGTTCCACCGCGACTGAAATTACCGGCTCCGGGAACTCCATCCGTTCAAGGGTAATCACTTGATCGGCATTACAGAGGGTGTCGCCAGTCGTCACGTCTTTCAGGCCGACGCAGGCGGCAATGTCGCCAGCACGAATTTCTCTGATCTCTTCGCGACTGTTGGCGTGCATCTGCACGATCCGTCCGATGCGCTCGCGGCGACTTCGAACCGGGTTGTAGACCGTATCGCCGGAATTCACCACACCGGAGTAGCAACGAACGAAAGTCAGGGTGCCAACAAACGGGTCCGTCGCGATCTTAAAGGCCAGCGCTGCAAAAGGCGCGCTATCATCAGCTTGACGCTCGCCCTCACTTTCAGCGGCGTCATCGAGAACGCCTTTAACCGGCGGTTTGTCCGATGGCGATGGCAGGTAGCGAATCACCGCATCCAGCATCGCCTGCACTCCCTTGTTCTTAAAGGCCGATCCACACATCGCCAACACAATCTCACCCTTGAGGGTGCGGGCGCGCAGCCCAGCGTAGATTTCCTCCTCGCTGAGGGTCTGACCTTCCAGGTACTTCTCCATCAACTCGTCGGAGGCTTCGGCAGCGGCTTCCACCATTTTCTCGCGCCACGCCGCGCAGTCATCTCGCAAGTCAGCCGGGATATCGATGTACTCAAACTTCATGCCGAGGCTGTCTTCGTCCCAATTGATCGCCTGCATCTTGACCAGATCAACAAGACCCTTGAATTTGTCCTCAGCGCCAATCGGCAACTGAATCGGCACCGGGCGAGCGCCTAATCGATCCTGAATCTGCTGCACAACCCGCAGGAAATCAGCCCCGGCGCGATCCATCTTGTTGATGAACGCCAGTCGCGGCACGCCATACTTGTTTGCCTGCCGCCAGACCGTTTCCGATTGCGGCTCGACCCCACCCACCGCGCAGAACACCGCACAAGCGCCGTCCAGCACCCGCAGCGAGCGTTCAACCTCAATGGTGAAGTCCACATGGCCCGGCGTGTCGATGATATTGACGCGGTGTTCGTCAAACTGGCCAGCCATACCCGCCCAAAAGCAGGTGGTCGCCGCCGATGTGATGGTGATGCCGCGTTCCTGCTCTTGCACCATCCAGTCCATGGTGGCGGCGCCGTCATGCACCTCGCCCAGCTTGTGGGAAACCCCCGTGTAGAACAGGATGCGCTCGGTCACCGTAGTTTTACCGGCATCGATATGCGCCATGATGCCGAGATTGCGGTAGCGATCGATGGGGGTTTTGCGCGCCACGACGGAGTCCTCGAAACTTACCAGCGATAGTGAGCGAAAGCCTTATTGGCCTCCGCCATGCGATGTACATCTTCACGCTTTTTGACAGCTGCGCCGCGACTTTCAGCGGCGTCCATCAATTCACCGGCGAGGCGGCGGGCCATGGATTTTTCGCCGCGCTTACGAGAGGCGTCGATAATCCAGCGCATGGCCAAGGTATTACGGCGCACCGATCGCACTTCAATCGGCACTTGATAAGTCGCGCCGCCAACTCGGCGGGATTTGACCTCAACGATCGGACGAACATTGTCCAGCGCCTGATCCAGCAGGCCCATCGGGTCATCCTTACCCTTCTCGGTCATTGCGTCGAGCGCGCCGTAGACGATTTTCTCGGCTATCGACTTCTTGCCGCGCTCCATGACCATGTTGACGAATTTGGCGAGCATCAGGCTCCCGTGCTTGGGATCAGGAAGGATGACGCGCTTGGGAACTTCTCTTCTTCTCGGCATAACCGCCTCAATCTCTTGGAAGCTGACGCAAAAAACTCAGGATTTTGGCCGCTTGGCGCCGTACTTGGAGCGCGACTGCCGGCGCTTGGTCACGCCGGAAGTGTCCAGGCTACCGCGCACGATGTGATAGCGGACGCCGGGCAAGTCCTTGACGCGACCGCCACGGATCAGCACCACTGAGTGTTCTTGCAGGTTGTGGCCTTCACCGCCGATATAGCTGGTCACTTCCTGGCCGTTAGTCAGGCGCACGCGCGCCACCTTACGAAGCGCGGAATTAGGCTTCTTCGGCGTCGTGGTGTAAACGCGAGTGCAGACGCCGCGCTTCTGCGGGCAGCTTTCCAGCGCCGGCACGTTGCTTTTGGCTTTCTTGCTGACGCGCGGCTTACGCACCAACTGGTTAATTGTGGCCATGCCCCCTGCTCCAAAAATTAATGCGCCATAATGGCGTCAAAGACCTGCTGAATCGGGTGGCGAACCGGATGTTGATGAAATGTCCCGGTTTGCAAAGAGGCGGAACTATAGGCAGGCACGCCATTGATGTCAAGTTGATTGATGTCAAGCGCAATGCCGGCGCCCTGAGCAGTCGCGATCAAAACAACGGTTTTAATCGGGCCAGAATATCCTCCCGTGCCTGGGCCAGCAGCGATTCCCGATCCAGACTGTCAAGAATATCCTGCACCGCCCGCTTCGGCCCACCCTCACCCCACGACTTGCCTTGGGCAAAATACTGCTCGGCGGCTTTGCCCACGACATAAGTGCCGTACCAGGCGACTGCGCCCTGCGCCCCGGCAGTCACCACTGTAGACAGCCCCAGACTGATGCCCTTGAGCGCCGCCGCCGCCAGGTTCATCGCCCATACCGTTCCCATCAGGAAGGCCAGCTGGATCGAAATGGTCTTAAGCAGCGAGCCGGCTTCGCTGCGGTTGATCGGTAGCCCGTAGACCCGGCTGAGATGAATAATCATCGCTGCATCAGTGGCGATCGCGGCCAGAATATCGGCAATGGGGATTGGGTTCAGCGCCACCGCGATCCCTTTGGCCAGGCAGTATTTCCGCACCACGCTATCTGCCAGGTCACGGCGGATCACGATGATTTCGCGGGTCAACCGGTCAGAGAACCGCCCGGCGAACAAGCCGGCGTTGATCGCAGCCATGGTCTTGCCTTCGGCCTTGAGGATGTCCCAAATGCGCTCGCGCAAGGTATTCACATCCGGCGGCGGGCAGCGCCGGGTTTCGGTTTCATGACCCTCAGCATCGACCAGAATCACGATCCGTTCCGCCGGATGGGCCGCAACGGTGACAATATCCTGTGGCTGGATCAATCCGGTCGTACGCCGGCACAAGGTGTCCAACAACAGGTCGCGCTCAGCACGGTTATAGCGGTCGATCTTGTTCAGCACCAACAATAACCGTTGCGCGGCGACCTTCACCTGTCGCAAGGCCCGCAACTCGCTATCCGTCAGATCGCCATCCACCACGAACAGAACCAGATCGCTGCGGCCCGCCACATCGTGCGCCAATTGTTCCCGCACCTCGCCAGCGACTTCATTGATACCGGGTGTGTCAATCAGGAATACACCGCCGGCATCGTATTCCTGCCAGCGAGCATGAGCGGCATGGGTCGTTTCGCCGTGCAACGGGCTGGTGGAAAAGCGGGTCTCGCCGAGCAGGGCGTTTAGCAACGCCGACTTGCCGACGCTAACCCGCCCGAATACAGCGATATGGATATGCCCATGCTCGATTTTTTCCAACAACAGTTGTAATTGCCGGTAATCGTCGGCCAACGCCGCCCGCACCGGCGGCGGCACTCGCTGATCGTCGAGCAATTCACGCAGGCTGTCGCAGGCCAACGCCAGATGTGCATCGCCGCTAACCGGGCGCGGCTCCGGCATGGTCTCCGTCCTGCTGCCGGCTCCAAACCAGTTGGGCCAAGCGTCTTGCACGCGCTTCCAGATCTTCACTCAGGTTATCCTCGAACATCCGCAGGGCGGGACCGTTCGCCAGTTCGCCACGACTATCCAGGGATCGGGCCACGGCTTTCCCCAGACTCTCGAATATAAGGCCGTAGACCACGGCGTGCATCATCCCGCCCACCACGGTGCCGATGCCAGGGAACGCTTTAAAGATGTTGCCGACCAGCGCCAGCAACAGATTCATATTGCGCTTGATCTGGTTACCCGCCAGATCGAGGAACCGCTGCATATCCACTTCCCGGGCCGGAGCCTCATACAACGCGCACAGCTCCTTAATCAGGTTAAAGCCCAGATAGCCTTGAATCAGGATATCGGCGCCCGGACTGACCGCCGCCAGCGCCCCGAACACCGCCTTACGGGAATAGCTCTGAATAATGGCGTCGGCTTTCTCACAACGATGCTGGGCAACTGCCGCATCCAGTTTTTGCTGGGCCAGCACGAACACCGCCGTATCGCGGAGCGCATCCAGCACCTGCTGATCATTGTCGAGATAGCGCTGCAAGGTCCGGCGCAGCTCCTCGATCCGGGGCTGCCGCTCGCGCCGGGTAGTTTCTTCACGACCATCGTGATAAATGCGGGTCACTTCCTCGAAACCGCCGCATTGCACTGGCGCGACTTCGAGCTGTTCGCCAATCCGTTCAGCCAGGCGCTCCCGCACCAGATTCAGTTCCCGATCGGTGTAACGGTCGATCTTGTTCAGCGCCACGATCAGCGGGCAGCCAAGATCTATCAGGGTCCGCAGCGCGGCGTATTGATCGCGGGTTAGATCGCCCTCGCAGACGTAGATGACCACATGGGCGCGCAGCGCCTCATCGCGAGCCAGTTGATCGAGGCTGCCGTCGGCCTCGTTCAACCCGGGCAAGTCGGCCAAAATCAGCCGGTCACCGGCAGAACTGGTCCAGGTGTAATAACTGACCTCACGGGTGGTGCCGCCGCGCACATCCACGGCAATCTCAGTTCCTGGCAGCAGGGCGCGAATGAGCGATGACTTGCCGGTGCTGATTTCGCCAAACACCGACACCACAATCTCGCCCGCCGCCCGCCGCCGCTGCAACTCGTCCAGTTCACGATGAATCAAATCCACCGGCACCCCAGCCGCACCGTGGCGCTCTAGCCGCTCACGCAACGTCGCTTCGTCCGGCGGCTTGACAGGCGCCTTGGAGCGGGATTTGCCGGCGGGCCGACCCCAGCGCAGCACTCGCCAAACCCCATAAGCGCCGCCGGCGCTCATCCCGGTCAGCAGCAGCAAGTAAATAATCCAGAACGCCGGCCCGCGCTGTTGCAGCCGATCCCAGACCGACAAGCCGAGATCGGTGATGTACAGCACCAGCACCAGCAAGAATGCCACGCCGACGCTGGCGCCAACCGCCAGTAGCAGGCGGATTGGCAGCCAAGCCTTGGCTGCGGGAGACAGTGGGAGCGGGGGAAGTTTAGGCAGCGACGACATCGGGCGGGAACAGATCGCGGAACGGTTGCGGCACTTTCTGAACAGCGCGTTGCTGATAGTCGAAAAAGACGATGCCCGTCTTGGCGCGGGCCACTTCACGGCCACTGACTTTTTCAGTGACCCGATAGACGAAATCGCAGCCGTAGCGGTTGAAATCGGTCACCGCGACCGCCAGCACCAGCTGCTCGCCAGGGAACGCTTCGGATTTGTAGACGATCACACTGTCAGCCATGATGATCCCGGCTCCACAAATGTTCAGTTCGCTGAAACCATACTGGGTCAGGAACCGCACCCGCGCCTCATGCAGCAAGCCAAGCAGCGCGTCATTACCCATGTGGCCGCCGTAGTTAACGTCGGTGATTCTGACCCGCAACTCGGTGCTGAAAGGAAACTGCTCCGGCAGGTCCAACTTGATTCGCGCCATGCGCCGCCTCGATCAATCCAATAGAAATTTAATAAATTTAATTAATGCGTTAGCTAAGAAACCGGTAAGAGACCCGGAAACTGCACTGAGGATTGTAAACGATTATCGGGAAAAGCGGCTGTGCAGCGTCCGGTCATTCCCCACCACTGCCTGCCGGAGCCGGCCCATCGCCCCAGGATGTTGCGGGATAGTGATTCAATCCTTCAGGGTTGCCAAAAACGCGATAATTCTGGCGCGTTCCGCCGCATCGGGCACACCGGCAATGGTTTTCGTGGTGCCGGGCAGAAACTGACCGGGAGCGATGAGATAAGCGTTGAGTTCCGGTATGGTCCACACGCCGCCCGCATGAGCTAAGGCCAGCGAGTAGCCATAGCCCCTGGTTCTACCCTTGGGCGCCCCGACGATGCCCCACAAATTGGGCGCGACCTTGGTCAGCCCGCCTTTTTCGAGACTGTGACAGACCACGCATTTCCCGGCTGGACTATCCCAACCGGGCGGCTTGGCGGCGTAGCGTTCCCCTTTCGCCACCGGTTTGAACGCCTGCCACACCCCGCTCAACACCAGCAGAACGACTGCCGCGATCAGTATCGGCCACCGCCATTGCCTGTGCATCTTGTAAGCCCTGCCCTGATTTTATTCACTTAATCGAATATTGAACTATATTTTTCCGATTATAGTCTTGATTCCGAATATGGCTGGAATGCTTACCAAAACGGAATTTAAGTCCAATAAAAATAACCTGTCTTTTCATAACACTATAAAAACACAGCAGGCCCTCATCGCAGACGAGCCTGCAACGAGCATAACCAAAGGAGATCGGATAATGGCAAAACAACGTGGCAATCTGCGCGGTGCGAGTTGTTTAACCTGTCAACTGCGCCAGTGCAATGAGTGGCGTGTACTGAATGAGGAGGAGACCCGGTTGCTTGCCCACCACCGGAAAAGCCGGGACTATCGGACAGGCGAAAGCATTTTCTCAGTGGGCGAGCCAAGTCATGGCGTCTACTGCATCGTTTCCGGAGCGGTCGCTATCCGCAAGAGCGATGCAGAGGGCAACGTGGTTCCCATCCGGATCTCATACCCCGGCGATATTCTGGGTTATCGAAGCCTGCTGCTGAACGCGCATCGCCGCTACCACAGCGAGGCGCTCAGCCCCAGCCGACTCTGCTTTATCGACAAACCAACAGTTAAGATGCTGCTGGATCGCAATCCGGCGCTAGGACAGCAGTTTCTACAACGCATCGCCAATGACCTGAGCGATGCGCACGATCATCTGGTGCGCAACGCCACCTTGTCCAACCGGGGCAAGTTCGTCCATCTGTTGCTGGCGCTGATGAATCGTCATGGCTGCACTGCCACCGACGGCAGCCGGTTTATGGAATTGCCTCTGTCCCGGCGTGATCTCGCTTCGATGATTGGCGCTCGTCATGAAACGCTGTCCCGGATTATTGGCCGACTGGAGGAAGATGGTCTGGCCCGTTTTTCCGGGCGCACAGTCCATCTGACCCGACCCCATTCGCTGCTTCAGGAAGTTCGGCAACCCTCGTCGTTAGATTAAACGATCCAGCGGGCGGACCTGGATGCTCAAATCGCATCAGCGGCTAAGGGATTGTTGCCAACCAGCCAGCGGTGTGCGCCATAGGCCAGTAGTCCGCAACCGGCAATGACCGCCGTCATCGGCAACGCTGACTTGTTACCCAACAATCCGACCGTAGCGCTGGACAGCGTGGCAATCCCAAATTGCAGGGTTCCAATCAATGCTGAAGCGCTGCCGGCCCGCATTCCCTGATGAGCCAACGCGCTGGCGACTGTGTTCGGCCCGGTGAAGCCCAGCGTCACCAGATAGCCAAACAATGGAATCAGCAATCCCGGCAGACCCCCTCGACCACTCACCGCCATCACAACCAGCACCAAGCCGAGGATAACGGTGGCGCGATTGGCCCGGCGCAGGATTGTATCGGCGCTATGGCGCAGCAGCAGGCGGCGGTTGTATTGCGAACCGGCGATCAAACCCAGCGCATTCAGCCCAAAGAGCCAGCCGTAGTCTTGCGCGGGTACGCCGTAAAGCGTAATGAAGACCTGTGGTGAACCCGTGATGTAAGCGAACATGCCCGCCGAGGCGAAACCGCCGCTGAGGGTGTAGCCAAGAAACCGCCGGTCGCGCAGCAACACCCCATAGACCCGCAGAGCAGGGCCGATGCCGGCGCTGGTGATATTGCCCATCGGGCGGGTTTCCGGCAAATAGCGCCAGACCGCGGCCAACACGATTATCCCAAACAACGCCAGCATTCCAAAAATAACCCGCCAACCCGCCAAGGCCAAAATCCAGCCGCCGAGAAACGGCGCCAGAATCGGCGCCAGGCCCATAATCAACATCAGCAGCGAGTAGATTCGCGCCGAGGCAGTCGCATCGCAGCGGTCGCGAACAATGGCCCGTGTAATCACCACGCCTGCACAGCCGCCGACCGCCTGCACAAACCGCAGCGCGGTCAGCACCGTAATGTCCGGGGCCAGCGCACAACCAATCGAAGCAGCGATGTACAAGAGCAGCCCACCGTACAACGGCGGCTTGCGGCCATAACGGTCGGCCAGTGGCCCATGCACCGCTTGGCCCAGCGCCAGCCCGATAAAGAAGCTGGATAAGGTGAACTGCACCGCAGACGCCGTTGCGCCAAATTCAGCAGCGATGGTCGGCAGGCTGGGCAGATACATATCAATCGACATCGGCGCAAAGGCGATCAGCGCACCGAGCAGCAGCAACCAGGATCGAGGCAACGTGGTCAGGGGAAACTCCGGGACAAGGGACTGGCGCGAGGCCGGTTAGTAGCGTGGCGCTTGCATGGTCGCCAGTGCGGTGCGAATTGGCTCCAGCTCTGATTCATCCAACTGGCGCATCAATTTGCCAATAAACTGCAACTGGCGCTTGCGCCCGCCCCGCTGGGCAATGGTCTGGGCCAGGCGCACCGTCGCTTGCAACTCTTCCGGCAATGGAATCCGCTGCAACTGCGCCGGGGTCAGTTTCACCAGTTGTTCGCCTAACTCCTGCAAGGCGGTGGCTTCCCGCTTGCGTTGGCTCTTACTGGGCGGCAGTTCGAATTCGGGTAAATCTTGCTCAGGTTTGTCATCGTTCATCCCGGTATTATCCAACACAACTCCTGCGATTCTCGCATTTAGATCACACCAGCCAATCACATCGACTTAGTAGGGAGCCTTTCATGCCGTCGCCGGCGCACTCGCCAACTCCGCCCCAAACCCTGCCGCTGGCGCTGCTACTGCGGATTTTCCTGCCCTTCGCCGCCGGTTATTTTCTGTCCTACGCTTATCGCACCATCAATGCGGTGCTAGCGCCGCATTTAGCCGCCGACTTAAACCTGGACGCTACAGCGCTGGGCTTGTTGACGGGCGTCTATCTGCTCGCCTTTGGCGCGTTCCAGTTACCGCTGGGGGTGCTGCTCGACCGCTACAGCCCGCCTAAAGTCGAAGCGATCTTGTTGCTGCTGGCCGCCGCCGGCGCCGGCCTGTTCGCCATCGGCGACGGACTAGGCGATTTGACAGTGGGTCGGGCGCTAATCGGCTTAGGCGTATCGGCCTGTCTGATGGCGAGTCTGAAAACCTTTGTGCTGTGGCTTCCACCACTGCGGCTGCCGGCAGTCAACGGCTGGGTGCTGGCCGCTGGTGGTCTGGGGGCATTGGCCGCGACTGCGCCAGTGGCGGCGGCGTTGCAATGGACCTCATGGCGAGGAGTATTTGCCGGACTGGCCGGACTGACTGCGGCAGCGGCAATCGCCATTTTTCTGATCGTACCCGAGCATCCGGCGACCCGCCATCGCAGCGACTGGCCGGCGCAATGGCGCGGGGTGGCGGCGATTTTCAGCAACCGGCTATTCTGGCGGCTGGCTCCACTCGGCGCTCTGGCGCTGGGCGCTCATCTGGCGATTCAGGGCTTATGGGCAGGACTGTGGCTAAAGGATGTGGCGGGCTATAACCAGACTCTGATCGCTCATTATCTGTTCTGGGCCGCCGCCGGAATGATCGCCGGATTTCTGTCCCTGGGTACGTTGACCTACCGCCTGAATCGGCTGGAAGTGCCGCCGATGGCGGTGGCCGTGGTCAGCATGGTGATTTTCATCGGGATTCAAGCAGCGCTGGCCGCCGGTTACACCGGGACGCCACTGCTGCTGTGGATCGCCTTCGGATTCTTTGGAACCGCAAGCACCCTAAGCTACGCGATCCTGTCACAGGCTTTTCCACCGGGGCTGGCGGGTCGGGTGAATACCGCGTTCAATCTGCTGGTGTTCATCGCGGCGTTCGTCATGCAGTGGGGTTTGGGCGCGGTGATCGGACTCTGGCCCCGAACGGCGGCGGGTGGTTATGCGCCGGCGGGTTACAGCGCCGGGTTTGGGCTGGCGGTGGCGTTGCAGGTCGTCGCGCTAGGGTGGTTCTGGTGCGCTGGGACAGGTTCCAGACAGCCCGATTAAACCAGGAGGTAATCGAAGCGCTGCTAGGAACGAGTCGCCCGCAACGTCTGCAACAACCGCTCATGAATTCCGCCAAAACCGCCATTGCTCATGATGAGCACCTGGGTTCCCGGTTGCAGCCGGGTTTGAATGGCGGCCAGCGTTGC
>Ga0272412_1000600_pt1 | contig 11231 bp, 13 predicted proteins | sample WWTPWeurt_MetaT_FD_193540 | JGI IMG/M metagenome (GOLD analysis project Ga0272412, IMG submission 193540) | Metatranscriptome of activated sludge microbial communities from WWTP in Nijmegen, Gelderland, Netherland - WWTP Weurt (Metagenome... | ecosystem: Engineered > WWTP > Aerobic digester >...
ACCGAGAGTTCGCCTTCGCTGCCGCTGACCTCGATCTCGAGGGAGCGCGGATCCACTTCGCCGGCCAGGGCTTCGGCGAGGGCGCCGGCCAGACGCCGCTGGGTGACCTGCCACAGCGGCGAGGCGTTCGGTTCGAAGAGCAGGGTGCGCAGGCCGGCACCGAATTCCGGCCGGAACACCCGTTCTCCGGCCACCGTGAACAGGATCTGCTCGATCTGGCCGCGGATGTGCTCGCCTCGGCTGGCGAGCCGGGGTTCCAGTTGCAGCTTGCCACCCTGGCTGCGGGTCAGCATGCGCAGGGGAAAGGCCAGGTAGGGTGGGTCGGCGAGGTGGCGTGGCATGGACGATCCTCTGGAAAGTGCTATCCGGTCATGACCTTGAGGGACAGACTGCTCATTTCGCCCTGGGGAATGGGGGGCGAGGTCGGGCTGCCGGGCGCAGTACAGGTGTGAATGTGGGTGGCGAAAAGGGTCAGGAAGCTTTGCCCCTTGATGATCGGTTCGCCCCCGGAGCCGCCGAGCATGACTTGCTGGCCGTCCACCACGATCTTGGTGCCCTTCACGGTGATGCCGGCGGCGGCCATCTCGAGCTTGTTGCCGTTGGCATCTTCCACGGTGGTGCCGCTGCTGCTCATGGTGAGGGTGTTGCCATTGGCGTCTTCCACCGTGATGCGATTGTTGTCGGCGTCGAGGGTGACGGTGGCGCCCTGTTTGTCGGTGAGGGCGAGGCTGCCCTTCGAATCCATGTCGAGCTTGGCGCCCTTGGCGTGGAGGAGCTGGATGGCTTCGTCGCCCCGCTTGTCCTCGAACAGGAAGAGGTGTCCCGAGGTGGTCTTGATGAGGCGGGTGGTGGTCTGGTCGGCCACTTCGGAGGGCACGTCGGAGGCCTGCTGCCAGAAGGTGCCGGTCCAGATCGGGTAGGAGAGATCGCCGCCTTCGAATTCGACCCACACCTGGGCGCCCACGTCGGGCACGTACAGGAAGCCCTGATTGGCGAGGCCGCCGCAGGGCAGGCAGGGCAAGGCCCAGTTGGTGGCCCACTCGCCCAGCAGGGCAGGCACCTGGAGCTTGATCCGGCCGAGCTTGTCCGGGTCGGCGTTGTCGGTGACGAAGCCGCGGTATTTGCCGAAGGCAGGCTGTTTGCGAAGGCCCTGGGCGAGGGCCTGCTCCACATCGCTCATAGACGGAAGCCTCCGGACAGGGCGCCGGCAAAGCCAAGCACGGCGGCCAGCGGGCCGGCGCCGGGCAGGTTGTCCAGGTTGTCGCCCCAGGCATTCCGCAGCAGCTTGAAGCGCTGGCGGTAGCCCTGGCTGTTGAAGACGTGGCTTACCGTATCCACGTAATAAAGGCCCGACTGGCGGGAGCCGATACCGTCCACGCCCACCGGCAGGCCAGGGCGCAGCACGTGGCCATAGAGGGTCCCGTCCAGTTCGCCCTCGGCCTGGATGCGGTGCATGTCGGCGTCGTTGGCCTTGGCGCGGGCCTTTTCCGACAGGCGGGTTTCGTTGTTGGCGGCGCCATTGCCGGATTCGCCGCTCATCCGCCATTCGAAGGGCACCAAACCTGACTTGGGATTGCCGGCCCATTTCTTGCCCAAATGCGGCATGTTGGGATCGATGGATACCTTGCGGCTGCCGGCGCCGGTGTCGGCGGGCAGGTCGAAGAAGACCTTGTCGGGCTGGTGGGCGTCGCTGCTGACGTTGAGGGCGACGCAGTTGGAGTCGGACCCGGCGTAGACCAGGATGGTCGGCTGGGGCTGGTCGAGGGCGGTGCGCATGGGGCCGAAATACACGCTGCCTTCCCGGAAGATCAACTCGTAGCCGTTCTCCTCGGCGCGCTTCTTGAGCCACTGGATGTCGGTGCCGTTCTGGTTTTCGCCGACGATGCCGCTCTGGCCGCTGCCGCAGCCCGGTACGGGAGACAGGCCGGAATAGCGGCCCACCACTTCCTGCAGGATCTGCTGGTCGGTAACGGGCACGTCGGTGGTGCCCCAGCTTTGGCGGCGTTGCTGGCGGTCGAGCTGGAAGGATTCGTCCTGCACTTCGATGATGACCTTCACCGCGCCCGGATCGTTCGGATATTCGGTGCGCACTTGGCGGATGAAGCCGCGCAGGATCTCTTCCTTGTTGGTGCCGAAGGCGGCGCTGACGGTGATCTGGTTCCACTCCTGGAACAGCACCCGTCCGCTCAAACCCTTGGCGTCCTGTACCAGCCAGTCGCCGAGTTCGTCGCGGCGGCTCTCGAAGGTGAGACGCGCGGTGTCGGGCGCGTTGCGGCCGGTTTCGACGGTGACTTCCTCGAGCAGGGGATAGAAGTCGTCCAGCGATTCGCCTTCGATGCTCAACACGCATTCGGCGGGTTCGCGGGTGGCCAGCAGGTTCAGACCGAAGGATAGCTTCATGGGGCAGTCTCGGGGCTCGGTGCGTTCTTGCCGCGCGGGCTCATGACCTTCCCTCGTTGGCGCGGGGAATCAGCAGCACTTCGCCGTAGTCCTGGGTGTCGCCGAGGGCGGGGGCGGGGTCGTCCGGACGGCGGGGCAGGGCCGGCAGGCCGATGATTTCCAGCTGGGCGGCACAGAGCACGTCCGGGTTGGCGTCGAGGATGCGCCACCACAGGCGGGCGTCGTTGTAGTAGTGCACGCCGAGGGCGTCGAAGCACTCGTCGGGCTGCAGGCCGTGTTCCAGCACCGGGGTGGCCGGGCCGATGATCCGTGGGCGCACGCCTCTGAAGGGCAGGCTGCCGTCGGGCGCAGGGTCGAAGCGGCGGGCGTCGAAATAGCGGGAGCGTCGGATGAACATCAGAGCAGCCCTCCGATGGCGGCCGCGGCGCTACGGCCGGTGTTGATGGCGGCGAGGCCGACCTGCTTGACCTTCTCCATCAGGTAGAAGGGGTTCTTGCCTTCGATGACCTGCAGGCTCAACTTGACCGTGGCGCGGTACGGTACGAGGCTTGGCAGATGGGCCGATTCGGTCACGTCCACGCCCTTGAGAAAAACCGGCAGCACGTGCAGGCCCCATACGAACAGCAGCACCGACGGGGTCTGGTTGCGCTGGAAGGCACGGGCGCCGTCCTGGCTCAGGCCGGCCAGTACCTGTACGCCGCCGGGGCCCTGGGTCTTGGGTTCGACCATGCTGCGCAGGGTAGCGAGTTCCGGCTCGACGCCGAGATCGCGGGCGATGGCGTCGCCGTCGTTCATGCGATCGGTGGCGTCGAGGAGGATTTCCACATCAAAGCTCTCCGGCTCCACCGATACCCCCTGGGCAACGCGGGCGGTTTCGGTGGGGAGCTGGAAATCGAAGCCGCCGCGGGTGGACTGGGTGCTGCCCAGGGTGATGGTCACCGTGCGGTTGCGCGTCAATTGCTGGGGGTTGAAGTCGAATGCCAGTACCAAGGGTGGCATCGCGACGCCGTATTCGAGGAGAAAGCCTTTTACCGGGTTGAGCATGGTGACTCTCCTGGGGACGTAGCGGAGTCGGCCGTCGTCTGGGCGAAGCGCGATGCAAGCCGGCTGGCGAGCATACCGGCCACGTGGCTGGCGATGCGCTGGTCGGACCAGCCCGCGCCGATGGGTAGCGGCGGCAGGCTGAAGGCGTCCACACGTCCGCCGGCCAGTTCGGGAAGCTGCTCGGCCAGGTTGACGACAATCAGGCGTCCGATGCGGGCGGCGCGCCGCTCGAAGCCGGCTGGCAGGTTCAGTACCAGGCGTTCGATTTCAAGCATGGCCGCAGGCCTCCGGCAGATGGGCGGCCAGATCGCCGAGGGTCGCGGGGCTGCATTCGTGGCCGTCCTTGGTGAGTTCGCGCCAGATGCCGAGGGCGGCGTGGGGCAGGTCGATGGCGCTGTCGGCACCGGCCGCCAGGTAGGCTGCGTGCAGGGCGGCGTTGCGGATCTGCCCGCCGGAGAGGGCGGCCGCGTCGGCCAGTCGGGTGACGCTCAGCGCTTCGGCGCGCGGGGCGCGGGGCGGCAGCAGGCGTTCCCACAGGGCGGCTCGGGCGGTCGAGTCGGGGCGGGGAAACTCCACTACCATCTGCAGGCGACGGGTGAAGGCGGCGTCCATCTGGCGGCGCAGGTTGGTGGTGAGGATGCACGGCCCCCGGTGGCTTTCGATGCGGGTCAGGAGGTGGCTGACCTCCATGTTGGCGTAGCGGTCGCGGGCCTCCTTGATCTCGCCGCGCTTGGCGAACAGGGCGTCGGCCTCATCGAACTGGAGCACCATCGGGCGGCCGTGGGCGGCGTCGAAGAGGCGGTTGAGGTTCTCTTCGGTCTCACCCACGTACTTGCTCACCAGGCGGCCCAGATCGATGCGAAACAGTGGCCAGCCGAGGGCGTTGGCGAGCACGCTGGCGGCCATGGTCTTGCCGGTGCCGGAAGGGCCGCCGAAAAGCGCGACGGGGCCACCCACCGACTGCCCGCCCCAGTTGTCTTCGACGGTGGTGCGATGTTCGATCCACAGCATGAATTCCCGCAGCATGGCAATGCGGTCGGCGGGCAGCACGAGGTCGTCCCACGTAGCACGGCTCAGCACCCGCTCGGCGCCCGGCGGAGCGGGTGCGTCCCACTGCCGGCCGGTGAGGCGGGCGAGGAGGCCCGGCTCCGGCAGCAGGGCGTGCCAGCCGTCGTCGGCCGGGCTTTGCACCAGGCGGTGGCGGCGTAGGGCGGCGAGGGGGCCGAGAGCGGCGCGCAGGGCATGGCCTTGCAGCGCATCGAGGGCCAGCAGTTCGTGGATCAGGGCGCGGCTCGGGAAAACCTGCGGTGGGTTCTGCAGGCTCTGGTAGAGCCAGCCGAGGCGAGGCTCCAGTTCGGGGCCGACCACGGCGGCGAGCACGTCCCACTCCACAGGGTCGAGGGCCTGGCCGACAAGGCATTCCCAGGTTCCTCCGGGCGTGCGCAGGGCGTCCACCTCTAGTTGCAGGCCGCGCAGGCGGGCGATCTCGTCATCGGGAATCTCGCGGCCCTGGCGGGAGAGGGATAGGCAATAGGCGAGCACCTGGAGGCGCTCCCATTCCGGCTGCAGGGCGGACAGGTCGGCGGGCAGGCCGAGGGGCGCGTTCATGGCGCGCCCTTGAACAGATTGACCAGCACCGGGTTGCTGCGCACGCTGACGTGGGCGCCATCCGCGGCACGGATGTAGCTGCGCACGGCGTAGAGCATGGTCTGGCCGGGCCGGTTGGTGAAAGGCAGGGCGGTGGCCGGCAGGTCGGCCGGATTTGGGGCCTGCTCGGGGTCGATCGCCGGTGAGCCAATGGCGACGGTATCGTCGGGGCCGTGGGCCTGCCATCCGGTGGTCTTTTCCCAACTCTCCCAGCGCAGCGCCACGCTGCTGCCGATCTCGCCGGCCAGCCAGGCGCGGGGAGCGAAATCGGCAAGGGCGGTACTGCCCAATTGCAGGCTGACGGCCTGGAGCACTGCGCCGTCGGCGCCGTTGACCAGCGCCAGGGCGGGGGCCCAGTCCTCCGAGGCGGTGTCGGGTCGCATCGGCCGGACCACGGGCGTGAGGGCTTCGATGCCCTCGAGACCTTCGCCGGGGCGCAGCCGGACGGCCCGCACGTTGACCCCGAGGCCGGTGACGAGGGGGCCGGGGATGGTGGCCTTGCGGGGCAGGACCGGAGCTAGGCTGAGTTCGAACAGCACCGATGGGCGATAGACGGTGTCGCCCTGGGTTGACCACAGCTGGTTAACCTGGTCGAGGCCGAGGTTCAGGAAAATGGTCTGGATCATGAAGGTGCTGCCGTCCACGGTCATTTCGGAAACCGGGTTTTCGTGGATGTGGCGCAGCAGTTCCCCCATGATCCGAAGGTCGTTCTCGCCGGCCGGCGTGGGTGGTTCGTCGCAGCAGAAGGGGGTGGCGAGGCAGTGCATGCGCAGGAGCCAGGGGTCGCCGGGCAGTATGCCGCCATCGAAGCCGGAGGTTTCGAAGCGGAAGAAGAACAGGTTGAGGCGGTGGTCGGAGTCGCCTTCGCCGGGAGCGGCGACGGACGGGGTGCCGATCAGCACGCGCACCGCCGACTGGTTGGGGGCGTTGATCGCGGCTGACACCTGCAGGCCGAAACCCCGGCAGACCTGGGCAATGGAGGAGAACAGGAGCGCCATTCAGAGCCTCCGCAGGTAGTGCTTGCTGAGGAAGGCGGCGCCGTCCGACTGGGGGCGGGTGGTGGGGGCCGGGGTAACGGGCGGGGCGAGGACCACGACCTCGATGCGGCCGATGGAGAGGCGCGGACCTTGCTGGATGATGGTTTGCCTCGCGGCGGGGGCTCCGGAGCCCTCGGCGCCTGTATCACGGGGGGCGGCGGACCGGCGTGCCCCGGTCTCGGTCTGCCTTGCCGGGCTCGGCGGGCTGGCGATTTCCGCCGGCCGGGGGGCGCCGCGGGATGCCGGGCGCTGCTCCGGATTGCCGGCTTGCTCCGGGGGGAAGTCGGACGAAATGCCTGGTGTAGCGTCCATCCCGTGCCGGGGAGCCGCGGGCTCGTCGGGGGTGGGGCGTGGACGCCCCGGGCCGGCATGGGCCATGCGTTGGCGGCTCGCTTCTGCCGCCTGCATGAGGCCATCGATAATTGGAGCAGTCCGGGCCGGCTCCGGCGCTGCCGGGCTATGAGGGAACAGGTCTCCAGAAGGGGCATCGGGCCTGCTTTCCTGTCTCCAGACTTTACTTGAACCATAACGAGAATCGAACGCTCTGTTGCTTTCGTTCATTCGTGGGGGAGCGTTCGGTTTACCGTGTGCTACAGCCGAAGCCACGTTCGTAAACGGAGACACCGGGTCTGCGGAAACACTGCTGGCGAACGTGCCAGAAACGTCGGATTGCCTTTCCAGCGTGCGATCTTTACGAGAATCGAACGCTCTGTTGCTTTCGTTCATTCGTGGGGGAGCGTTCGGTTTGCCGTGCGCTACAGCCGAAGCCATGTTCGTAAACGGAGACACCGGATCTGCGGAAACACTGCTGGCGAACGTGCCAGAAACGTCGGATTGCCTTTCCAGCGTGCGATCTTTACCTGTTTCCAGGCCGTTACTGTCCTTTCGATCGGGGAGCAAAGCGTCGTGAGTTATCACAGCCGCGCCTGCCGGTCGGCTGGCTTGTCGGCCAGCTTCGTCGGCAGGGTAAGCGCCGGGTGATGCCGTTGGCGGTGTCGAGCCGCTGTCCTTCTGGAGCCGGTAGATCGTGAGCGCGCCGTTGTCGGCGGGCTCGGGAGTGTCGTCGGGTGCAGGGCCGTCGGTGCCGGGCACGGCACTACGACGCAGGCTGAATGCCCCGGGAAGGGGGCGCAGCGTGTCGCGAACGGTGGCATTCAGCAGGCCCATCGTGTTTGCCTCATTGGGTCAGTCCGCGGCTGCGGTCGATCAGCTGCAGGTAGCGCTGACGACGGAGCCGGGGCAGGGCGAGGATTTCGGCCTCGCTCCAGTGGTAATTCGAGGCCAGGCGGTGGATATCGCCGAGCAGGTCGTCGCTGCTGCGGGCCAGCACCCCGTAGGGGTCGATGCCGACCCGGGTGACGTGGCCGCATTCGGGGCAGGGGGCGGCGACTTCGGTGCACACGGCCGGGGCGATTTCTTCCAGCGTGGCTTCGAGGCGGCGGCGCTCGTCAGCGTTGGCGCCACGGGCCAGTTCCAGGCCATCGAAGCGGTCGAGGAGGGCGCCCAGCAGGTGGATTTCCCGTTCGGCGGCAGGGGCATCGAGAAGCCGCAACTGGTCGGCGCCGGTGGGCACGCGAAGGGTCAGGGAGCGGCGGCCGAGGCGTACGCTGGTGCGGGGGAAGTCCGGCCCGGCGGGCTTCACCGGCAGGTCGCGATAGTCTAATCGGAAGTCGAAGTGGGCTCCGCAGGCGCCGCAGCAGGCGTCGAACCAGCCGCCCTCGTCGCCCAGGTGGCGGGCCAGCTGGCGCATCAGGAACTGGCGGTCGGCGACGCACAGGCCATCCACGCGCTCGCGGCTGGCTACGCCGCCGGCCACGCTGTGCAGGGCGGCGACTAGGGTCAGGGATACGGCCTGGGGCGTGCTCGTCGCAAGGGGGGCGACCTCGCCCAGGGCCAGCTCCAGCGCACCGTCGGCCGGCACGAAAGCGTAGTCCCGCGCAAGACCGCCCTCGGTAACGAGGCCGCCGGGCAGGAGTTCCGCGGCTGCAGGAAGCGGGGATGGAGCGTTCATCGATCAGGGTCCGCGATCAGGTGCCGCATGGGGGCGGCCGGGGTTCCGGACGCCGGGAGGCGCGATCAGCTTTCGGTGGGCTCCGGTACGCTGCCGTCGCGCTGCCAGCCTTCGTGCTGCAGGACCACGCTCTGGATGCCCACCGCGTTCATGGTTCCGGAGTCCAGGTCGGGCAGGGCCTGGAATTCCGACACCCAGGCCCGGAACACCTTGTAGGACAGGGCGACCTGCCCTTGCAGGTTGAGCACGTTGATGATGATGTCCTTGCGGAAGCGTTTGAGGGACATGGCGGCATCCCCTTCCACGTTGTTCACCAAGCTGGCCCATTGCTCGAAATTGGGGTCGTGGGAGAGACCTTGTTCGAGGGTGATGGGCTCGTAGCTGGTGCCGCCGGGCAGGATTCGCTCGGTGGAGGGGTCGCCCGCGCTACGCCACTTGATGGGCTCGGTCTTGCGCTTGAGGGCGCTCATTTTCTTCAGTCCGGCGACGGGCTTGCCATCGATCAGCACCTGAAATTTGAAGGTGCGGTAAGGGTCGAAACGATGGGTGTTGACCGAAAACATGGGGGCAGCCATATCGAATCTCCTGATGCGTTGTGGTCGGGGCCGGGTTCAGCGCTATTGCTGGGCCACTTTCTGCTGGATGCGGACGATCACGAATTCGGCCGGCTTGAGGGGCGCGAAGCCCACCAGCACGATCACCTGGCCGCGGTCGATGTCGTCCTGGGTCATGGTCTGGCCGAGGCCGCAGCGCACGAAGTAGCCGTCCGAGGCCTTGTCGCCCTGGAAGGCGCCGACCCGGAACAGGCCGTTCATGAAGGATTCGATGTTGGCCCGCAGGGACGACCACAGGCGGGAATCGTTGGGTTCAAAAACGGCCCACTGGATGCCGTTGTAGATGCTTTCCTCGATGAACAGGGCGGTGCGCCGCACCGGCACGTAGCGCCACTCCGGGTTGGTACGCGTTGAGCGGGTGCGGGCGCCCCACACCACCGGGCCGAAGCCGGGCATGCGGCGCAGCGCGTTGACGCCCGCCGGATTGAGGAAATCCTGTTCGGGGTCTTCCACCACGTATTCGAGGGACGATACGCCGAGCACCGGGAATTCGATCCCCGCCGGCGCCTTCCAAACGCCGCGACGGCCGTCGGTCTTGGCCCACAGGCCGGCGGCGGTGGCACCCGGCGACACCAGCACGGTGCGGTCGGCGGCGGGGTTGGAGTCCGGGTTGTAGAAGGGGTTGTTGATGCGCGTCCAGGGGTAGTAGGTGACCGCGTAGGTGGAGGTGGGCAGGCCCAGGTTGTTGATCGCGGTTTCGTCGCTGAGCGAGAGGCCGGGGGCGAGGTCGACGATCAGCATGCGGTTGCCGATCTTTTCGCAGTGGGCCACGGCGGCATCGACGATGGCGGTCATGTCTTCCACCGCGGTGGTGTGGCCGTCGTCGCCCTTGAAGACGCCGGGCAGCAGCAGGATGTTGATATCCCGTACCTTGAGCAAGGCGTTGAGCACCGGGGTGTAGTCGCCGGAGGCTGGTGGGTCGCCGTCGTCGCCCCTGGCGAGGGTGCCGGAGAGGGTTTCGACCGCGACGTAGGCGGCGCTCAGGGTGGCCGCTGCAGCGCTGGTGGTGATGCCGGCGGGCAGCGTGACGCGGATGCGTCGGGAGGACATGTTGATGACCCTCAGGATGCCGTTGGTGGCGGTGTCGTCGCCGTTGACCTCACCGAGGTTTTCTTCGGGAACGAAGACGCTACCGCCACCGGGAGTGGCTTCATTGCGGCCGACTTCCGCCATGAAGTTGTTGCCGGCTGGCACGCTGCCGACGGGCAGGGGCTTTGGGGTGAGGCGCAGCACAAGCTGGTCGGCCCAGGCCCCGGGATTGATCGCCTCGACCTCGAGTACCTTGGCGGCGGCGGCGTTGCTCAGGGTGCCCCTGGAGGTGGTCGGGGTATCCTTGGCTGCGAGCCGGATGATGTAGGTCTTGCTGCCACCATTGAGGAAGAAGGCGCTCACCGACAGGCCGAGATCGTCGCCCCGGGACGAAGCCGTTACCTCCCGCAGGCCGCCGAAGTTCCGGACGTAGTCGTCCCAGCTGGAGATGAGTACCGGCGAGCCTACTGGGCCGCGGGTGGCGTAGCCCATGAAGCAGGCCGTGGACGTGCCGACGCCTTCGATGGGGCGCGCGCCGCTGGGGAGCTCTTCGATGTACACACCGGGGTGGAGATAGCTGGCCATGGGAGTCCTCTCGATAAAGCGTGGGTTCGTGAAAGGCAGGGGCGGATCAGGGCGTTAAAGCGCTGCTGGTGGCCTTCAGGGGGTGGCGTCCCTGCCGACCAGGATCTGGATGCGCGCTGCCTTGGTGGGGTCGGTAGCCGGGTTGCTGTTGCTCAGCTTGAGGGAATTGGGCGGCTGGGTGAACAGGGTGGCGACGCTGTTACCGTAGAGCTGCGGCCCCAGCAGTGCCACTGCCGTCGAGTCGTCGGCCCCGCTGCTGGTCTTGAACAGGATCTCGGGGCCATAGAGGCTGGACTGGATGACCACCAGGTTGACCCGCGCTGCTGCCGCCGGCTGGAGTTCGACCACCCGATCGATGGTGCCGGGCGGGATGATCAGGTCGATCACGTCGTAGGCCTCGACCGGAAATTTTTGGGCGATCGACCAGCTGGGGCCGTCGGCGATGTTGATCTTGAGGGACAGGGAAACGTCAGGCATTGGATTTCCTCCTTGTAAGACGGCCCTGCCGGGCCGCAAAGAGCTCTGAGCCATGGGCGAGGGCCGTACGCAACAGTTTGCCGGCGCGCAGCAGATACTCCAGTGCCCCGCGCACTTCCAGTTCGGATGCTGGCTGGTTTTCCGTTCCCAGCCACCATTTCAGGATGCCCGATGAGGTGTCGCAGGCGTCGGGGTGAGTCCGCAGGTAGCGGATGATGGACCGACTGATCTGCTCAACAGGATTTTCTTTTCGTCCATCCTGCATGCCCTCGGGTTACTCCAGTGCCCCGCGCACTTCCAGTTCGGATGCTGGCTGGTTTTCCGTTCCCAGCCACCATTTCAGGATGCCCGATGAGGTGTCGCAGGCGTCGGGGTGAGTCCGCAGGT
>Ga0272412_1000601_pt1 | contig 11218 bp, 8 predicted proteins | sample WWTPWeurt_MetaT_FD_193540 | JGI IMG/M metagenome (GOLD analysis project Ga0272412, IMG submission 193540) | Metatranscriptome of activated sludge microbial communities from WWTP in Nijmegen, Gelderland, Netherland - WWTP Weurt (Metagenome... | ecosystem: Engineered > WWTP > Aerobic digester >...
AAAGCGCATGATCAGAGAGGGGGGTTTTGACCTTGTAAGTCGCCCCGGACAGCATTTCAGGTCGGGCTAGGCTTTCGTGCATCTGTTGCACGGTGGCCGTCGGCTCGCCGGTTGGTGCGGGCAAGCTATCATCGCCTCTGACAACGCTGTAGGCGACGATTTTTTTGTCAATTTTGATGGTCATAACGTCTTTTCCCCTCCAACGAAAAAGTAGCCCCTATATCGCATAGGGGCTACCGAGCCTACAAGATCAGATTCTCGTTAGCGGGAAGGGGGGCTGCGCCAGTGAGCTCTTACGTACTCCCACTTACCAAGTCTAAGTCTTGAATACTCATTTACAAATACGGTCTTAAAACCGCTCATAAGCTACACCTCGCAAAGTTGAGGTGCAACCGAGCCTTAAAACCAATGGCCAAAAGGGATTGCAATAGGGATTGATAACTGATAAAGAGCAGCTATCCTTACCTTGTATTTGGATTCAAATACAGCCATGGGGGAGACGCTCGGTTGCTGAAAATGTCTCCTCACGCACGGGGACAGAGTTGCCGCTCGGTCCCCGTTCGCTTTTGAAGCCTAGAATTTCCCGTAGTACCCCTCCTTGATCGCATCAAACAGATTCGCCGCCGTGTGAATCTCGCCGTCGTATTCGATCTCCTCGTTGCCCTTAACCTCGATTTCCGAGCCATCCTCCAGGACAAACTTGTAGAGGGTGTTGGCTAGATCCTGCTCCTTGACCAGCACACCCTGGAACGCCGCCGGGTTGAAGCGGAACGTGGTACAACCCTTCAAGCCTTGCTCGTAGGCGTACAGGTAGATGTCCTTGAAATCCTCGTACGGGAAATCGGTGGGCACGTTGGCCGTTTTGGAGATACTGGAATCGATCCACTTCTGGGCAGCGGCCTGGATGTCCACATGTTGTTTTGGTGTCACCTCGTCGGCGGCGATGAAACAGTCGGGGAGTCGCTGTTCGGCGGATTCGGCGCCTGGCATGGCCTTGGGGTTGACTAAGTGTCGGTAGGCCAGCAACTCGAAAGAGAACACATCGACCTTCTCCTTGGATTTCTTGCCCGGTCGAATCACGTTGCGGAAGTAGTGATGGGCAAAACTGGGTTCGATGCCGTTACTGGCGTTGTTGGCCAGTGATAGCGCGATGGTGCCAGTGGGCGCGATGGAGCTGTGGTGAGTGAAGCGGGCACCGACTCGGGCCAGTTCCTCGACCAGTTTCGGTTCGATCTCGGCGATTTGTTGCATGTAACGGCTGTAGCGAGCGTGCAGTACCTTGCCCTTGACACTGTCACCGGCCTTGAGGCCGTCACCGGCCATTTCCGGACGCTTGCGCAACATCTCGGCAGTTACAGTGAAATCCTGTTCCAAGATCGGAGCCGGCCCCTTCTCGCGAGCCAGTTCCAGGGCGACCCGCCAGCCGGTCAAGGCCATTTCCCGCGTGGCCTGCTCGGTGAAAACCAGCGATTCCGGCGAACCGTATTTCATGCCGAGCATGGTCAACGTGGAACCCAATCCTAGATAACCCATCCCATGCCGGCGTTTGTCGAAAATTTCCTGGCGTTGCCGCTCTAGCGGCAGGCCGTTGATTTCCACCACGTTGTCGAGCATTCGGGTGAAAATGGCGACGACGTTTTGATAAGTGTCCCAGTCGAAACGGGCTTTTTCCGTGAACGGGTTTTGAACGAATTGCGTGAGGTTGATCGAGCCAAGCAAGCAAGAACCGTAAGGGGGGAGCGTTTGCTCGCCGCAAGGGTTCGTGGCCCGGATGTTCTCGCAAAACCAGTTGTTGTTCATCTCGTTCGCCCGATCGATCAAGATGAAGCCCGGTTCGGCGTAGTCGTAGGTAGACGCCATGATCACATCCCACAAGCGCCGGGCGCGGATTTTCCGATAAATCTTGCACGCGACCTGCCCGATGTCGTTGACGATCAAACCTTCCGTGGTCGGCCACTCGCGCCAGATGATCTTGTTGGCGTCGTTTAAATCGACGCCATCCTGCTCAGCTTCCTTGGACAGCAGCGGGAATGCCAGCGACCAGTCGGCGTCACTCTTGACCGCCTCCATGAATTCGCGGGTGATCAGCAACGAAAGATTGAATTGGCGGAGCCGACCCGCCTCGCGCTTGGCCCGAATAAATTCCATGACATCGGGATGACCGATGTCGAAAGTGCCCATCTGCGCTCCACGCCGTCCACCCGCCGACGACACCGTGAAGCACATCTTGTCGTAGATGTCCATGAACGACAGCGGCCCGGAGGTGTAGGCACCCGCGCCCGAAACGTAGGCGCCGCGCGGCCGCAATGTGGAAAACTCATAGCCGATGCCGGCGCCCGATTTCAGCGTCAAGCCGGCTTCGTGTACCTTGCGTAGAATATCGTCCATCGAATCGCGAATGGTGCCCGAAACCGTGCAGTTGATGGTTGACGTGGCGGGCTTGTGCTCCCAGGCACCGGCGTTGGAGATGATGCGGCCCGCCGGGATAGCCCCGTGGCGCAAAGTCCACAGGAATTTCTCGCGCCAAAGCTCGCGCAGATCCTTGGTGGTTTCCACCTCCGCCAGCGCCCTCGCTATGCGCTGATGCGTGCCGTCAATAGTCTCATCGATGGGCTGTCCGTCCTTGGCCTTGAGCCGGTATTTCTTGTCCCAGATATCCCAGGATGCCGGTTGCATCGGCACGTCAGCGGCAGCGGTCGGACGGTCGATCGGTTGTAGGTGCGCGGTTCTCATAAGCCGGCTTCTCTCTGGAATGCGTGAATGTATGGGGTGGTCGTGTGATATCGGGTCGCGACTTGGATGGTTTTGATGGCGGTCGCCGTTCTGGGCTCAAGATCGCCGCCAGATTCTAGAGGATGCGAAGAAAAACTCCAGCTAGAAATGCGGAGAAAAAAGCTTGGAAAGTTTCTATATGATGTAGCTAATAAAAATAAACAATACAATATGATGTGTTTAAGGGTATCAGTAACATATTGTTTTCGCTGATGATCAGCGAGGGTTGAAACATTGGTCCGAGACGAAAAAAAAGCTTGTTGGAAACCTTGTTGTCAAGGGGTGGCGCCGGTGGTATAACCGGCTAAAATATTGGTGGGTACCGCCGATAACGGATACAAAAACCGAGGGAGAAACCATGAAGATCTCGTATGCCCCTCTCTTAATTCTTTGTTTGGGACTAGGGGCCTGCGTGTCCCAAGTGCCAGTCGCGACGACTTATCCTGTAACTTTCCAAAGGAAGATGCAGGCAGCCGAGCATTGGGACATTCTTACCGCCCATGTGGCGGATCGTTTGCAGGAATCTCTGCTGGGTCTTGGCCAACCACCGGGAGGGCGTCCTATCGCCCTGTACGTCCAGCAGCCGAAATACGACAGCGAGTTTAGTATGGCTTTTCATAACTTGCTGCTCACGCACTTGTTGGAGCGAGGATTTCTCGTCAGTGAGAACCCGGGAGGGGGCTACGCGGTTTCTTACGACGTGCAGGTCGTGACCCATAAGGATCGTGGTTTCATCCGGCCGACGCCAGGGCTGTTTACCGCTCTGACCGGCGCCGTGCTGGTTCTGGATGCTACCGCCGATAGTAATCCAGCGACCGCCGCGATGATGGGCGCGGTTGGGTTGGACGTGGCAACCGGGTTTATTACCGACCAGCCAAATAGCGAAATTATCGTGACCACTTCGGTCATGAGCGGTGATCGCTATGTGACCCGTGTGCGGGATATCTATTACATCAGCGACAACAATGTCGGGCAATATATCGCCAGGGGGCCGGCGCCAGCCAACACCCGCATCGTTGAAGTGGTCGGATGCGCTTCTGAGCATCAGTGCCAATGATGTGCCGTGGCTCGACTTGCACGATAGAGGTGGTTAGACCATGAATTGGAATTTAATGGGCTTACGCGGAGCCGTGGCGTTGTTGGTCGCGTTCAGCTTGGGTATCTTGGGGTGTGCTTCTTCCGACGATGTGCCGGTCCGCCCTATCATCCAGGACGCGGATCTGATCGGCGTCAACCACAATGCGGCCGATGCCCTGTTGGCACGGGCACCCTGGCTCAAAGAACGGCATGAGCCGTTGTTGGCAGCCACTTTCGTGGACATCAACAATCTTGAGATGTCCTCTGGCCTGGGGCGTGTGATCGGCGAGCAGTTGGGCTCCAAGTTCGCGCAACAGGGCTTTACGGTCATCGAACTCAAGATGCGGAGCAACATTTTTGTCAAGGAAGGTGCCGGTGAGTTTGCGCTGTCTCGTTCGATCAAGGAGATCAGCCAATCACACAATGCCGCTGCCGTGATTGCAGGCACTTACGCGGTCGCCCGGCAGTCGGTGTTCATTCAGGCCCGCCTGATTCGCGCCACCGATAATCTGATATTGGCTTCCTACGATTACAGCCTGCCGCTCGGTCCGGACGCCAAGGCGTTGCTGGCCGCGCAATAGTCGCTTGTCTGTCACGCCGGCCATCCGGCGTGCATCCGGCGTTTAGCTAAAAAGCCCTTTCTTCATACATGGAGAAAGGGCTTTTGGTTTTACTGCTGAAAAGCGTTGGCTATTGAGAGATCAAGCCCAGTCGCTCGCAGATGGCCAGCGTCGGTCCAGCCTGATTCATGGTGTAGAAATGCAGTCCCGGCGCGCCCCCGTCCAACAATCGCCGACACAGGTTAGCAACTACATCCAGTCCATAGGCACGAATAGCGTCGCGGTCGTCGCCATAGCTTTCCAACCGTTTGCGAATCCAGCGCGGGATTTCCGCGCCGCAGTTATCCGAGAACCGCGCCAGTTGGGTGAAGTTGGTAATCGGCATAATGCCGGGCACGATGGGTAAAGCCAGCCCGAGCTTTTCGCAATCGTCCACGAAGCGGAAATAAGAATCCGGGTTGTAGAAATATTGGGTGATGGCGCTATTGGCGCCGGCTTCAACTTTGCGCTTGAAGTTGAGCAAGTCGCGCTCGATGCTCGTCGCCTGGGGGTGAAATTCCGGATAAGCGGCAACTTCGATGTGAAAGTAATCGCCGGTTTCGGCGCGGATGAATTCCACCAGCTCGTTAGCGTAGCGAAATTCGCCAAATTCCCGCATCCCGGATGGCAAATCGCCGCGCAAGGCGACGATGCGATGGATGCCCTGCGTGCGATAGATATCCAAAATCTCGCGAACACCCGCGTGGGTGGATGCCACGCAGGTCAGATGCGGGGCGGCATCCACGCCGCTGTGCGCTTGGATCGCCTGGATCGCTTCAAAGGTGCGTTCCCGGGTGGAACCGCCCGCGCCATAGGTAACCGAGAAGAAGGACGGCCGCATCCGCATCAGCTCCTCGCGAGCGGCGAACAGCTTGCGCATGCCTTCGTCGGTGTTAGGGGGGAAAAATTCGCAACTGAAAATCTTGGGATGATGTTTCTGGGATTCCATAGGCGAAGCAGCTGAAGCCGGGAAAAGGCGAGCGACCGGTCAGGGTCGTCGCAAAATAGGCCAACGGGCGCGGATCACCGCGCCCATCGGTTTTATCCAGAATAACGAGTGCTCAGTAGCGATAGTTCTCAGCTTTATACGGTCCGTCCATCGCAACACCAATATAGGTCGCCTGTTCGAGCGTTAGTTGGGTCAGTTTCGCGCCGATCCGATCTAGATGCAGCCGCGCGACTTTCTCGTCCAAATGCTTCGGCAGCACGTAGACCTTGTTTTCGTACTGCGTGCCACGGGTGAACAGTTCGATCTGCGCCAGCGTCTGGTTGGTGAAAGAATTGGACATTACGAAGCTGGGATGGCCAGTGGCGCAGCCCAGATTCACCAGACGCCCCTCGGCCAACAGGATAATGCGCTTGCCGCCGGGGAAAATGATGTGATCGACCTGCGGCTTGATGTTTTCCCAGCGGTACTTCTTCATGGCGGCCACTTCGATTTCGGAGTCGAAATGGCCGATGTTGCAAACGATAGCTTGATTCTTCATCCGCACCATGTGGTCGTGGCTGATGACGCCGACGTTGCCGGTGGCAGTGACGAAGATGTCGGCTTTATCCGCCGCGTCGTCCATGGTGACCACCCGATAGCCTTCCATCGCCGCTTGTAGAGCGCAGATTGGGTCGATTTCGGTGACCCACACCGTCGCGCCCAAGCCCTTGAGCGACTGCGCGCAGCCCTTGCCGACGTCGCCGTAACCCAACACCACCGCAACCTTGCCGGCGATCATCACGTCGGTGGCACGCTTGATGCCGTCCACCAGCGATTCGCGGCAGCCGTAGAGATTATCGAACTTGGATTTGGTGACCGAGTCGTTGACGTTGATGGCGGGGAAGGGCAGCCGGCCCTCTTTTTCCATCGTGTACAGGCGATGGACGCCGGTCGTGGTCTCCTCGGTCACCCCTCGGATATTCGCCTGGATTCTGGAATACCAGTCGGGCTGACGGTCTAGCCGCTTGCGGATGGCGGCGAACAGAACCTGTTCTTCCTCACAGGTCGGATTGGCGATCAGCGAACGGTCTTTTTCAGCGCGGGCGCCGAGCGTGACCAGCAAGGTGGCGTCGCCACCATCGTCCAAGATCATGTTGGGCGTGCCGCCATCGTGCCATTCCAGAATGCGATGGGTAAAGTCCCAGTACTCCTCCAGCGTTTCACCCTTGTAGGCGAACACCGGGATGCCGTCGGCGGCGATGGCGGCGGCCGCGTGATCCTGGGTCGAGAAGATGTTGCAGGATGCCCAGCGGATATCGGCGCCCAACGCCGCCAGCGTCTCGATCAGCACGGCGGTCTGGATGGTCATGTGCAGCGAGCCGGCGATGCGGGCACCATCGAGCGGCTGCCGGGCTTGATACTCCTCGCGCACCGCCATAAGACCCGGCATTTCGGTCTCGGCGATAGCGATTTCCTTACGGCCCCACTCGGCCAGGGAAAGATCGGCGACGTAATAGTCAGTCAGTGTTTTTTCGCGCACAACGGCGTTCATAGCGTACTCCAGATACGATTGAACGGGCGCCGTTGGCTTGTGAAAGCCATGCCATACCGAGCCTGACGGTGTACGAGAACCGCTGCAGCGCCCCTCGGCGTGGAGGCGAAAAATCGGGTACTCTACAGTCCTGCGGCGGCGCGCAAGGCATCCGCCTTATCGGTGCGTTCCCAGGTGAATTCCGGCTCCTCGCGGCCAAAGTGACCGTAGGCAGCGGTCTTTCTGTAGATGGGCCGAATCAGGTCCAGCATCTTGACCAAGCCGTAGGGCCGCAGGTCGAAATGGCCACGCACGATCTCGACCAGACGATCCTCGTCGATTTTGCCGGTGCCGAAGGTGTTGATGCTAATTGAGGTCGGCTCGGCCACGCCAATCGCATAAGACACCTGAATTTCGCAACGTTCCGCCAGACCGGCGGCGACGATGTTCTTGGCGACATAACGGCCGGCATAGGCAGCGGAACGGTCCACCTTGGAGGGATCCTTGCCAGAAAAGGCACCGCCGCCGTGGTGCGCGGCGCCGCCGTAGGTGTCGACGATAATCTTGCGACCGGTTAGACCGCAGTCGCCCACCGGCCCGCCGATGACGAAACTGCCGGTCGGATTGATGTGGTACTGGGTATGTTTGTCCAGCCACTCGGCCGGCAGCACGGGCAGGATGATGTTTTCCATCACCGCCTCGCACAGCAGCTTGTAACTGATGTCAGGATCGTGCTGAGTGGACAGCACCACGGCTTCGATTCCCGCCACTTTGTTATTGTCGTAGCGGAAGGTGATTTGGCTCTTGGCGTCGGGACGCAGCCAGGGCAACACGCCGCTCTTGCGCATTTCGGCCTGCCGCTGCACCAGCAGGTGAGCATACGTGATAGGGGCGGGCATCAGCACGTCGGTTTCGTTGCAGGCGTAGCCGAACATCAAACCTTGATCGCCGGCACCTTGCTCTTCCGGACTCTTGCGATCCACGCCTTGCGCGATGTTCGGCGATTGCTTGCCGATGCAGGATAATACCGCACAAGTGGCGCCGTCGAAGCCGACGTGAGAGTTGTCGTAACCGATGCCGACCACGGTATCACGCACGATCTGGTCGAAGTCCACCCACGCCGTTGTGGTGATCTCGCCGGCCAGGACAACGACGCCCGTTTTGATCAGTGTTTCGCAGGCAACGCGAGCCTTGGGGTCCTCGGCGATAATGGCGTCCAGCACCGCATCGGAAATTTGGTCAGCTATTTTATCGGGGTGCCCTTCCGAGACGGATTCGGAGGTAAATAAATAGGTTCGGCTCATGGGGTGGCGTATCCTCGAACAACGATGGCGACAATAAAATTTAAGCGTGCGCGTGCGCCGGAAAAGCGGCAGCGAATTGAGGCGCATCAGTCTACTCGGAAATTGCTGCATTTGCATCCGGCTTTCTTATGCTATTTTGTTATTTTTATTGCCACAATCCTGCATAACGCTTCTGACCTTTGTATTCCAAATACAATGTGCTAGGCAGGGAACTATTGGAAAATTCGGTGTTGCGTGATGGGATTTATTGCCGATGCCGCAGAGTATGGATAGTCGAGAATACAATGTATTCGTCGTGGGGTAACCGGTGGTTGCCAATGGGAGCAAGCCGTGAATTTATCCCTTGAAGCGGCGGTATTGACCTGCGCCGAGTTGGGTCACGCATCGCTGATCGCGTTGTTGGTTCCCTACGGTTTGACGGTGAACTGGATCGCTCCTGGTTTGGAAATTCCCGGCAGTTATTGGGGCGAAACGGAGGCAGGGTTGATCGGTGACCATCTGTTTGTGCGCGACGATACGCCGGTGCATTCCGCCTTGCACGAGGCTTGTCATTACATCTGCATGGACGCCGAACGGCGCGCACGCCTGCATACCGATGCGGGCGGTGAGTGCGCTGAAGAAAACGGTGTCTGTTATCTGCAAATCCTGCTGGCTGATGTGTTGCCTGGCGTTGGACAGGAACGGATGTGTACCGATATGGACGCTTGGGGCTACACTTTCCGACTCGGTTCGGCACGAGCTTGGTTCGAACAGGACGCCGAGGACGCCCGGACTTGGTTGCTCCAAAACGGTCTGATCGATTCGGCGGATCGGCCGATGTGGCGGGTGCGCCAGAGCCCACGCCACGAGCGAGCCTGATGATGCCGGGCAGGTCGGTGACGGGCAGGGACGGTCCCTATCGCTTGGGTAACGCGACCTAAGACGGTAACGGGATTATTATCAGAATGCGTCTAATACACACTTCGGATTGGCACCTCGGCCAGACTTTTCACGACTTCGATCGCAGTCACGAACACGGTCGCTTCCTGGACTGGTTGCTCGATACGCTGGAAACCGAACAAGCCGATGCGCTGCTGATCGCTGGCGACGTGTTCGACAATGCCAACCCGTCCGCTGATTCCCAGAGACAGTTTTACCGTTTCCTGACCGATGCCAAGCGCCGCGTGCCCAAACTCGACATCGTCGTCATTGCTGGCAATCATGACTCGGCCGGCCGACTGGAAGCCCCCACGCCACTGTTTGAAGCTTTCGACGTTGCGACCATCGGTTATGCCCGTCATCCGCAAGTCGGCATCCAACTCGACCGGCTGGTGGTTCCGCTCAAGAACCGCGACGGCGATATCGCCGCCTGGTGTTTGGCGATTCCCTTTCTGCGGCCTGGCGATGTTCCTCGCGTGGAAACGGCCGGCGATCCCTATCCAGAGGGTGTCAAGCTGCTCTACCAGCAAACACTCGAAACCGCTCTGGACCGTCGGGAAAATGGCCAAGCCATCGTCGCGCTGGGCCATTGCCACATGACCGGGGGGCTGACGTCCGAAGATTCCGAGCGCCGCATCGTCATCGGTGGGGTGGAGGCATTGCCGGTAGAAATGTTCGATCCGGCCATCGCCTATGTCGCCCTAGGACATCTACACCGCGCCCAGCAGGTCGGCGGTCAAGCACGGGTGCGTTACTCCGGTAGTCCGCTGCCGATGTCGTTCACCGAAATCAACTACCGCCATCAGGTGGTCCGCGTCGATCTCGACGGCGATTCGGTCGTCGAGATCACGTCGATCCCGGTGCCGCGTCCCGTGGAGCTATTGCGAATACCCGCGCAACCCGCACCGCTCGATGATGTGCTGGATGCGCTCAAAGGGCTGGCTCTACCCGATGCGCCATCCCCGGATATCTGGCCCTATCTGCAAGTGCGGGTTCAGTCGAATGCCTTCGATCCGATGCTACGCACTCAAATTGAATCGATTCTGGAAAGGAGGCCGATACGGCTCGCTTGTATCGAGCGTTCCAACCCCTCCTGTGGGGATCGCTCGACCGCTGCGTTGCAATCCATCGACGACATCAAGCGGTTGCAACCGGATAGCATTTTCAGGGAACTCTGCTCTCAGGTGCTTCAGCGAGAACCATCCGTTGAATTACTGCGGGCTTTCAGTGAACTGCTCATGGCTGACGATGGAGGGACGGCGCCATGAAAATTCTCGCCATCCGCGGCAAAAACCTGGCGTCGCTGGCCGGAGAATTCGAAATTCACTTTCACCGGGAACCGCTCGCCTCCGCTGGCCTATTTGCCATCTGTGGGCCGACCGGGGCCGGCAAAAGCACCCTGCTCGACGCACTCTGTCTGGCACTTTACGACAAAACGCCACGCCTGAATCGCGATAGAGCCAACGCTGTTGATCTACCCGATGTCGGCAAGGAAACCATCACCCCGCGCGATCCCCGTTATCTGCTGCGGCGTGGATCCGGCGATGGTTTCGCCGAAGTGGATTTCGTGGGCAACGACGGCGTCGAGTACCGCGCTCGCTGGAGCGTGCAGCGCGCGCACCGCAAATCGGATCGGCCATTGCAAGATACTAAAATGGAATTGAAAACTCTTGCCGACGAGCGATCGATTGGTGGAAAGAAAGGCGAGGTGCTGGAAGAAATCCGAAACCGGTTGGGTCTGCAATTCGATCAATTCACTTGTGCCGTATTGCTCGCTCAAAACGAGTTTGCCGCGTTTTTGAAAGCCAGGGACGATGACCGGGCGGAACTTTTGCAAACGCTGACCGGGCTGGATATTTACGAGAAAGTTTCGATCCGCGCCCATCAACGCGCCAAAGCTGAACAACAGATACTCAATAATCTGAATGCTCAACTCAAAGGCTATCAAGCCTTGGTCGCCGAGGAACGCGCCGAACTGGAACAGAAATTCGCGACCACCAAGGCGGAAACCTCGGCGCTGGAACAGCGCAAAGCCGAACTGGAGACACAAATTCGCTGGCACGAAACTTGGGAGAATTTTCAACAAGCC
>Ga0272412_1000602_pt1 | contig 11200 bp, 11 predicted proteins | sample WWTPWeurt_MetaT_FD_193540 | JGI IMG/M metagenome (GOLD analysis project Ga0272412, IMG submission 193540) | Metatranscriptome of activated sludge microbial communities from WWTP in Nijmegen, Gelderland, Netherland - WWTP Weurt (Metagenome... | ecosystem: Engineered > WWTP > Aerobic digester >...
ATTTCGGGCGGGGATGAACCCTTCGGGCCGGGGCACAAACCAAAGATATTGTGAGGCTCACGCCTCAGGCACCTTGCTTTGCCCATTTTGCCGGCTTCATGTCCGGTTTTTCGAGGTGCCCTCATCGAAATCCTCTGGCGCAAAATTAAGTATGAATGGCTCCCACCTAGGGCCTATCTCAGCTTCGATCACCTCAAATCCGAACTCCAAACCATCCTCGACTAGTTCGGCTCAAAATACAAGATAACTTTTGAATGATTACTTATGCCGACAGAACATTGAGGCAGTTGACTCAGTGCTTATACCAAACCCTACTAAAATACTTTATTATATAGAGTAGTATATATGGAGAAATAAACATGTGTCGTGTCTTCAAGCTAGAAATTCTCGAATCACCAGAAGCTTTGGAATCCTTATTAAAGGAAGAGAAAGATATTCGCAAACGCGAACGATTACAGTTTTTATACTGGTACAAAATCGGCCAAGCCAAAACCCGTGAAGCCTTAGGTACATTACTGAATCGAAGCCAATTTGCCATTGGTCAATGGGCTGATACTTATCGTACTAAAGGATTACAAGGTTTACTCCATCTCAATTATCGTGGTGGTAATTACATGGGGCAGCCCTTTGAACATGGTGTTTAGTTTCGAGCGGCGATGAGTCGAGCGGTGGAGACATGGGGATGCTTTGGATCATAGTGACGCATCGGTGGAGGTTTTTTGGGGCCGCGCGGGTGTTTTCTAAACCGTGCCAAGCGCACGTTTTGCGCCAGGACGAGCAGGAAGGCGACAAACTCGGTCAAGGGGAGGGTGCGAAACACCCGCCAGTCTTGGGCCGGCAACGCCACGGCCATTCCAGCGGCCACAGCGTCCAGTTCGGCGGCCAAGTAATAGTCGGAGAACTCCTGATCAATGGTATCGGCGCCATGCACCCGGGCCAGGGCCGCCTTGGCGGTGGACAGCACGTTGTAGGCCACCACCGCAACGGCGAAGCCAAACAGGGTGGCCTTGGGATAGGCCAGGGTGTCGATCTCGCTGGTCAAGGCCGTGGCGAGAACTTGGAACGCGGTCTCCAGGCGCCAGCGACCGCGATAGACCCGGGCCACTTGGGTGGCCGGGGTGGTCTCGGCGGGCAGGCTCGTCAGGAGGTACAGGGTGGTGTCGCCATCACGCGCGGGTTGGTCCAGGCGTACCGCAACCCGACGCACCGCCAGGGTGGCCTGCCCGGCGCGGGTGAGCATCACCCGTTGCTCGGCCACTGTGCCGGTCTCGACCCGTCCGCAGTCGCGCATCGCTTCTTGGGGCGTAAAACGCACCTGCTCGTGCTCCCGGACGATGAAACAGGCGCCGCGCGCCGCGAGGCCGGCCAGAAAGTCGATGACGCAGAAGTTGCGATCACCGATCCACACCTCCCCCGGCTGGACCGTTTCCACCACGGCCGGCAACAGAGAGCGCTCCTGCGCATGGCCGTCCTCGCTGGGAAACAGGTCCACCATCAGATTGCGCGCTGGCTCGTAGACCGCCACCGCTTTGCCCGGCAGGGCACCGGCCCGCAGCGGACGCAACGCTTTCAGCCGGTGTTGGGTGGCGGCCAAGGCATTGCCATCCAGGATCTTGACCACGCGACCGGGAATCGGCGACGGCCGAGGGGACTCCAAGGCGTCCATCACCGCCCGGCTTTCCCGGGCCGAGTAACGCACCAGCTCCGTCATCGTGGTCGGCTCGATCCGCGCCAGTTTCCGATACACCGCCCCCACCGAGGCCGTAATGTGCTCGGCCGCCCGGTAGGCATCGTGAACCGACCGACGCACGCCGCAAACCACCTGGCTCATCAGTTCAAACAAGGTCGAGAACAGCAGCTCCCGGGTGTACTGCGCGTCGGCGGTGTCCTCAAACCAAGCGTCCAGCCGCTCGGGGTGAAAGGCCCGCTCCAGCAAGGCACGTACCATCACCGGTAACGGGGTTTTCTCGATAAACCGCTGGAAAAGGGCGTCAACAATCACGGCCAAATATCCGAATGTGGCAAAAAACCCCTTTAGGCTAAACTACTTAACACCATGTTCAAAGGGCTGCCCTTAACGGGTGAAGTGATGATCCAAGACTATCATCGAGTCAATACCGAAAACTTTCAACATTTTCTCAATGATTTTTCCGAGCAGTATCCGTATGACTTCCATGTGATTCAAACGGATAACGCGAGGTTTCATCGCGCGAACGATCTGGTGATGCCGGATAATGTGATGTTACTTTATCAACCGCCACATAGCCCGCAAGTCAACTCTTCCGAGCAGTTATGGGACTGGTCCAAAGATGAAATCGCCAATCGGGTTTTTCCTAGTTTGGATGCCTTAAAGTTGACGCTGAAGGAACTGTTCTTATCGAAGCCAAAAGCCTTCTTTTCCTCATTAACAAACCGAGAGTTTATCCTCGATGCTCTTCAAAAAATTGGTATGGTACCCACTGTTATATAAAGTGGTTTTTTAGTAGTGTTTGGTATTAGTAGAAGCGCTTCGTCCGCCTTCGGCTACTTCAGGAATTGCTGAGCTGGCTTCTTTTAAGTTGGTTTTTTGAGAAATTTGAGCAAGTACAAAGATCATGTGTGATCAAACTGGCTTTGAAAGCAATACCCCACTCGTAAGCATTTTAATTCCAGCATTTAATTCTGGTAATTTTATACAGGAAACGCTGGAAAGTGTATTGGCTCAGACTTATCCCAATATTGAAATAATTGTTGTAGATGATGGCTCAACAGATGATACACAGAAAAAGGTATTAGCTTTTGGAGATCAAATGAAATATATATACCAGCCGAATGGAGGAATTGCGTCCGCTCGTAATCGGGGTATGGCGTTGGCTCGAGGTCAATTAGTAGCTTTGCTTGATGCTGATGATATTTGTCATCCAGATCGTATAGCGATACAAGTTGATTTTTTGCAAAAAAAAACTGATATTATTCTTTGTGGCACCGATTTCTCGGCTTTTAATAGCAGTGGCCATGTGTCTGATTCCTATATTAATAATTATTATGGAATCATTCGCTCTACTGCTGGAGGGATCGAGCAACTCTATGATGAAAAGCGATCTTTGGATACCAGTCAAAGCCCTTGGGTTGTAAATAATTCCCGTGAGGTTAAGATACATTATGGTTATATCTATAATAAAATTGTTTGGGGTAATTTTATTCATCCTCCAACAGTAATGCTACGGCGTAGCGTTGCTGAAAGAGTTGGTTCTTTCGATGAAAAGTTATTTTTTGCATGTGATTATGACTGGCTAATACGTGTAAGCCGCTTGGGGAGAATTGGTTATATCGAGCGGCCTTTATTAAAATATCGCCTCCATCTTGGACAAAGTTCATCTCACCATAATATCGAGCCAGCTATACTTGAGACTATAGCTGTGATGGATAAAATTCGATGTGATGATGAGAAATTTTACCAAGCAAACTGGCAACGTTTTCAAAGGCGCCTTGGCCATCTTTACCTGGAGCTTGCATATAGCTTAGTCGAACGTAAACGCCTTAGTGCTTTAGGCTACCTTTTGCGTAGCTTGCGCTATCCTTTTTCAGCTAAGTTAACAACCCTTAAAGTACTTGCTAAACTAATAGTACCAAGTTTCATAATGAAAATGTATCGTTATGGGGTTCGTGTTTGGCTCTTCAATGCGGTTTACAGTGAAATGGGGATATTTGTAATGGAAAATTTTCTAGAGTTAGCATAGTGGCCTTATTGATGAGGATAGAGGTGATTGATACGGCGCAGGGCTTTAATGCCCTACGTCCGCTGTGGAACGACCTCCAGGAGCGGACAGAACGGACAAGTGTCTTCACGAGTTGGGATTGGCAGTATCATTGGTGGCAGGTTTACGGGGGCAACCACCGCCTGCGGGTTGTAGTCGTGTTCGAGGGTGAGACTGCAATAGGCATCCTTCCGCTTTACCTTCGCCGCGAACCGATCATCGGCCCTTTGGGCGCGCAGGTGTTGCGTTTTGTGGGCACAGGGGGTGATACTGATCCAGACGATCTCGGTCCTCTGCTCGACACACGGTTTGAGCAGGAAGCCGCTGCTGCACTCACCCAATTTGTTATATCAAATCGCCCAATGTGGGATGTACTTTTGCTAACTGATTTGTCCCTGGGTGTGCCATTCACCAATTCCATCACTGAAGCTGCGGCGATTGACGGTTTTCGCCTAGATCGCGCTGTTTCAGCACATATCCGCTTTCTTGAACTACCTACGAGCTTCGAGGCGCTTTTAGCGAGCTTTAGCAGGAATCGGCGCTGGCGGTTCCGTCGCGACCGGCGGAGGATCGAGGAACAATTCCGAACCCGTTTCTTCGTCTGGCATGACCCGGTTGAGCTGGATCGGGCGATTGACCGTCTAGGGGAATTGCACTGTGCACGGTGGCAAGCGGCTGGTCAGCGCCACAGCTTCGCATCGCCCGAGTATGTGGATTTTCATCGCTCGGTGATGCGGGCTTGTCTGGAACGCGACTGGTTGCGGCTCTATTGCCTGGAAGTGGACGGTCAACTTGCCGCTATGTTGTACTGCTACCATTTCCGTAACCAAGTGTTTTTGATGCAGAGCGGTTTTGACCCTACCCTTGCAGATTGGTCACCGGGTAGCGTGTTGCTTGGCTACGCCATCGAGCACATGATTGCTGAAGGCAATCATGTGCTCGACTTCTTGCGCGGTGAGCACCGCTATAAGGATGAGTTGGCTACCTGTACAAGAGAGACCATCTCGCTTACTGGCTGGCGGTTAACCCCAGGCGGACTCGCCGCGCGCCTACGCCGCTCTTGGGTGCCCCAGTTACGGAGCTGGCTGCGAATGGCAATGGGGCGCTCATGACGTCGCCTTCGGCCCGGTTCTCGGCGCTCCGGCGGTTAGGTCTCCATGTATCGCACTATACGTTGGGAAACTTCTTGGTCGCGCTCGCTGGCCTGATCTCTTTTCCGTTGCTGACGCGGCTCCTGTCCAAAGCCGACTATGGTCTTATGAACCTGATCTCCGCCACGATCCTTATTCTAGTCGCGGTGAGCAAGCTTGGGATCCAGCACTCGATCATCCGCTACCAGAGCCAGGCCGCCAGTGGGTGCTACGCTTTCGACCTCCGTACTTTTCGCTCCACCACCCTGCTTACCATGGGGGGAATAGGATTCGCGGTGACGCTGTTATGGTTCGCCGCTTCGTGGTTCTTGCCCGCACGCTGGTTTAGCGATCCTCATACACCCATTCTATTCGCGATCACTTCGGTGCTGATCTTTTCCGGTGTTCTGGAAAGCGGCCTTACCAACTTCCTGCGTGCCGAGCAGCGCAGCAGCCAATTTGTCAGCTACCAGGTAGTAAAGCGGTGGGCTAGCCTCGGTCTCGTAGTAGGGGCGCTCCTCTTCGTTGCCGCCGATCTGAAGTCTTTTTTCGCAGCCCTTATCGTCGTTGAGACCGTTGGTGTTGCCGCCCTTGTTTTCCTGGTTCTCGGCCGCAATCCGGCTACCTCGATCTCTCGCTCTGCCTTCTCCAGACCTCTCCTTGCCGAGATGCTGAGCTTCAGCATCCCCATGATGCTCGGTTACGAGCTGTCGGGAATCGTACTGAGTGTGGGGGATCGCTACGTGGTGCAAGCTCTACTCGGCGAAGAATCGCTCGGGGTTTACGCTGCCGCTTACAACTTATGCCAGTATGTTCAAACCATTGCGATTACCTCGGTCGGTCAGGCAGTAATGCCGATTTACATGCAGATTTGGGACAAGAAGGGCAAAGCGGCGACAAGTGAATTCATCAACAATGCGTTCATTTGGTATGTGCTATTTGTTGCTCCGGTAGTAGCTGGAATGGCGGCGGTAGGCCCGGATTTGCTTTTGCTGCTCGCCTCTTCAAAGTACGCTGCTGGATCGGTCATTATCCCTTGGGTCATAGCGGGTATGGCGGTTGATGGTGTGAGCGCTTTAATGGGTGCTGGGCTTTTCATCGAGCGACAAAGCCGCATCATCATGCGTCTCGTCATTTTAAGTGCTATCTCAAACGTTGTTCTCAACATCCTGCTCATCCCCCAAATCGGCCTGGTCGGTCCAGCCGTTGCGACGCTTGCGAGCTACGCTATGCTCTCGATGGCGATGGCGATGCGGGGAGCCCAGTGTCTGCCCGTACGTGTTCCCTGGGGCAGCTTAGGCCGAGCCTGTCTCGCCAGCGCCGTCATGTTCGAGGTAGTGTCCGCGCTCCACTTTGAGAGACCCTTGGTTACGATTATTGCCCGCGTGGGTGCGGGAGTCGTTGTCTATTCTCTACTGATCATGGTGTTGGAATCCCGGGTTCGCGTCGTCGTCGGTTTGGCATGGATGCGGCTCAGGAGTTATGCCTTGGAGAAGAATCTCTGATGAAACAACGGGGGCGTTACCTTTTGAAGCAAGCTCTGGCCAGCTGGCCTGTGTGGGATGTTCTAGGCCCCATATTGCGACAACCCGGAGTCGCAGTGTTGATGTACCACCGCGTGGGAGTGGAGGACTCGGTATTCCCGAACCATCGGGTGGAGGAGTTCGCCGATCAAATGCGCTGGCTGCGGCAGAATTGCACGCCAATCCATCCCCGAAATCTCCACGCCGCCGCAGCTACCGCCCGCAGTCGGCGACCTCCAGTGCTCGTCACCTTCGATGATGGTTACCGCGATTACCACGATTTCGCCTATCCAATTCTGAAAAGCCTCGATATTCCAGCGGTCGTGTTCCTCAGCACCGGCTTGATTGATAGCGGTGGACTACTCTGGACCGACCTGGTCAACCTCGCCATGTTGCGTTCCCCGTTACAGCGGGTCACATTGCCTTGGCTAGGAGGGGGGATTCACACGCTTGGGAATGCAGACGAACGGTTGACCCTTGCTGCAGTTGCTCGAAAGCACCTCAAATCGCTACCGGACATGGCGCGACGAGCGGCGGTCGAGCAATGGGTGGCGGCTTTGGCCCCAGATCCTGCTTCTCTTCATGTCGAACGCCAGATGCTGAGTTGGGACGAGGTACGCGCCACCCGTGATCTGACGATCTACGGGGGGCATGGCCATACCCATGCTATCCTCTCTCGTGCCTCGCCCACAGCCCTCAATGAGGAGATAGGACGGTGCCAGGAGCGAATTGTGGCCGAGTTGGGCGCGCCAGCGGATCTTTTTGCCTACCCCAACGGCCAGCCACCGGATTTCGATGCTAACGTAAAGAAAACGCTATGGAAATATGGTTTTTCTACAGTATTTTCGACCATTGCCGGGATCAACGGTCCAACCACAGATTGGTCTGAAGTTCGTCGCCTCGCCGTTTTCGGTAATGGGATCAATCTTGCCTGGATGCTCTACAGACCGAGGCACACTGTATGAGTGAACTGATCAGCGTCATTATCCCGACCTACAATCGGGCGGCGGACTGCCGGCGTGCGATCGAGTCGGTGCTCGCCCAATCTCATCGCGAGGTTGAGGTCATCGTGGTTGATGACGGTTCCGAGGACGCAACCCGCGAAGCGATTGAGGGGCTTGACTCCCGTGTAATTTATCTCCGACAGGAAAATGCGGGTGTCGTCGCTGCCCGCAACCGGGGGTTGGCGGCGGCTCAAGGAGCATTCATCGCCTTTCTGGACAGCGATGACCTCTTTCTGCCTTGGAAGCTGGAGGCCCAACTGGCGGCTTTACGCTTCTACCCGCAGGCTGGAATGGTGTGGACGGACATGGTGGCAATGGACGCTGAAGGACGTGAGATTCGTCCGGCACATCTCACTGCGATGTATAGCGCCTACCGCTACTTTAATCGCGAGGAGCGTTTACGTGAGGGCGAGCGATTAGGAAAGGTGTGGCCAGCGGCGCCCTCTGCGCTTGCCGAACGGCGCATGTTTATGGCGAATCTTGGCGCACAGATGTTTTTAGGCAACCTCGTCCATACGTCCACCGTACTCTTGCGGCGGGAGTGTCAGCAGGTGGTCGGGTTCTTCGATACCGTACTGGTGAGGTCCGGCGAGGACTACGATTTTCATTACCGGGTATGTCGGCTCGGCCCAGTCGTCTACCTCGACGTATCTTCCATACGCTACCGCGTTGGCGCTACCGACCAGCTCACAAGCCCGCAATTCGATATTTTCATGGCCCACAACACGCTACAAACTATTTCTAAAGCTCTTGCTGAAGCTGGAGGAAAAATAGCGTTACCCTGCCATGTGATTCACCAGCGCATAAGCGCTGTATATTTTTGGGTTGGCCGAGCTGAGATCAACCAACATAATCGGAAGGGCGCCTGCTATGCGTTTGCCAAAAGCCTGGTTTGGTGGTTACCCAATTGGCAGGCGTTGGTTTACTTCGTGGTGTCGCTTCTTCCGTTTTCAGTGTTCGAGAAACTGTGCCGATTGCGGCAACAAATGAGATCAAAAAATCAATATGTGGCGTAATTTTCAAGCTGACCTGAAGCGTTACATCAGTGATCCTCGCGACCGACGGAATATCTATCTTTTATTTGATCAGGGCATATGGGCTGTCTTTTTTTACCGATTTGGACGGTGGGCGCACTCGGTGCGGATCCCTTTGATAAACATCCTATTGCGGCTGATGGCGTTTATTTTATTTAAGTGGGCAGAGATCACCAGTGGAATCTCCCTCCCAGCTAGTGCCAAAATCGGTCCGGGATTCTATATTGGCCATTTCGGAGGGATCTTTTTGCATAGCGACGCGGTTCTGGGCCGAAACTGTTCAATCGGACCTGGCGTTATGATCGGCGCACGGGGACTGGGTCGTAAAGGAGTACCGATTATTGGTGATAATGTGTATATCGGAGTGGGGGCAAAGGTCTTGGGCCCCATCCGGATTGGTAACAACGTGCGCATTGGAGCCAATACTGTAGTCCTTACGGATGTTCCTGATGGAGCAACCGTCGTCGGAACTTCTTCTCGAATTGTGAAAAATACTTAAATGGGGATTTATGTATTTGCCAAAGAATGGGTACCATCAGTTCTTTATTTTGGAGCCATCTTGGTATTAATTTTAGCTTTAACAGGGCGGGTAACGGCATGTCTGATGTATCTTCTGCCTCTCTATCCTTTGCAGAATGTCTATGAAAAATTATTTGTCTTTCCATTAGGTGAAAAAATTAGTACCCTTTTGATCGTTGCCATGCTAGTTGGATGGGGAACCTCTAAAGGCGGTGCTAAAGAACCTTTTTTTGTTCCAAGCCCATTTAATGTTCTTTTAATTCTCTATATGGTTTTTACCTATTGGTCTTTATGGATGGGGTCACAATTTTTAGGCCCAAATGTACTAGCTAGTATTGCAGATGCCCGCCTGCAGGTTAGTATAGCCGATACTCGCTTACAAGTTTGGAAAGGCTATATATTGTTGCAGGTACTTTTTTTTATTGTAGTGAACAATGTAAGAACCAAAGCACAAATTATGCAGATACTAATTATAACATGTGCAACAATGGTGGTAATGGATTACTATAATATACGCCAAGTAACAGAGATGGGTTCTTGGTTAAGCCGGGAAAAATTCAATGGTACATTTAATCTGGGTGCTAATGAGGTAGCTGCGTTTTATGTTACCTATACATTTATTTTATTAGGACTATGGATACTCGAGCCGAAAGAAATAAAATATCGTCCTTTGTTTTTATTTTTAATTATATCCAACTTTTTCTTGGTGCTGTTCCTATTTTCGCGCGGTGCTTATCTAGCCTTCCTGATTGCATGGTGTTTTATTTCAATTAATCGCAAACCATTATGGATTATTCCAGTCGTAATAACTTTGCTTTTTTGGCAGTCAATTTTACCCGATGAGGTTATAAATCGCATAACGTTTTCAGAAGTAGAAGGTGCTCTTGATGAATCGGCAGCTAAGCGGCTTGTGCTTTGGGAACAAAGTATTAACTATTTCATAAATAATCCAATCCTAGGTATTGGCTTTAATGTGTTTCAGCATCAAGGCCTGCATTATGATACGCATAATATCTATCTACGCACAGCTACGGAACAGGGTATTATAGGTATTTTTTTTCTTGAAGCGATCTTTATACTTTCCTTCACACGTGGATGGCTATTATATCGACATACTGATGACCCTTTTTTTAAAGGGTTGGGTATCGGGTTTTGTACCTGTGTGCTATCAATGATGGTTGTCAATATTTTTGGTGATCGTTGGACACATATTCCACTCAACGCATTTTTCTGGGTTTTCTTGGGCATGGTAGAACGGGGACATTTTTTGGTCTCCTCTACTGCGACTACCTTAAATCCTGTCCATTCCACACATCTCTAACCGGTTGATTGGGCATGGAGATCAGAAGCCAATTGCATTTCCCAAGCGAGGTCGCGGGCGTGCTGCAAGCCGATCCACGGGGCTTGGGGGCCACTTGGGCCGTCGCACTGGCGGCCCAAGTGGCCGCCGAGGTAGGCGATCCAGCCGAGCATGGTTGGCAGCGGCGGCGGGATCACTGACGGGGGCCGGTGGTGGATCGCGACATAAACGGCCCGCCATTCGGCTGGGTCCAGGACGGCATTGCAGGGCAGATCGGGGGTGGTCCGCCCCAGCACGGTCAGGTACTGAATCCGCCAGGCGATGATGACCAGGGACACGGCCAAGGCCGGTTCCAGGCGATCCAGGGTGCTGAGTCGCAAGGCTTCCACCCGGCAGCCGGTTTTAAGGATTCGGAAGAAAACCTCAATACTCCAGCGGCTTCCGTACCACTGGATCAATTCGGCCGCTGGCGCGAGCGTAACCGCCGTGCGGTTAGTCAGCAACCGCCAGTCGAGCGGTTCGACCCCGGCCGGCGGGGATTCTTCCCGCGCCCGGATCATGAATTTGTGGATATCGCATTCCCGGTCGGCGACGTCAACCAGCCGGGTGTCGGGCCGGGTCGCCGCCCACTCGGCGCAGCGCGCGAAGCCTTCCCGCCAGCGCATGCTCTCCTTGGCTTCAATCGGCCAATGCCGCTGGTCGTCACCGAGGGTGGCCCGGTCGCGGGTCCAGCACCCTCAGCGTGGGGACCAGCCCATGCTGCCGCAGAGAGCTCAACGGCCCCAACCCGGCGATGCCCGGCGGGAGGTGTAGTCCAACTCGGTGCTGTCTTGGACGCACAACACCCCACCGGCTGGCTGCGCATCCGTTCCACGCTACCGTCCGTCCCAGTGGGGCGCGAGCACTTGCTCCCACGTCACCGCCTGATGGGCCAGCAACCGATACGCCGCCTG
>Ga0272412_1000603_pt1 | contig 11181 bp, 8 predicted proteins | sample WWTPWeurt_MetaT_FD_193540 | JGI IMG/M metagenome (GOLD analysis project Ga0272412, IMG submission 193540) | Metatranscriptome of activated sludge microbial communities from WWTP in Nijmegen, Gelderland, Netherland - WWTP Weurt (Metagenome... | ecosystem: Engineered > WWTP > Aerobic digester >...
CCTTTGAGGTCGGCCTGCTTTTTGACAAGCTTCTCGACGCACGATTGGATTCCATCCGCATTTGCGGCCATGAGCGCATCGAACTCGGCTTGTGTGAGTCCGGTGACTTTTGGGGGTTCCGGTTTGGGCTTGGGCTTTTCAACCTCTTTTGGTTTGGCCGCAGCGTCCTGGCCTGCATCGGCGAGGGTTCCGGGGGTGTTGTCCGAAGACTTGACAAGCAGGAAGTAGGCACCTGCACCGAGCACACACAAAAGCAGCGCGATTCCAACAAACAGGGGTGTTTTGGATTTCGCAGCAGGGGGACTCGCGGCAGGTTCAGGGGAACCCCCTGGAAGCGGTTGGTTTTGCTGTGCTGCATACGGAGACGAACCATAGGGGGAAGCAGCATAGGGGTTGGCCATCGGGTCATAGGCGGGCGCGGGCTGGCCCCCCATACCGGAAAGACCCAGGCCGGAATATCCGCCATCGGTCGAAACGGGCTGGGCGGCCATTGCGGGGTCCTGGGCATATCCCGGCGCGTAACCACCCGAATACGGCGATTGGGAGGCCGCATCCATGGGGGCCGGTGCTGACATCGGCTGAGCCATTGGGGCAGACATGTGGGCAGGTGTCGCAGGAGGCACCACCGGTGGCACCACGGGAAAGGGAGGCTCGGACAGACCGGGGGCCTGTGCGGAAAACGCGGGCGCAGCGGGAGCACCCGGCGATCCAAATGGACTCGGCGGCGCAAACGGACTTGGCGGAGCCGCCGGTTTGGGAGGAGGCGGTTTGGCACCTTTGGGCGGCGGTGCCGGCATCGCAATGTCCATCTCGATCGCATCGACCGATTCGAGCACGTCGTCGTCGAGCGCATCGCCATCGAGCAAATCGTCGTCAAGCTTTGGAGCGGCTTTGGCTTCGGGAGCACTCTGCTTTTCGGGTGCCGCTTTTTCGGACGGCTTGGCCGGTTCTTTTTTCTCGGCGTCTTTCGGTTCGGCTTTGGGCGCACTCAACAGGTCTTTTGGGGCAGGACCCGCCGCTTTTTTGTCTTTGTCTGCCGCCTTCGTGTCTTTTGCGCCCGCCTTTTCATCCTTTTTTCCGAATCGGTCGTCTTTTTCAGCCGTTTTCGCCGCCTTTTCAGCCGCTTTTGTGTCCTTTGAGTCCTTTTCGGCAGTTTTCGCGGCCTTTGCGCCGCTTTTGCTGTCTTTGGTGTCTTTGGTGTCTTTGGTGTCCTTGGTGTCTTTGGCTAGGCCGGGTTTTTCATCGGTTTTCGCGGCACCTGTTTTGGCGGGCTCGGCCTTTTTGGCGGCTTCTTCCCATGGCGCTTTGGCTTCCAGACCCATCGCCTTGAAATCGAGGGAACCGAGCTGCGTCTTGTCTCCGCCTTCGTCTTCCTCGTCGTCGAGCCCATCTGACAAAGCCAATTTGGGTGCAGCGACGGCAGCAGGTTTTGCGGCGACCGGATTTCGTTTGGCTTTTTCGACGGCAGCTTTCACTTCAGGAATGGCATCGACGGGCGACCATTCGGCTTGGCCTTCGCGCCAGACGTACAGGTCTTTGCCGGGGACCATTTGTTCCGAAGCAATCCGAGCGGCCAAATCCACAAGCGGCATGGGATCGACGACGTTTCCGTCGATGGACAAATGCCACTCGTCGAGGGCTGGCGCGGGTTGCGCTTGGCCGATGTTCAGGTTTGCAAAAAAGTCCGCTGCGCCGCCGATCATCGTCGAGTCGCCGCCCTCGCCGGGCTCGGGTCCCTCGTGTGCAGCCGGTCCGCGTCCCAGAAGAGCGACCTGTGCGCGCGAGCCAATCATCGTCGCGTCTTCGTTTTCGGCCTCTCCACGGGCGGTCCGAATACCACCTTGACTAACTGTGATTTGGCATCCGCATTTTTTGCAGCGAATTTTTAGTACCTTGCCGCGAACGCGCTCGTCGGGAAGGTTGTATTTCGTTTGGCACTGTTCACACGAGAACTTCATCTTGTGAAGGCTCCCTTAGCGAGCGAAGAAGGTACCGACAGGGCGGGTGTTTCGACGCTGAATATGGCCGGTCGCAAAGCGTATGGTGAATCCTGGTTGTGAGGCGGCACTGACAATCGGCTCTCCACTATAGCCTATGAAAGCAGGGCAAAATAGGGACGTTAGTTCGCACATTTTGTGTAATTCAGCGCGCATAAGCGGACCCCTGCACAAAGGTGGCGTGATAGTTTCCGCGCATGAAATCGTGGGCACGGAAAACGCTGTTTTTTTTGCTGTGTGGTGTGTGGATGGTTTCGCCGAGGCCGGTTTGTGCGAAAGCGACCGCGCCGTGTTCGGAAAAAGAGCTACAACACCGACGGGAACTCGTCGCGAGCGGACAGGTGGTGGTGTCGGTGTCGGTGGTGGATCTGTTTCTGGGTCCGACGGAAAAGGGACCGGTTGAGGATCAGGCTCGTCTGGGCGAGCTTTTGCGCGTGTTGCCGGAAACCTTGGCGTGCGGGGACCCGCAACACCCGATGCTGTTCGTCGAAACGCGGGACGGCGACCGAGGCTGGGTGTGGGAAAATGCGACGCTTGTGTGGCCGAAACAGAAGCCACCGTATGCACGTCCCGACGGTGGAAAGCGAAGCGAAAAGGCAGACGCAAAGATTCTGCGCGTCGTGTCTCGGCTGGCGAACGTGTATGCGGAACCGGATGTGACGCTGGCTCGACCGAAAGTGGTGCTGACGGTCCACACGAAAGTGGTGCTTTCCGAAACGGCGTCCGATCGTTGGTACAAAATCGTGCTTCCCGACGGAAGTTTGGGTTTCGTACAGCGTGGAGATGTCGAAAGTTTGCCCCCAAAGGCCGAGCCGACGGTCGAATGCGTGCTCAAGGAAGCAAGCCAGTACGAAGGTGCGCCGTATTTGTGGGGCGGTCGATCGCCGTTGGGCATCGATTGTTCGGGGCTTGTGAAAAATGCGTTTGATGCGTGCGGGGCTTCGACGCCCAGGAACGCGGGGCCGCAGTGGACGTGGTCGCTTTTGCAACCGGTTGTGGCGCAACCACAGCTTCGGCGCGGGGATTTGCTGTTTTTTCGCGGCGCGTCGCCCAAGCCTGACCAGCAGGATATGGTGAAGCATGTGGGGTTGTACGTGGGGGAAGGTCGCTTCCTACATGCAACCACCAGCGAAACCCCGACGGTACACGTCAGTTTGCTATCGGCACCGGAGTGGCAGCGTCGATATTTGGGGGCGCGTCGCTATCGCGGTTTTTGACGGTTGCGCAGCAAATCCGCCAAGTCGTGATCGACCATCATCTCGACCAGCTGCCGAAAACGTACCTTGGGTTCCCACTTCAGCAGTTTGCGGGCCCAGGTCATGTCGCCGCGCAGTTCATCGACTTCACTCGGGCGGAAGTATCGCGGATCGATTTCGACATATCGCTGCCAGTCGAGGTTCAGACGAGAAAACGCGACATCAAGCAGGTCGCGGACCGAATGGCTTTCGCCGGTGCAAATGACCACGTCGGTGGGTTGTTCTTGTTGGAGCAACAGCCACATCGCTTCGACGAAATCTCCCGCAAAACCCCAGTCTCGTCGGGCTTCCAAGTTGCCGAGGAAGAGCTTGTCTTGCAGGCCCAATTTGATGCGAGCAGCGGCGCGGGTCACTTTTCGCGTCACAAACGTCTCGCTGCGTCGAGGGCTTTCGTGATTGAACAGAATGCCGTTGCAGGCGAACAGGCCGTAAGCGTCGCGGTACAGAACGGTCAGGTGGTACGCGGCGATTTTTGCGACGGCATAGGGCGAACACGGACGAAACGGCGTGGTCTCCGACTGAGGCGGCGCAGATCCGCCGAACATTTCCGACGACGAGGCTTGGTAAAAGCGCGGTTTGGATGGAAGGGTTCGGAGGACCTCCAAAAGCCGCGCGGTTCCGAGTGCGACCACGTCGAGGGTGTGTTCGGGCATATCAAACGAGACACGGACGTGCGATTGCGCGGCCAGGTTATAAACCTCGTCGGGCGCGACCTCGTGCAAAATCCGAGACAACACCGTCGCGTCCAGCATGTCTCCGTAATGCAGACGCAACTGACAGTCGGGTGTGTGGGGGTCTTGATAAATCCCGTCGATCCGCGCGGTATTGAACGACGAAGACCGTCGGACAATGCCGTGGACTTCGTACCCTTTGCGAAGCAGAAATTCGGCCAAATACGAGCCGTCCTGACCCGTAATGCCGGTGATGAGCGCGCGGCGTGTCTTCATGGCGAAAACTCACGTTGGAAAAAGTCGATGGTGCTGCGCAGGCCTTCGTCGAGCGTGGTGCGGGCGCGAAAACCGAAACATCGCTCAGCGCGGGTGGTGTCGAGGAGCCGCCGAGGCTGCCCGTTGGGTCGGCTTTTGTCGTACACGAAACCACCTTTGTATCCCATCAGGTCGCCGATTTTTCCGGCAAGCGCGGCGATCGAAATTTCCTGGCCGCTGCCGACGTTGACGGGGTCGCTTTGGTCGTAGCGTTCGGTGGCCAGGACGATTGCCTCGGCGCAATCCTCGACGTACAAAAATTCGCGCGTTGGGCTGCCGTCGCCCCAAATCGTGACCTCGGTCAGACCTTGTTCTTGCGCCTGCGCGATTTTGCGAATGAGCGCGGGAATGACGTGCGACGTTTCGAGGTCGAAATGGTCGCGCGGGCCATACAGGTTGACCGGAAAGAGCACCACCGACGAAAAACCGTATTGCGCGCGATAGGCAGCCGATTGCAAAAGCAGCATTTTTTTCGCAAGGCCATAGGGCGCGTTGGTTTCTTCGGGATAGCCGTTCCACAGATCCTCCTCGCGGAACGGCACGGGGCAGTGTTTGGGATAGGCGCAGATCGTCGCTGTTGCGACAAATTTCTGCACGGAAAAGCGGTGCGCTTCGTGAAGAAGCTGCACGCCCATGAGCAAATTGTCATAGAAAAAACGCGCCGGATTTTTTTGGTTTGCGCCGATTCCACCGACGACGGCAGCCAAATGGATGATGACGTCGGGGCACGTCTCTGACAAAAGCCGCCTCACCGCCGAAAGGTCCACCAAATCGTAGTCAGAAGACCTGGGCACGACGATGTGTTTGCAACCTCGCGCTTTCAGTTTCTCGACGACAAAGGAACCCAAAAAACCTGCACCGCCGGTCACGACGATGCGCTTTGTAGACAAATCGAAGGTCATTTGGTCAACCGGAGCACAACACGGTCATATCGCAAAAACGTGCCGACAATCGCGACGGTCAAACCGCTCAATTGCACGAGGCCGTCGATGGCGAACAGCGTTTGCAAACCTTGGTTTGGATTCGGTCGGGCACCTTCTTCATGCAGCATCCACCACGGCCCGACGAGGGGCACCCAACTCGCATAGGATTGCGACAGGTCTCGGGCGAGCATTCGATCGGCGGTATAGGTCGCGACCAGCGTCGAAACGCCCGCGATGATCAGGTTGATTCTGCGCTTGCGCTCGATCGACAGTTTGGTCGTGCCCGTCTCTGACGTCGGCAGTTGAGGCGACACGGCGTCTTTTGGAGGTTGACTCAGCGTCAGATCTGGGCCGGAGGTGGGCGGCGGCAAATTCGGGGGCAAATCGGCGCTCGGCACGGGTTGGTCGGGAAGCGGCGGCAGGTTCGGAGGCGCGATCTGCGTCGGCGGATGTTCGGGGTCAGCCGCGTTCGCGCGTGTGCAAAACGCACACGGGCACGCACACAACCACACGGAAAACCACAGAAAGACGGACCATTTTGTCGCGCACCGCATCGCTCAAAACCGATTCATCATACGGCGAGGTTTCGTTTGTGTGTCTCTTCATCGAGACGCTGGGAATGGCCGAGCAAAAGTTGCGTGATGGGCAGCCCCTCGTCTTCGTGTTGAGGGACGTGTTGTGCGGAAAAGGCGAACTCGCCGTCTGGCCAGGACAAAAGCGCGTACATGGCCTCGAGGCTGCGTTCGGGGCGTTCCCCGGCGACGATGCGCTCGACGCTGAGCAGCTTTCCGTTTCCGCAGAAAAATCTGCCGGTTTCGCCGACGCGCTGGATGGTCAGGACGCCGGTTTTTCGCTCGTTTTCGACGAGCAACAGAAGGCTCGTCAAACTCAAATCGGCGAGTTTCCCCAGGAGGCCACTGCTTTGTTCGACCGCGGCCTGCGGTTTCTTGAGGAGCAGCCTCTCGACGCGCAAATCAAATTCGTCGAAACGAAACGGCTTGTCCAAATAGTCGCTGTGGGGCACACGCAGGGCTTGCAATTTCCGGTCGGGCGACGTGGCTTCCCCAAGAAGCAGCACGGGCAAGCGGCGTTCTTCCGCAAGGTTCGCGATCCAGTCGAGGCTCAGCTCGAAGGCCTCGAGGTGAACATCAGCGACGAGCAAATCGGGGGTCGTCGTTTTGAGCAGGGTTTCAGCCCGCTGTCGATGGTCCGCAGTCTCGACCGTGTATCCGCGCCGCGTAAGCAGCGAGGTCATCATCCTGACCATCCATTCGTCGCGATCAAACACCAGCACGTACATCATCGGGCCGCAGCGTAGCCTGTTCTTCTCGGCCAAATTCGACCAAATCCATCCGAATCAGAACAATTTGGGCTTTTTGGGGCCTTTTCGGATGACTTTGTGCTGAACTTTCGGCTGCTTGCCGGGGTCGGTTTTGCCGGGGTCCGTTTTGGCGGGGTCGGTTTTGCCGGGGTCCGTTTTGGCGGGGTCGGTTTTGCCGGGGTCCGTTTTGGTCGGCGTGCCCGGTTTGGACGGACCCTCTGTGGGGTTTTCGGGCGATTCGGTCGATTCCTCGGCGAGTTCGATGGTGATTTGCGTGTCTTCGGTTGCAGAGACGGTACGCGCAGCCTCGGTGAAGCCTTCTTTGCGAAAAACCAGGCGGGCTTTTTCGTGTTTTTCGAGCTTGAGGGCAAACGGTGTCTTGCCCAGCGGTTTTCCGTCGCGAACAACCTCGACATCGGCTGGTTTGGTCGAAAGCTGGATGGTGACGCTGCTCGGCAAAATGATGATCACCGCGAGGATGAGAAACAGGAGCGCGATGGTGCCGCCTCCGATGCCCAGAATCAGGGTGCGCTTTTGCTCGGGGAGCGCCAAAAAACGCTGAACGGGCGGAAGTGCCTTGAGTTTTTCCAGCAGGTTCGTTGGCGGCGGGGAAGACAGCGGTTGCGGCGGCGGAAGCGCTGCCGGGTGCAAACCACTCGGAGCGCCGAAACCAGGCCCCGGTTGCGATCCCGAGCCTGCGGGGTGCGCGGGTGTAGACAGACCGGCTACAGCGCTGCCATCTATCGTCGAAAGTTCGTCTTGCGGCTGCTGCTGCTGCGGAGGCGTTTGGCCTGTGACCGGAGTTTGGCTAGATTCTGTGGCGACGGGCTGAGCGGCGGCTTGGTTTTGGCGCATCAGCGAAGACAGCGACGCAGACGAAAGATCGCCGATGAGCGTGGCCATTTGCGGTGCGGCCCGGCTGGCATCGGCGGGCACCTCGGCAAGTTGGGGCGAGTTGGCGGCCAGCACCGGAATATCGAGGGACGAATTTGGCAGAGCGGGAGGTGAGCTGCCCATGCGAACTGCGGATTGGCCCGGTGTAGGCGCAAGTGGCACAACACCTTGCGAAGAGCCCACAGCGATCGTGGCCGCGCCCGCAGGCATTCCGGGGCGAGCCAGGGACGCAGCGGGAGACGACGGCGGAGGGAGACTAACCGTCGCAATCGGCGAAAGGGGTTTCATCGCGCCGGGTCCGTCTTGCGGATGGCCCGTTGCCAGCATCGTCGGCATTTGAGGCGGCAACATCGGCATCCCGCGTCCTGGCAGCGGGCCCACGATGCGCATCATGTCGTCGCCAAACTGCGCGGACCAAGTTTCTGGATCGCGCAGCGCCCACAAAAGTTCATCTGCGGATTGGAAACGGTGGTCGCGGCTCTTGGCCAGGCAGTGCAGCACCAGTTTTTCCACCGATGGAGGAACGAGCGGATTTCGGGCTCGAAGGAGCGGCGGCGGCTCCGACAAATGTTTGATGAGCACTTCGGCAAAGCCTTCGCCGGGAAATGGGAGCTCACCCGTGAGCATCTGATACACAATGCAGCCCACGCTGTACAAATCCGCGCGCCCGTCGATCGTCAGTTTGCCTTCGCACTGTTCTGGGGCCATGTAGTGTGGTGTGCCCAAAACCGACCCCGACGACGTTTTGTGATTTTGCCCTTCGCTGCCGGTCAGCAGCTTGGCGAGGCCAAAATCCAGAATCTTTACGTAATCCACCGTACCCGCCCGACGAATCAAATAAATGTTGTCCGGCTTCAGATCGCGGTGAATCACGCCTTTGGCGTGTGCATTTTGCAGGGCGTCCACGATTTGCATCGTGATGTGCAACGCGGACAAGACATCCAAATGTCCTGCGCCACGAATCCTCGACGAGATCGTTTGTCCCTCGAGGTACTCCATGATCATGAAGTTTTCGCCCTCGGGACTTTGACCAAAATCGAGGATATCGACGATGTGGTCGTGCCCAATCTGACTCGCGGCGCGCGCTTCGGTCATGAAGCGGCTGACCATTTCGGCGCTCGACGCAAGGTCCTGGTTGATGACCTTGATCGCCACCTTTTTGTTAATACGCGGGTGCTCCGCCAAAAAGACGGTGGCCATGGCTCCCGCGCCGAGCTTGGAGACCACTCTATAGTTGCCTACAGAGGAGCCGATAGAAATCACAGCGTAAATCTTCCAATGCTTGGGCCTAATTCGCAAGACCTGTCTCGTTAGTCCGCTTACGAACTTGTTTTGCGGTGTGGACGTTTTCGCGGTTGCGTTTGCCGTCGCGATGGCGGTCGCCTCGGTGGTCGCTTCGCCTTGTGGGCTTGGTTCGCGATGCGCCGTTGCGGGCACAGCATCGGTGTGTAAAATCGCGCAACTTTTGAGGAGACCTCTCGTGACTACATCTGCTCCTGCTGCGCCACCTGTGCCCAATTCGTCTTTGATGGAGAAAATCGTCGCGCTGACCAAGCGACGAGGCTTCATTTTCCAGTCGTCGGAACTTTACGGTGGGATAAACGGCGCGTGGGATTACGGCCCGATGGGCGTGCTGTTGAAGCGGAACGTGAAGGACGCTTGGTGGCGCGCGATGGTTTCCGATCGGGAAGACATCGTGGGGTTGGACTCAGCGATATTGATGCACCCGATGGTGTGGAAAGCATCGGGCCACGTCGATGGTTTTTCGGACCCGATGATCGACTGCAAAACATGCAAAAAACGCTTTCGGGCGGACGATTTGGAGGGCGCGATATGTGGACAAAAACCCTCGAAGTCGCCCCAAACGTGCGGGGTCGCCGATCTGACCGAGCCGCGCAACTTCAACCTGATGTTCGAGACGTTTTTGGGTCCGGTCACGGATTCGTCGGCGAAGACGTTTTTGCGTCCCGAAACGGCGCAGGGGATTTTCGCGAACTTTGCGAATGTGATTTCGACGACGCGCGTGAAAGTGCCGTTTGGGATTGCTCAGGTGGGCAAGTCATTTCGCAACGAGATCAACCCACGCAACTTCACGTTCCGTTCGCGCGAATTCGAGCAAATGGAAATGGAGTTTTTCTGCGCGCCAGGCACCGACGACGAATGGTTCAAAACGTGGGTTGCGATTCGCAAGCGGTGGTACACGGAACTGGGTTTGTCGGAAAGTCGGCTGAGGCTGCGCGACCACGAGAAACTCGCGCACTACTCGAAAGCGACGACCGACATCGAATATCTGTTCCCGTTTGGTTGGGGGGAATTGGAAGGCATCGCGAACCGAACGGATTTCGATCTGCGGCAACATCAACGCGGCGTTCGCACAGTCGGAAAATGGGATGGCGGAGACCTGGCCGGCGTCGAGCTGGCTGCCGAGGAGCCGGAGTTTCACAAGGGAAAACTCTCGTATTTTGATGACGAGAAAAAGCAGCGTTACATCCCGTATGTGATCGAGCCAGCAGCGGGCGCAGATCGGGCGACGCTCGCGTTTTTGTGCGACGCCTATGCGGAAGACACGGCCATGGACGCGAAGGGGCAAGAGGAAACGCGCGTCGTGCTGAGGCTTCATCCTCGGCTGGCACCGATCAAGGCGGCGGTGCTGCCGCTCATGCGCAAAGACGGGCATCCCGAACGTGCGCGGAAGATTTACGACGATTTGAAGAAGCGTTTTTTTGTCGATTACGACGAGAGCGCGGCCATCGGAAAACGGTATCGAAGGCAGGATGAAATCGGCACGCCGCTTTGCATCACGGTGGACTACGACACGCTGAAAGACGGCACCGTCACGGTGCGCGACCGCGACACGATGCAGCAGATTCGCGTGAGTGAAGACAAGCTGCGCGGGCTGCTCGAAGAAAAACTCGGGATGTAGTGGGAAAGAGGTAGTTGGAAAGAGGTAGTCGGCCCGAGGTAGTCGGCCCGAGGTAGTCGGCCCGAGGTAGTCGGCCCGAGGTAGTCGGAAAGACAGGATCAGGCGGTTACGACGGTTTTTCGCTGGATGGGGTCACCGCAACGACCGGCGAGACTTCGCTGACCAGCCGGCCCTTTAGGTCGCGCGACAGAATCGAGTAGTCGTTGGCCGCAACCGAGGCGACGATGCGCTCGGCGACTTCCTCGATCGAGATGTGTTTTTGCCGTTTCAGGTCGAGGCTGTACCAAAAAACCGGCTGGCCTTTTTCGACCCAACCTTCGACGCGCATCATGGTTCGCACGCGGCCCGTGTGTTCTTTCCCGTAGTCTCCGTACCCTTCCATGAGCGGCACATCGCCCTTGCCCGAACGTGACGCGAACACGAGCAGAAAATCAAACGTCGCGTTGCGTCGCGAGATTCGGACCCGCATTCCATCGCCTGCATAGGGATCTTTCAGCGCGACGTTGGGTGTCTCGAACCACGCAATCCGAGGAATCGAACGTCCCTCGGGATCTTGCAGCGAGCTGTTGAACAGGCGCACTGCTTCTCGGATTTCCTCGACGATGCGCAGATACCGTTCGGGGACGGCTTTCCCGACCACTTCCGAACGCATCGCATTGTCGGCATCTCGTTGAGCGGCGTCGGCGGCATTCTCGCTTTCGACCCGGGCCAAGTCGCGGATGCGGTTTTTTGCGTGAAGGTCCGGTTCTTCGGGCTGTGCGGAGTCCGCGTGGGCCACCTGTGGGGTTGTCTCGGGAGTGAAGTCGATTTCTGCCATGGTCGGAGATTATATCGCGCTCGCCAGGAATCCGGCTACTGCGCACGCCTGGGTTTGCAACATC
>Ga0272412_1000605_pt1 | contig 11167 bp, 14 predicted proteins | sample WWTPWeurt_MetaT_FD_193540 | JGI IMG/M metagenome (GOLD analysis project Ga0272412, IMG submission 193540) | Metatranscriptome of activated sludge microbial communities from WWTP in Nijmegen, Gelderland, Netherland - WWTP Weurt (Metagenome... | ecosystem: Engineered > WWTP > Aerobic digester >...
CCAAAATCTATTTATCAATAATGACATAATACAAGCGCATCACCACATTGATGCTTATTCTACTGTTAGCCCCGTTTACCGTTATACAGGCTGCCAAGCTGTCTTGCAGCATGATTTCTCTAAGCACAGAGTTGATTGGGATGCCGTGCACGCAGTATGAAGTAAACACTTTAGAGCGGAACTACTTGTCAAATTATATTGATGTAAACACCGTAAAGATCTTAGCTTTTAGTGGTTGGTTCTACATCAATGCACCAACAGCCACATCTGCATTGTATTCGATATTTTCAATATAGAATTACGAATCATCATCTTACTACCTAAGGTACTTCAACGTATAGTATAACCCTTACTCTCGACTTTTCTATGGGTTGGTCTATTAATCTTAGCTTAGTGCGACTGCCTCTTATAATTATTTATACAACGCTGTTACTACAACAGAGTATGCTAAACTTAATGCTAAATGGTTTTTTATAGTTGGCTCTATTGACCATAATGCACATAAATAATCGCTGGCGTTTTACGTGCCTTCTGGAGCTTATAGCAAATCAGTTTTCAACTCAGCAACAGTTACTTAAGTGGTTTCCTTTCACGTCCAGACTTGTATAAATTGGGGAGCTAACTCCCTTGGTTACACTAAAGACAGCCTACTACCCGGATGCGGCATGAACTACAATATCCGACTATACCCAAACCTGCACTTCACCTCTTCAACAGAGCTGAATATTCAGCTTATGATGCGTTCTGAGGCTCAGGTTCTCATATACTACCCCATGAACACTCCTGGTACCTCCGAAATGCTTACAGATCTTTCAGGTAATGCCAATCATGGTGGTACAGCAAGCTAAATATCCCTTCAATCATCTACCACACTACCGCAGTGGATGGCCAGCAACTAAGGCCTGAAATTTGGCAACAAATGGTATCTGAACTTAAACAGCATTTCTCTTTCCAAACAAGAAATCCTTGTTAGCTTTTGGTTCATGCTTTCTGTGGTGAACACTCAGCAATTCAACATCTTAACCGCAGTATCAGCAGTGACTCCAACTCAAGAGGTCTTCAGTGTTAAGGCAATGGTTATTTCCACAAAAACACAAATTGCTTTCTACTTCATGAGCACTCAATTCGTTCTCACAGGTTTTCCCACATCCGGGACCATGGCAGCGAGTACATGGTACCTATTTTTTGCAAGTTGCTTCAACTACTATCAAACAGCATAGTTTGTGTGCTCTTTTAGGCTTTAAAATGGCAACTATCTTTAAAACACATTTTCAGCCAACTTTGTGAAGAGTTATCTACTCATTCGATTGGGAGAGCCAACCGCTAATCTGGGAACCGGTTACTTCGTGATGAAAGATTTACTAATCGCTGATGGATCCATGTATGATGTGTATGACGCAACAGTCACTCAATGTGTAACAAATTGCCAGACACTACTGTTAGCGACTGGTGGGGCCTCACGATGCATAACTTGTAATACCAATTATCACGAACAAGCTGGACAATGTATCCTATCTACATCATGCACAACCAAAGATCCAAACATCCCAAAATGTCGTACAACCCCCCTGCAGTGCTCTGATACTTTGATGCAGGCACCCAGTTGTACAGCATGCATAGCTGGATACATCTTAGTCGACTCTACTTGCATTAAATGTCCTTATAACTGTGCCAGTTGCACTACAGCCCTGGTTTGCAGTACCTGTGGCCAAACTAGAGAGGCCCAGACAGCACCTACCTGTGATTGCTCTGTCTCTTATTACTCAGATAAAATTTTTCCATAATGTATAGAAAAGACAACCTACAAGCTCCCTACAAAGGTGAAATACCTTACACTGACACAGACAACGCTATCATCAGTGTGTAATTCAGCCACAGAAGCTACAGTAAACAGATTTACTTACAGTCAACTTGATGGATCCCAAATAGCAGTAATGGGTGCAACTTCTATCTCATTCACTCTGTGGGTGCAGCCAGTTTATCAAAATGATTATCAATCTTTTTTGCTGCTTAGGAGATAGCCGTTTAGCGCCTATCTGCGAATGATCAACCTGTTTACCAGATATACTAACAAACTTCACTACGTTTATACATCAGACAACATACAAAACTATGCTGTTTACCAGACAATAGTCTTCGGGGATTGGATGTGGGTATTTGTTACTCTCGACTCTGCTAACTTGGGAACCTAGATGGCATCTTATACCCCTCGTGACCACACTTGGTACTACAGAGAAACAGCTGGCTCTCCATTTGCCTCTATAGATTATTCAGACATGATCCTTTACGTGGGAACTTAGGCCTATTATTAATCTACAGCATGGTGTACTCATAAGGGTTCATTGCGGGACCTTTATCTGTACTACGGTTACACAGCTAACCAGGTTAACATGAACATCAGAACGCTCCGCCAAATGATGAAAATGCCAGACTAACCTTACCTAAGTTTTACTCTTACAAGCAGCTTTAAATAGCAATACGACAACGTGATTCCTAGCATCACAGGGAAGCTTGTACTTGGGTCGACAACAGATGTAGAAAGCCTGAAAGATCCTGAATATCACTGGTACAACGGCTTAACATTTGGAATAGGCAAGTTCGCCACCTTGAGTAGCTTTGCCATTCAAGACCACACCATCCATTACTGGATCAGCAAGGCATAGAGCGAAAACGATTTTATAACGTACTATCGAAAAAGTTCTACAGGTACCCATCTGCTAAGTATCCACCACATCGCCCTTCCTGCCACATAGGTGTACCACCTTCAAGTCTGCGTTACTGAAAAGTGCTTCCAACAGCCCACACCTACTACCATCAATGCCGGGTAGTAGTACTACCCAATGCGTACGTAGTTGTGGCATTTTGTTCTTGTAGCAGTCTCTTACAATCAAAAAGATGAAACTTATATAGAAATGTTCATCAATTCCCGTCTTGTTAGGTCCATGGCAATACCCAACCTGGTTAATATTGCATAGACCACAGACGTCATTCTTATTGGTCACGACGCAAATAAAAACGCTGATCCATTTTTCCTGAAGGAGTTCGGAATAGACCAGGGAGGCGCAGTTTACAACATTGAGCACAGCGGGTACTCAACAACTGTCCTCCCCTACTGTCTTCTAAAAACTATGCAGTCAATATCTACTGTACTTAATGCTACACTTCCCGTGTCTCAATACTGCCTTCTGTGTGAGTGGGGTTACTATGTATAAAATGGGGTTTGCCTTTAAGGCAAGCAATACTGTGACCTTCAATGGAATAACTGTATCCCAACCTGTCCAGAGGGAAAATATGCAGACCCAACAGTCTTTGATTGCGTTTCAACATGCACTACAGAGGGATATTTCAAAGATCCAACACAACGAATATGCACCAAAATCTGCCCTAACGGGACCTATGCATGCAACTCGACCAATGTTTGTGAAACCAATTGCCCCAACGGATTATACGGCGACCCCATTTCTAAATACTGTGTTGTACAATGTCCTAATGGAACATACGGCCTTCTTTCCCAAGGCAAATGTGTTTACACTTGTCCGTTAGGCATCTTCGAGGATGACCAAAACTGGGTTTGCACATGCATTTGCCCTGGCGAGTACTTCGGCAACAGCGACACTAACAAATGTGTTAACCAATGCCCTATTGGCAAGTATGGTTTCCCCCCCAACAAGTTGTGTTAATCTTCCTGCGAGCATCTCTTTGCTGATAACACTACTTATACTTGCGTTTCGCTATGCCCTGCAACCTATTTTGGCAATTCAATCTCTCGCTACTGTGGATAGACGTGTCCTTCAGTTCTCCCCTTGATGGATTCCTCTCAAAGATTATGCGTAACTAAGTGCGGCACAGGTCTTTTTGCTGACTATGTCGCTTCCAACTGCACTACAACCTGCCCAAAGGGCTACTATGCTGACTCCCTCACTGGAACATGTTCTCAGAGCTGCCACAGTGGTCTATTTTGGTATCCGGCCAACTCATCTTGTGTCAAGACCTGTCCAAATACAACCTACACCAGCAGCGTTCTAGGAAAATGCGCAGACAATTGCACTAACTCACCAGGTACTTTCGCTGAAAACGTCACTCACACTTGCGCAACTTTCTGTCTAGGAGGGCTCTTTGGAAATCCGTTAGCTAGCACATGCGAAGCTGTATGCCCCGATGGATACTTTGCTGACGAAACCTCAACGAAGTGCGTCTCTCAGTGCCCTAACTAGTTTTTTGCTATAACTGGAGATAAAATCTGCTCCAAGAGTTGCCCCGATGGGCTCTATTCCGACATCACTACAAGCACCTGCACTATTGATTGTCCCACCAAGTACCGTAAATCCTTAACCTCCAACTAGTGTCTCGGAGACTGTCTGGTTAATGAATTCTACGATCTCGCATCAGATTCTTGTTTAGAAAGCTGCCCAGAAAATTACTATGCAGATCCTGACACCTTTCAATGCTTGAAGATGGACTTTTCGTGCTCCACATAGTACTGCATCAACCCTGTATCGCATCTATGCGTTAAGATGTCTGTAGCCAATACATTCGTGGCCAGAACGGCAGGCACATATATGTGTGCTTAAGCAGACTAACCAGTTGGTGTGGATGAATGCCTTCTCTCATTAAAGGAGATCTGCATATTTACTGGAGTGTAGCCTACGAGCTGCATTTTTTTGGCTAATAATACTAAAAACTCTCAGACAAATGTCTGCGACTGTCTGCCCAGTCAATGCATTGAAAAAATCAACTCAACCTACTCTGTCTGTGTTGACATCACTAACTAAAATGCTCACCGTATAGGTCGTGAACGTGAGACCAAATTTTGCCTCTACGCCGACGATTATGGGCTGGAGAAAGGAGCCGACCTCTGCGCCACAAAGTATTGCATTGACCCTGTAAGAAAGACATGCACTTCCATGAACCAAAGCAGCCCAGATCACTACTTTGCCCGGCAACGTGAGTCACTTCTCTGCCTCTCCACCAATGTGCCTTAAGACGTAGACGATTGTGCTACTGGCAACTTCTGCATAGATTTCTCTTTCAACAAAACTCAGTGTATTTTTATCGACAATTTGGATAGTATATACACATCAGACAATTTAAAGCCTGCAAAAACCTGTAACTGTGACTCGGCCCTTTGCAAGGCTCCTGCCAACGCTGAAAATTTCACATTTATCTCTCTCCTTGATGAAGAGGTTGACAATCCAGTAAGAAAAGGCAAAGAAAAAACATCATTGAACTGTCTCTCTGTCAATTAATCAGGTACCTATGGTGCTTAGCGCTGCGCCTACTAGCACTGCATTGATTCCATTACCAAATCATGTGTACGACTTGACCTTATAACCTTCCAAGGTCGAGCTAAGGCAGACTACTCCTGTGTGCCAATCAACCAAGCTGTTGGTGTTGATTAATGCACCCTCAACTCCACTTACTGCATCGATATCTAGTCAGACCCTTCTCGTTGTTCTGACCTAGATTCACCACTCTCCTGTTACATCGGCAGAGAAAAGGTATCTTAAATTTGCCTCTTCGAACAAGAGCCAGGCCCTAATAAAAATGGAGTCGACTACTGTAAAAAGGGATTTTGTATTTACACAAAGATGGTGCAAGCCACTGAAGAATCGACTGGTGCTGGTGCCAACACCTCCAACTAGAGCATAGCCCTGCCAAGCACTTGCGAGGCCCTAGTAGACCGTCCCGGACTGCGTGCAAAGAATGCTACAACTCATTGTGCCTTGGAAGTCTCTGATTTAAATATGGTTGAATGTTCCGCCAGCTTCTGCCTAGACTCCAATTCAAACTTCTCCTGTCAACGCTTCTCTCGGCAACGTCTAGGCAAAGACAAGGATACGGGCCTTTGTCTGGGTCTAGGTGGCACAGGTTCCCGCGAGATTTCAGAATGCGCAGAAGATTTCTGTAAGATTAAAAGAGGTGATCTATACTACTGTATAGAGTTGGACAAGCTATCTACAGAGGCCATCGCCAAGGAAAATACCACCCACAACTGCCTCTCTGTTGGATAGAAGACGGCTATGGGCATCCTACAGTGTGCACCAGACTTCTGCATATTTGAAGTCGGATAAGGTGAGTTCATCTGTTCCCAATAATAGTCATTTAGCGGCATGACAGAGTCTACAGCCAACATCAGGGATCTGAAATCCAAAAATTTCAAGAAACTTTCTGCTTGCAAAACTGTAGAGATCAGCAACTACAAATTTGATGCTCTTAACCTGTCGCAAGCTTCGCTCTTCGAGATCATTGACTCACCCTCTGTTGTCATCTCCAACGTTACCATCTCCAATGCACACGTTGGCAACGGCTCCAAAATTATTAACATTATTAATGCTCAAAACGTCTCCTTATCGGGTGAAATACGTCTAGAAAATGTTACGCTTTCAGAAGCAAGCTCCTTCATATTCCTCTCTAACGCCACCGTGCACACTCTAGGGGCTCAGTTCTTCAGCGGAGTCACTCTCCTACAGAACTCCAAATTTGTTGATGCTTCTAACACTAACAATCTCTCCCTTGATAGCATAACAGTACAGAACACTATCCTTAATAAGGGTACCACTGTCCTAAGTCTCAAATGCAGCACCGGCACCACAACTGTTCAAACGCAATCTGCCAGCAACGTCACTTTCAAAGAGAGTGCCAGCTATCTACGTCTGAGGGGTTGCAACCCTGAAGAAGACGCCCTCACAAATTTATTAACTATTAATGCCTCTTTGCCGTAGGAACCCATCCATCTCAATAACATAACCATCGACTCTCAAACCATTGCAGAGAACGCCAACATCATAGACGCCCAAGACTTCCATAGCTTTCAGATCAACAATTTTACTTTTGATTCCTTATCTCTTAAAGGCACGAGCCGACTTCTAAGTGCTCAGAATGGAAAGTCAGTAGAGCTACAATAATTATAAATTTCCAATGTACAAGCAGACTGCGAGTAATCACAAGCAGCTCTATAGCTTAATAGTAATAGCAGAATAGCATTATTCGAGGTTTTTAATGTCTCTAATCTAACTGTGACCACCGCCACACTTAACAATGCTTCTATGCTCAGCAATAAGACTGCTCCCGCACTACTTTTCAAAGTTGATTTCGCTGACGATGTTAATTTCTAAAAATTCTCTATAGAAAACGCCTCTAACCCCAATGCAGGAATCAGCCACAATGCCCCTCTTGTGCAGTTTAACAACATCAAGAACCTACGTTTCGTTTCCTTTGAACAGAAAAACATATAGGCATCCACGCAGGCTAATGTCTTAGAAGTTAACAAGCCTTCTTCAGTAATTATACAAAACTCAGACACTATTCAGATAGATGCACTTTTAATCCAGGATGTTGACGTCAGCAGTCCATTGCTTGTCTTATCAGGAAACAAGAATCTGAATATCCTTAATTTTTCTTTTGAATCCGCTGCTACCTAGACGAGAAGGCGATAACTATCATAACAACGACTCCTTTAAACTTAGGAATCAACAACAACCCCACTCTTATTCTTTGAGAATTCCCAGTAGATCACCATATCCGGGAACTTCACAGCCGACCTCTCTGGCACTTAATACCAGCTAGCAAGCTACAAAGACTGCGAAAATGTTAACATAAGCAACTTGTACTTCAAGGATCAGACATATAATTCTACTTCCCCTCTCTTGGAGTTTATAGGCATATCTGGACAATTGTCTGTATAAAAGGCTTTATTCAAAAATCTGGAGATCTCCAACCCAACATCTTCCTTAATACGCATAATAGACTGTAATGTAACTACCCTCCAAGATGTCTCTGTTGATAACATATTGCTATCAAATTATTTTGCACGAATAAGCTAGGTCTATCACACAATCTTAAATAATATTTCTTTAAGTTACATAGGATAAGTAAACACATCCAACTCTTCCAAGGACCTTACTTTATTTTAATTAGAAGGTTCTCACTAATAGGAGTTCATTAAATTGAAACTTCAATGGAGCGACCATGTTTCTTTACTTTATTCACAAAATCAGTACCTAGTAGAATCAATAAACTAGACAGTTGCATATCGAAAGCGATCGCTTTACTCATTTGAATGGTCTGACTCTAGTATCTATGCCACTGATCTATTCATTAATGATATAATTCTCTATAATTAAAATGTTCTCAACCTGTAGGCCACCTACATTTTCCTCAATTCTTCAACATTTACACAGGCTAATTGCACTGCCTGCAATGGTAGTGCTCTACATATCTACAATTCCAATTTTACTATTAATCAACTCATTATTTAAGACTCCAAGGCCTTGAGTGGAGGGGCTTTCTACGCCTAAAATTGCCCTAAAAAAGCTGAAATTTTCAACAGCATCTTTACCACCAACGAGGCCAGTCTCATTGGGGGCGCCATCCTTCTTGACGAGGTTTTCATATATATGTAGGATAACACTATTACCTACAACAAGGCACTAATTGGAGGAGGCATTAGATTCTTAGGCCTTTTACCAAACATTACTTCCCAGGCTGATGCTGATGCCGCTGCTGCTGAAGCTGCAGCAGCAGCCGCGGCCGCTAACTCATCAAACACTAGCAATACAACTAGAAGAATGCTAAGGGATGCACCCATATTAAAAAATCGATATCGAAGACTGCAATAACCACCCCTTGCTAATGTTAAGCAAAATTATTTAACAGCATTCTTTGAAAAGGGTAATGACATTAGCAACAATACCGCCAATATCTACGGGGACAACATAGCTAACTATCTAGGTGGTATTTAATTCAATTCAACATCAGAAGGCCTCCTGCCAGATCAGATGAACGTTTCTCAAGTACGAAGTGGTTAAGCTCTTGAAAACTATTTCAACATCAGTCTGATAGATCAGCAAGGTCAACTTGTTAACATATCAGACAACAATTGGAACACATTGTTATAACTTACAAACAATAATGAGCCTCCAACTATAACAGTTAATGAGTTCTATAATACAATATTGTAAGTAGAAAACGACATTAACTAGGTAATAGTAAAAGGAGACTCTCAAAAGTCTTTCCAATTCAATTTTGATCGTTTGAAACTACAGTTTCAATTCTAGCGTCTGCTAGTAGTAGGCATGCCCAACGAGTAGGCTATCTTTTACATCACTTCATAGAATGTCATGTTGCCAAACAATGATTCAGGTCGCTACGAGTGGTAATCTTATTCTTTATAAGTGTAGTTGTAATTCCGTGACTGTATTATGGGAGAAATATTTACAAGGAATCTTTAGTTCTTTGAATGCACGCCCTGTGTTGAGGGTTAATACTCTCTTGAAAAACCAGATAAAAATAATCCCAATCAAGTGTGCAAGGACTGTCCCTACGAAAAAGCTAAAAGCTGCCATGGTAATCAAATATTGCTTCGTCCTGGCTATTGGCGAAAATCAGTGACCACTGACTTAATAATTCACTGTTAAGACGAGCCAGCGAACTGCATTGGCGGTCTAGAAGCAGGTAACTATCTTTGTTACGAGGGCCATATTGGTGCTCTTTGTGAAGAATGTGATATCACATAGAATTTCTGGAGTACCACCTATTCACGATCAGGCAGATTTGGATGCGCTCTCTGTTCCCAAATGCAATTCAATCACATCTTGCTAGGACTTTAAACTCTTTGGACCTTTGTTTCTTTGATTATCTCCATCAAAATTGACATTCGAGCTAGCCAGCATCTTATTAAAAATAATAATCGTATTGCTGCCCTAGATCTCTTACCGCCAGAATACAGAACGAAGAAGACTAGGGAGAAGTTACCACCTCCACAGAAGATGGATGCTCTTTCTCCGCTTATCAAGGTGTTCATTAACTATTTACAAGTGGTTTCGTGCATAGCCAAGCTAGATATTTACTTTCCATACGGAATCATGTCAGTTCCTGATTAGATAGGAAAGCCAATACAGTAGTCAATGTATTCTACTGATTGTGCAGCCACAGGAAACAGCTTTGGAATCCCATTACTTTATTTCCGCGTTATCGTTTCCTTGGTTTTAAGCATATCATATTAAGTGGGATTCATATTCCTCTACTTATCATACGTAATTTTCTTTAAAAAGAAACTGAACAGCTACATCTTTACCACTAGTTTCATGTTCTTTATTGTTTATCTACAGCCAGAGATAGTTTCATCTTTGCTATCAATAGTAAGCTGCCGTACAATAGGGGATACAGAATATATACTAGGTAACGTTAGCTACGAATGCTACACAGAATAATTTTACCACTATGCTTTCATACTAGTGCTACCATTTATATCTCTCTGGGTGTTTATTCTACCTCTATCAATACTGCTTGGGTTATACAATAATAGAGAAAACCTCAATAAAATAGAAGTGCGTTTGAAGTACGGATTTATGTTCCGTGAGTTTAAATTGTCTTATTACTATTGGGAATTCGTTAAAATGTACATTAAGATACTAATCACTATAATTCTTAACCAATACGCAATGGACATCAGAGTAAAGGGCTCACTAATAATGGTTGTGATTACCTTTTACACTGTTTTATCAGCAGTTTGTAAACCCTTCAAATAAATCATCATCAGCAAAATGGACTGCCTCACTATGGTCATCTCAGCAATGTCAGTGTACTTAGGAGTCTTTATGTACAAGAATTAGTACTCCTATTGGATGGCCATCAGCTTTATCTTACTCATTATAATCAATCTTTACTGCATTTTTACATTATTTTCTGCAGCTCTTTCTGAGTTTTCTCCCAAATTTGATGAAGCCCTTGATAAATGCAAACAAAGTCTCATATCAGATTACCCCTGTCTTGAATAGTATTTACCACTTAGCAGGCGTCGTAGAGTTAAAGATTTCTGGGAATCTCTCAAAAGGAACTTACTCTACAGAGCTAAGTATGGTAAGTTGTAGCCATCTCCAGCCTTTGAAGCTCAACCTCTTAAAAAGAAACACTCTGACGAACTTTAGTTAATTAAAATTGAATCCGAAGATAACTCTAATTCTCCAAGCATGAGGAAAATAAAAATATAAGGATTTGAAACCAATTTTGATTAAAGAATCACTTCTGATAGAGGAAATATAAGCCCAAGCAAAAGAGATACCAGTCCGACCAAAGACGAGTAGAGTCCGCGAAAATCTCAAACCATCAATTAGAAAATTTTAGAAAGAAGATTGTCAAAGAAGCAAACAAAACTTGCAAACTCAAC
>Ga0272412_1000606_pt1 | contig 11150 bp, 8 predicted proteins | sample WWTPWeurt_MetaT_FD_193540 | JGI IMG/M metagenome (GOLD analysis project Ga0272412, IMG submission 193540) | Metatranscriptome of activated sludge microbial communities from WWTP in Nijmegen, Gelderland, Netherland - WWTP Weurt (Metagenome... | ecosystem: Engineered > WWTP > Aerobic digester >...
CACGACACCAAGGCAAAGTACTATATCAAATTTTTTTTCAACTGGATATGCCAGTATATCCTCATGAATAAAATTTTCTTTATCAGATTGTGGAGAATATTGGTCTATTCCTGTGTACCTGACATCACGCTGATTTAACATTGATTTTAGAATCATTTCTCCGCATCCGACGTCCAAAATACTTTTGGGTTTTGATGAATTAATCCATTCCAGGATCAGGCAAAGTCTATTGCGATAGTATTCGATATTACGCAGATAAACTTTTTTTTGATTTGTGACAGACACAGGAATGATATTATTCTATTTCGTTTGGTGGCTAATTAAAATTACTTATTGATATTTTCCTCAATTGCAACAGATGAATTATCCTGATTTGAGTGGATGAGAATTTCTGTCACTATGTTACGATAGCAATCCAGAACTTTCGCAATACTAAAGTGATCTTCTACCAGGCTTCTTCCGGAAAGGCCCATTTTATTTACATCTGCATCACTCATATTGTATAGACGAACCATGGCTTCTGCCAAAGAAAAACTGTCCTTAGGTGGAACAATTAAACCATTGATCTCATGCTCGACCAGGTCTCGGCATCCTGGGACATCCGTTGTGATTACAGGTTTAGCCATTGACATCGCCTCCAGGAGGGATTTGGGTTTGCCTTCTCTATAAGATGGTAAGACCAATACATTGCATTGTGCAATAATGGGTCGAATATCTTTTTCAGCGCCTAGATATTTTATGTATCTTTTTTCTACCCAATCCAAAAGATCGGTTTTGCTTATGGTGTTAGGATTCTCTTCGTTCAATTGGCCTACCACCCAAAACTCCGCTCGTTTCAGGAATGCTCTACATTGTATGCTTGCTTGAATGAATTCTTCAAGCCCCTTGTCTTTCAATAATCTGCCAGCAAAAAGAAAACAAAATTTATCCTTGTTGATTTCATTAAATGATGGGTGAAAATAATTGGTATTGACACCTGAGCCGGGCACTACCTTACCCTGGGTGTTTGAAGTGATATTTAATTTTTGGAACAACAAATTATCTTCATCATTATGGAAGAGTACACGTTTGTTTTTCCGTAGAGCAAATCGATATAGTAATGTAAAGAAAGTTGAAAGCTTTTCTCGTTTTAAAAATGAAAAGCCAAGGCCGGTTATTGTACTCACGCAAGGAATTTTTAAAAACCTGGCTGCGATAGACCCATACAGATTTGGCTTGATTGTAAAATGTAAAATAATATCGGGTTTCTCCTTGCGATAGATGTGATAGAGTTCCCAGAAACACCGCCATTCTTCTAAGGGAGATTGACTTTGAGAATTTAAATGATGAAGAGGGATATGTTTAGTAAAATAGGAACCATTTAAGTAATGAATATACTCGTCAATCGGAGCAATTACAATAACTTTGCAGGATTCAGCTTTAAACATCCTGATAAGATCTTGTCTAAAGTTGTAAATGTTCCAGGTAGAATTGGCGACGATTGCTATTTTTTTATTTTCAAGCATAACTCATCATTATTTTTACAATTCTATTTGCTGCATTTCCGTCCCACAATTCAGGAATTATCCCTGTAATTGAATTTCCGCTTAGACATTTTTGAGCAGCTTCAATCGCTGTATCAACTTCCAGATCATCCAGCAATTGGTTCGTTCCTTTTTCTATAGTGATTGGACGCTCAGTAGATTTTCTAAAAGTCAAACAAGGAACTTTAAGATAAGTTGATTCCTCTTGTACACCACCTGAATCCGTCATGATCAATTTACTATGGTGCATTAAATGTATAAACTCTAGGTATCCTAAAGGTTCGGTAATATGTATATTTTGATTAGATTGAATTTTATGCAATAAATCAAAGTGTTGGAGATTCTTTTTTGTTCTCGGATGCATCGGAAATACAATCGGAATATCTTTGCTCAATCTATCCAGGATTTTGATGATTTTCTCCAATCCTTCGCGGCTGTCTACATTGCCGGGACGATGCATAGTGACCAAAATATAATTTTGAGGTACGACTCCAAGAGTCAGTAGAATATTTGACTTCTCTATCTTGGGTAAATAATAGATCAGAGAATCTATCATACAGTTCCCTGTAAAGTAAATTTTGGCATCATCTACATTTTCATTCAACAGATTATTTCTAGCTGAAGATTCAGTGAGAAATAATAGGTCAGAAATTTGGTCAGTTAGTATTCTGTTAATTTCTTCCGGCATTGTTCTGTCAAAACTTCTCAATCCTGCTTCTACGTGTGCGACTTTGAAGTTATTTCTCTTAGCAGTCAGCGCACAAGCAAACGTGGAAGTCACATCACCAACTACGACAACAAAGTCAGGTTTTTCTTGCAATAATATAGGTTCAAATTTAGTCATCATTTCAGCAGTCATTTGAGAATGAGTTCCCGAACCGACACCTAAATAATAGTCAGGTTCAGGAAGTTCTAACTGCTGAAAAAAAATATCACTCATCTGTTGATCAAAGTGCTGACCTGTGTGCACAATTTTGGAAATGGCGTTTTTCTCGTTGCTAAAAGCCCGATGCAATGGAGCCACTTTCATAAAATTGGGCCTTGCGCCCACTATCTGTAATATCTTGATCAAAGGAGGTTTATTTTACATTTCCATAATTCGAATTCTTATATTTTGTTCTAGGGATTTTTTAATTGCAAAAGTGACTTCAGTACTATGGATAACATCTTGATAATATTGATGATTGAAAAATGGAGAGTTTTCCTTAGTCAATTCCGAAAATTGAATTCTATAGCCTTTGTCCATTTGATTCAGAAATTGGAATGGGCTGCTGCTTCCATTTATCGAAAATGTTTTAAAATTATCGATTTGGTAAACCTTTCCTTTGTCAAATACCTGAAGCTGTTCTTTGGGATATTTTTTTGACCCATTCGAAAAATATTGGATGGAAGCAATAGCGCCGTTTAGATATTTTAATTGAATTGATAAAATATCACTCAAAGAATTATTATTTCCTTGATTTACTGCATTGACTTCTACTACTTTTGATTGTGTAAAATAATTGCATAGATCGACAAAATGACAAACTTCACCGATTAGTCTACCGCCTCCTTGTTCAGGATCTTGTATCCAATGAGAAGGATCAATGAAACCGGCGTTGATGAGATAATTGATAGCTACCCCTGACCGATCATTTCCCAACAAACGGTTCATTTTGGACGAATGCGGAGAAAATCTTCTATTGAAGCCCACAATTACTTCAGCTCCAAGGCTTATTTTATTTTTAATTTCTGCCAGGTCGTTTTCGTTTGTACAAAGAGGTTTTTCTACAAAAACTCTTTTTCCTGAATTGATAGCGTCAAGAACAGTAGGACCATGAGCTGCGTGACGATTACAAATTATTACTGTATTTATTTCTTGATCAGAAAGGATTAATTCGTTCTTCGTGCCTATGTTATTTATACCGTATTTTCTGGCCGTTTTCGCTGAAGTATTTTGTTTTGATACCAGGGATTTGACTACTGCTCCGTTTTTCTTCAGCTGAGGAAAAATAACAGCTGTAGCAAAATTACCAGAGCCGATCACACCAAATGTTTGATTTCTAGAGTTTGTATTTTTTGGTAAATGTGTTTGCAGCTGTATGGCAGATGAAAAAGAATGATTTGTGGAATGATATTTTATCAGGTTTCCCCATTTTAATTCATCCAGTTTGGAGTAAAAATTTTCTATTACATCATCAAATTCCGATTGTCTGTATAAAAGATGTTTTGTGGATATTTTTCCATTTGACATCAGTTGAAGTACCGCTTCAATATTTCGGGATTCTGTCCATCTCACAAATCCAATCGGATAATCTACGCCTTGTTCTTCGTAAACAGGGTCATACCGACCAGGACCGTAACTACAGGCAACTTGAAAACGAAGTTCTTTTTTATAAAAGAGATCTCGATCCAATTCATTGGATACGACCCCAACCAAAACGATTCTACCTCTTTTTCTACAGATTTCCGCATCATAATTTGTCAATGGCGCTGCAGCGGAAGCGGTAATGATAACTGCGTCAGCCCCAATGCCACCGAAGACATGCTGAAACATATCGCTGCCGGATATTTTACCAGAGTGATAGGTGGTAATGCCAAGTAAATTTGCTTTTTCCAAGGCATTTTCATTATTGTCCATTCCAATCACTTCGCAGCCATTGGCCTGGAGTATTTGGCAGGTTAATATTCCGATTAAGCCAAGACCTATTACCACAATTTTTTCGCCCAATTCTACTTGGAGCAGACGAACTCCTTGTAGACCGATAGCTGCAATTATAGCAAAGGCAGCTGTATCATCGTCGACATTGTCTGGAATTTTACAACATAAATGTTTAGAAGCTAAGGCATATTCTGCGTGATATCCATTACTTACAACTCTGTCTCCCTTGGAAAGATGATGTACAGCTGAGCCAAGTTCTTCTACTATACCAACATTGGAATATCCTAGTGCAATGGGTTGGTCCAGTTTGTTCTGGACTGTTTCAAGTGTTGAAAACAGGCCTTCATTTTTAATTTTTTGGAAAACTTGTTGCAGTTTATCCGGCTGTTGTTGAGCTTTTTGTAAAGCGGAAGACCTACCAAATTGGATCAGCATTTTTTCAGTACCTGGAGATACCAAACTACAGGTAGATTTGATCAGTACCTGCTGCGCAGAAGGATGGGGCACAGGCAAGGTTTCGAGGTATGTGGTGCCGTCTTTCAGGCTTTGCATTAAAATTCTCAAAAGCAATGATTTTATAATGCAGCAAACGGATGGAAATCTCCGATTAATCCAACTGGAGCTGCATTGCGAATTTGAAAAACCGTTTCTATCGACCTACGTGAAGACTCCAGGTCAAAACCCTGACCACTGAGGATGTGTTGGTAGGAAATCGTATGCAGATCGCCAAATCCTTCACTGAACTCAAACTCTTCTTTGTTTATAAGCATTCTCCTGTATGTCTTTTTATTGGCTAAAACCACTTCCTGGGGCAAAGTCGTTTCATTGATGCTAAGAAAATAACGCACCCGTGCTCGATCATATTCCAGGAAGCCAGCCACCCGATCTGCTTGTTGGACATGGACAATATTTTGTTTGACTTCACCAAATAACCATCCCAGCATATCGTAAAAATGAACGCCAATATTAGTGGCGACACCTCCGGATTTTTGGACATCTCCTTTCCAGGACGTGTGATACCATTTTCCTCTAGAAGTGATATACACCAAATCTACATCGTACGATTGAGAAGGATTTGCTTCAATTTTGTTTTTTAATTCTTTTACAGCAGGATGCAGACGCAGTTGAAGTATTGTATTGACTTTTTTTCCAGTTTCTAGTTCTATTTCTTGAAGCGCATCGATATTCCAGGGGTTGAGGACTAGGGGTTTTTCGCAGATGACAGCAGCGCCTAACCTAAGCCCAAAACGAATGTGGGAATCGTGCAAATAATTTGGTGAGCAAATACTCAAATAGTCAATTCCCTCTTTTTTTCTTTTGAGTTTTTCCAGATGTCTGTCAAATCGTTCGAATTCAGTAAAGAAATCTGCTTCAGGGAAATAGCTATCCATGATCCCAACTGAATCATTTTTATCGAGAGCTGCAACCAAAATATTTTTGGTTTCTTTAATTGCTTTCATATGTCGAGGAGCGATATATCCTCCGGCCCCGATTAGTGCAAATCTTTTCATGTGTTTAATTTTGTAACTACACCTGATTTCAGTTGATATTTTGCTCCGGACTCCGGACATAGTGCCAATCCATTTGTGTCAAACTCAAGCTTGTGGCCGTATTCGCTCATCCATCCAGTTTGTCTTGCCGGATTACCAACGACCAGCGCATAAGCAGGCACCGATTTTGTCACCACGGCTCCGGCCCCGATAAAGGCAAATTCACCGATATCATTACCACAAACGATGGTTGCGTTTGCGCCTATTGAGGCTCCTTTTTTGACAGTAGTTTTAGCGTACTGATCTCTTCGAATCACAGCACTTCTGGGATTGGTGACGTTGGTAAATACCATCGAAGGACCTAGAAAGACATCATCTTCACAAATTACTCCCGTGTAAATAGAGACATTGTTTTGAACTTTGACATTATGGCCTAAAACAACGCCCGGAGAAATCACCACATTTTGGCCTATATTACATTTATCACCGATGATGCAATCCGGCATAATATGACTAAAGTGCCAGATTTTTGATCCTTCACCAATAGTGCAGCCACTATCGATTACTGCGGTTTCATGAGCAAAATATATGGATGACACGATATTTATTTTGATTGATAAAACTCCAATATTTTTCGAATGATAATGTCCTGCATTTCGTGAGTCATTTCGGTATGCATTGGTAGAGAAATCACTTCGTTGCACAACAACTCTGTAACCGGTAGTTTGGTGACTTTACCTCTGTATGGAACGAATGCTTTTTGATCATACAGCGGAACGGGGTAATAAATAGCACAAGGTATATTGTTTAAGTCCAAATATTCCTTCAAAGCATCCCTCGTTCCATTGGTAATTCTCAAGGTGTATTGATGGAATACGTGGGTGGAATGAGAGTTTCTAAAAGGTGCGATGATAAAAGGCAGATCTTTCCAAGCGGAATCATAGTAGTCGGCTGCTTGTCGGCGTGCCAAAGCATAGGCGTCCAGGTGTTTCAATTTAATATCCAATACAGCAGCTTGAATACTATCCAGCCTGGAATTTACACCGACTACATCGTGATAATATCTTTTGCTTTGGCCATGATTTGCGATCATGGTTATTTTATCAGCGAGCGCTTCATCATTTGTAAATATGGCCCCGCCATCTCCGTAACAACCTAGATTTTTGGAAGGAAAAAAGGACGTGCAACCGATATGAGCTATAGTGCCGGATTTTCTTATTTGACCATTTGAATATGTATAATCTGATCCGATTGCCTGAGCATTGTCCTCAACCACCCACAAATGATGTTCATTTGCTATTTGCATGATTTCTTCCATTTGGCAACATTGTCCAAAAAGATGAACAGGAACAATTGCTTTTGTTTTTGGGCCGATAGCTCTTTTGATTTCTTCCAGATTGAGGTTGAAATCATCGGGATTTACATCGACCATGATAGGTGTAAGGCCAAGTAAAGCAATCACTTCTGCTGTAGCCACATATGTAAATGCAGGCACAATGATTTCATCTCCGGCTTTTAGATCCAAAGCCATGAAGGCAATCTGAAGAGCATCTGTTCCATTTGCACATGGTATTACATATTTAGATTGTAGATAAAGTTCAAGATTTTCTTCAAAAGACTTTACAGCAGCTCCGTTAATAAAAGAAGTGGTATTAATTACTTCCTGAATAGCTTTATCTACTTCCGGTTTGATCTTGGAATATTGACTTGCGAGGTCAACCATCTGTAATTTCATGTTTGTCATATCAATTCTGAATAATTGTTTGTCTTCCTATGCTGGAATAATAGAATCCAAGCTGTTTCATTTTCTCAGGTTCATATAAATTACGACCGTCAAAAATGACTTTTTGTTTCATTTTCTCGGAAATTGTTCCAAAATCAGGTGATCTGAAAAGGCTCCATTCTGTAACGATAGCCAAGGCGTCTGCATTATGAGCGGCTTCATACATATCTTCAGCATATTCTAATTGATCGCCGAAAATGTCTTTTACATTTTGGTTTGCCTCGGGATCGAATACGCTGATTTTTACATTTTTTGAGAGTAGATCTACTATCAATTCAATAGCCGGCGCTTCCCTGATATCATCTGTGTTGGGCTTAAATGACAAGCCCCAAATTGCAATTTTTTTATTTGACAAATCAGAATTAAAGTATTTGTTGATTTTTTCGAACAACTTTTTTTTCTGTCTGCCATTGACATGCATTACGGATTGTAAAATATCAAAATGATATCCACAATTTGTCGCGGTGAAGTCAAGTGCTTTTACATCTTTTGGAAAGCAACTTCCGCCATATCCTACACCTGGAAACAAAAATCTTTTGCCGATGCGGTTGTCACTCCCCATGCCTATTCGTACGTTGTCAACATTAGCTCCCGTGAGCTCGCACAGGTTTGCAATTTCATTCATAAAACTGATACGAGTAGCCAGGTATGCATTGGCTGCATATTTTGTTAATTCAGCACTTCTCCAATCCATGCTGTATATGGGATTGCCTTGACGAACAAAGGGTTCGTACAAGTCAATCATAATTTGCTTTGCCTGATCAGACATAGCGCCTATTACAACCCTATCCGGCTTGAGGAAGTCTTCGACTGCTGCTCCTTCTCTTAAAAACTCAGGATTGGATACAACATCAAAAAGTTTGCGATCCAATTTTGAAGCCAAAATAGCGTCTACTTTTTCTGCTGTACCTACAGGCACTGTACTTTTATTGACAATGACTTTATGCTGATCAATTAATTCTGCAAGTTGAGAAGCAACGCCTAATACGTATTTTAGATCTGCTGACCCATCCTGCCCGGGAGGAGTAGGCAAGGCTAAAAAAATGATCTGACTGTTTTGGACTGCCGCTTTGAGATCCGCCGTGAAGGAAAGTCGTTTTTGTTTGCAGTTTCTTTCAAATATCAATTCCAGTCCCGGTTCAAAAATGGGTATTTCTCCCCTTTGTAACTGTGCTAATTTTTCTTCATTGTTGTCAACACAAATTACATGGTTGCCCGTTTCTGCAAAACAGGTTCCAGTGACTAAACCTACATAACCCGTACCAACAACTGCAACATTCATGTTTTAAAAATTTCAGGATTTCTTTTCTATTAATTATAACCTCCAATATGTCAAATCTGACTTTGAAGGCTTTTCAAAAATTCCTTTGAGATCTATTAATACAGGATCTTTTGTCATGATAGCTCTGTAATCTTCCAAAGTATCCGATTTGAAATCGTCATGTGCGACTGCAATGATGATACTATCATATAAAGTATCTACATGATCGATAATATGAATACCGTATTCTTTGAACACTTCTTCTGAGTCTGCTTTTGGATCTTGTATATCAACACTTATCGAATAATCATTCAGTTCGTTGTACAAATCAGCTACTTTTGAATTGCGGATATCGGAAACATTTTCTTTAAAAGTAATTCCTTTGATAAGAACTTTGCAACTGCTTGGATTTTTTCCTTTGGCAATCAGCATTTGAGTGAGTTTTTTGGCGATGTAAGCCGGCATATTGTCATTGATTCTTCTGCCGCTGAGAATAACCTCAGGATCATAACCCAATTCTTTGGATTTGTGCAATAAATAATAAGGATCGACGCCAATACAATGTCCTCCAACAAGTCCTGGTTCAAATTTCAAAAAATTCCATTTCGTTCCAGCTGCGGCAAGAACTTCTCGGGTGTCGATACCCATTTTATCAAAAATGATAGACAACTCATTCATGAAAGAAATATTCAAATCCCTTTGAGTGTTTTCAATCACCTTTGCTGCTTCAGCAACTTTGATTGAAGAAGCCTCATATACTCCAGCTTGGATTATTGTACCGTATACCTGTGCGATTTCATTTAATGATTCCGGGTCGCTTCCGGAAACGATTTTCAATATTGTTTCGACCGACCTTTGTTTGTCTCCCGGATTTATTCTTTCCGGAGAGTAACCGATTTTAAAATCTACATTTACTTTCAGCCCTGAATTTTTTTCTAAAATGGGAAGACAATCTTCTTCTGTACAGCCCGGATATACAGTGGATTCGTAAATTACATAATCACCTTTTTTGAGAGCAGAGGCAATTGTAGCGGAGGCGCGCAAGACAGGATTCAAATCCGGGATTTTGTGTTCATCCACAGGGGTAGGAACAGCTACAACAAAAAAATGAGCTTCTTTAAGTTTTGCGGCATCAGAAGTAAATGAAATATCTCTGCCGTCAAAATCTTCACTGAGCAATTCCTTTGATGGATCAACTTTTTGATTCATCATCTGAACTCGTGAAGCATTTGTATCAAATCCAATCACCCGAAATTTTTTTGCAAAAGACAAGGCTAAGGGCAATCCGACATAACCCAATCCTATTACAGCAATATTTTTTTTCTTTTCAATTAAATCTTTGTACATCATTTATTCTTAACTGTTATCTGTCAAGCTTCCGACATTTTTTGTTGATAAAACGTCAATGCGATCACTGTGAGTATCGCTAAAAAAGAGCAGGCGAAAATACACAGGATTATGTTTTTAATAGAGAAATATTGTTTCACCTCTAATGGAAGCATAGGAGGATCTATAGCCTGTATATATGGAGTAACATTTTCTAATGAAAAAGAGGCGAGCTCTAAATTTTTTACGGTTTCGCCATAGATGAGTAGGAGCATTCTGATATCCCTGTCCAAGATTGTTTTGGGGACCTCTTCCGTTTGTAACCAAGTACCTCGGTAACTGTCCTTTAATCCCGCCAAACCGTATTCTTTTCTCACCATCAGATTTTTAAGAGAATCCGTTTTCATTTTGAGACCCAGGTATGTTTCACGTTGTTTTTCAATGGTTTTGTCGACATAAAACTGGCTTAGCTCCGAAAACATGGTTTTGCACAATTGATATGCGAGCTCTTCATTCGGAGACTGAATGCTTATTTTCATGATCCCAGTCTTGTCAGAAGAACCGGTTTGTACCATCGCTGAAAAATTTTTGTGCAAGCGCTTAAAAGCTTCGCTCTCCAATCGGGAAAACTGTGCCACATCGGAACTTTTGAAAAGGAAACCTTTGAATTTATTTTTCTTGCCGATGATCGGATCAGGAGACCATTTGTTTTTGAGGTCAAGCTCGCGGATCAAATGATTTGCGAGGAAATCATCTTTTTGGTCTACTACAGCTTTTGTAAAGAAGATGCTTTGGGCAATGCGCATTGTCTTTGAAAGCTCCAAAATTTTCTGGAGGTTAGCCTGTTCTTCAGAAGCTCCCAGAAATCCGCTAAATTGGCCAAGAAGAGCGGAGATTCCTCCGAAACCACCTTGAGTGTCATTGATCATGAAGCTGACTTCAGCTTCGTACCATTTGTGATTTTTAATACCAAGAAGTGTAAATATTCCAAAACCAAGTAAAACAAACAGCGCGATCCATTTCCAAGCTTTTAAAATAGCACGAATGTAAACTTTGATGGACAGGACCAGTCCTTTAAAGCTCAACTCTTCTTCCTGGTATGTCTGTTTTTCCGGCATAAGATAAG
>Ga0272412_1000607_pt1 | contig 11149 bp, 10 predicted proteins | sample WWTPWeurt_MetaT_FD_193540 | JGI IMG/M metagenome (GOLD analysis project Ga0272412, IMG submission 193540) | Metatranscriptome of activated sludge microbial communities from WWTP in Nijmegen, Gelderland, Netherland - WWTP Weurt (Metagenome... | ecosystem: Engineered > WWTP > Aerobic digester >...
AAAAAAAAAAAAAACTAAAAAAGAACAATTATATAATGAAAAAAAAAAATTATTTTAAGTAGATTTACATACAATTATCAATTTTTCTAATAATTATTGTATTGTTGCTTTTACCCGATGCAAATGGTGCTAAGATTCCTTGCAACAATTAAATTGTGAGAATCACAACTGACATCGAATAAATGCCCTGCACATCTGCTGAAATCGATAAAAACTAAGAGCTGATACCATTAAATAGATATATTGATGTTTCTAATATTTAGATCCTCAGTTTCTCAGGTTGGTATCAATTTTTAGGATCTGGGTACTCTAACTAGTACAGCACAATCTTCTCAATCATGAGACCAGAGACTTCCAACAACATGTACTACCGCAATTTTGTCTTATAGTATTTTGTTAGTGGATCGGTAAGATAATTTTATGTACAATAATGCCGCAATACTGTAGCAGGGACAACTGGTTGCTATTTCCAAATGCCTATAAATGGTTGGAGTTTATCAAATTGGAATTATTGGCTTTAATAGGGTTGGACTTTCTTCTCGGCAGGTATCGACAATGTTGCCCATAAAATGTATTTCGGTTTTTACAGCAGATACTATAACTCGTTTTAAGCCTGGTATAACTACTAAGCTTAGGTAACTGTAACAAACTTTCAAAGCAATGAATACATTTCTTGGGGCACCACAGGAATGGGAATCGTATAAAGTTCATACAAGACCCAACCAGGTTGCGGATATAATTACAATATCAAACTATATACTAATTTATTTTATGCATCTGCTGCCCAAATGGACTGGTTTCTTCTCAAATAATAGGAGAGTGAAATTTAAATATACTACCCATTAAACAAGAAGGGAACCGGAGGTTAAATCATTGATATTTCTGGAAAAAATAATAATATTAATCTTGATAAGCCAGGCGCCCCAACTTGGGAACCAAATAGTGAAGGTTTAAGATTTGCACCAAACAAATTCTTGGAGCTCAATCCTATAAATCTTGATAAGGGTGAGTTTATCATTAGTTTTTGGTACATGCAAACCAACATCGGCCTTGAAAATGTGAATATTGTGAACTTCGTTCCTCATAATAAGCTGCTTTCTACATATTTCAGGATACGTTCAATGAAAAGTGGTCTTTCATCAATAATAAATTATCTTTATTAAGGTACCTCTATGAATCATTTTAGCGTTGACCCACTGGCATGGTACTTAATAATGATGAGCTGCTCGAACTATCAGCAATTCAGCAATGGTGGCGTTTAATGCTACTACAAGAATCCAACAACTAATGCAGCATCAATAACTTCAACATTTAGTTCATAAGCAATCCTCATCAAGACTTTTATGACAATCTTCATCGGTGATGCAATGAATCCAGGTACAACTAATTTTGTAATAAAAGAGTTCAAAGTTTCCAACGGTGCCTCATTTAATAACCAAGACGGTACTTCCAACTGTGTACCGAACTGCTATATTTATACATCTGACGGTTATTGTATAGCTTGTTAAAATTTATATCTTCATGAATACAATGGAGGGTGCTCACCTACATTGAGTTGCAGCGACGACTATATTGATCCATCAATTCCTAAATGCAGAGAAGTAATTCAGAATTGTGAAGATCCACTCAAACAACCCCCTGCATGCACAGCTTGTATAGCAAATTATACTCTAATCAATAATGAGTGTGTACCCTGTCCATACAAATGCACTACTTGTGACACTAACTTAGTTTGCACCAACTGCGCTTCTAATAGATAGAACGATGCACCAGCTTGCTCTTGCCCAAATAGTTACTTCGATGACTAGATCTTTCCATTCTGTATATCTAAGACTGCTAGTTTAGAGCCCCCATACATTAAAATGCTTCCTGTAGTTTACAATTCATTTTCTATAGTATGCTCGCCGACCACTGAGACAGCAAATACCAAATTTACTTACACAGATATGAGTGGATCTCTTATTGCTTCAAGATCTTACAAGTAAATGTCTTTTGGAATGTGGTTTTATCTGACAGTAACCAAGTTGTAGCACACAATCTTACTTCTCAGACGCAGCTCGTATACGACAGTTACCAACACTCTTTTACATGTTTATATGCAGACTGGTAGTATAGCCAGTGGACCTTACTACCTCTATCTGCAATAACAATATTCTACGAGTTATACAACATATGGAAAGATACCAAAAGATAAATGGATATGGTTCATGGTCAGCATAGATGTGCAACCGGCCTCAATGCAATTTTTTTACTTTGATTCTTCAAGTTACCGTTATCATTCAAACAACTTACCAGGTACGTCTCTCACCACTACTTTTGACTACAGTAATATGCGACTGTACCCTGGAACACAGGGCTATTCTACTTCAGCTAACTGGTGTTCATTCAATGGAAATATGCGAGACCTATTCTTATACTATGGTATAGCAATTAATTCTTATATAAAGGATTTTCGGACACTTCGCAACTTTTTTCGGCAGCCAGACAATCCCTTCATGCATTATTCGATGACAATTGATGATCAAATCCAGCCAAACGAAATAACTACTTAGCCTCTTTATACAATGATAAAGGGTTTTTCTTCTGTTACCCCTGAATCACAGAGTGACCCTCAATCTCATTGGTACAACGGTATGATATTTTACAGTAAAAATATTGCCTCTGTAACTCAGATGTTCCCCGCTACATAATTTGATTACATGGTTCGCTTTTGGATAGCAAAAAGTAAAGCTGATGACAAATTCATATCATTTATGAGGAAAAAGACAGACAATACTCCAATGATATTGCTATAACACATCCCAAAGATCGCCTAAAAATAGTATACACTATAAGTGTGCGCAATTGAGTAATGCACTGTTCATTAAACCGCCATGAATGTCTAATAGTGGTATTTCATTGGGCTCGCAGTCTTTGGCTCTCAATGGATACATGCAGGTTACGATTCCTTCGTTAATGAACATTTAATGAGCAAAAACTTCTATATTTATGGAAGTGGTCTTATGAACATAATTTAAGACACTTTCATGATTGGAAGTGCAGATAATATAAATACAGACCCCTTCTACGTCAAAGATTTCTCCATAGACACTGGTGGAGCTGTCAATAATTATCAAACAGGAGGATTCTCATTTACCACTACTCTGCCAAAATGTTTGCTCAAAACTATGAAAAACTACACAACAATAGGATAAGAGTCCACTGGCTATTGCATTTTGTGTGAGTGGGGTTACTACATCAGTAATGGAGTCTGCGTGTAAGGAAATAGATATTGCGATCTGAGTTGGGTTAATTGTGTGCCAGACTGTCTGCCTGGATAGTATGCAGACACAACAATCTTCCAATGTACAACAAACTGTTACACTGTGGGATATTTTCGAGATAGATTGACTAGGCGATGCACAGATGTCTGCTCAAATAATCAATTTAAAAGCAATGAAACAGGCTTCTGCGAAGCAGCATGTCCATCTGGCAAATTAGCAGATCCCCTCTCTGGATATTGTGTCTCCCAATGTCCACCTGGCTACTACGGTCTGGTAGCACAGCAAAAATGCTTTTAGAATTGCCCCCTTGGTATATTTGAAGAAGAAACTCAGAGACTTTGTCTTTGTCTCTGTCCACTTGGGCAGTTCGGAGACCCTGACACTAACAAGTGTGTAAGCAATTGCGTAACAGGAAAGTACGCTTCATCCTCCACTCGAATGTGTTAGAGTTCTTGTGATGCTTAATTTATGGATAATACTACTAACTCATGTGTGTAGAAATGTCCTTCCAACGAAACACATACTTATTTCGGAGACCTGATAGATTTATATTGTAAGCTGAGTTGCCCCATTCCAAACATGACAGATATCAACACAAGACAGTGCACAAACCTTTGCACAAAGGGTTCTTATGCTGATTTCTCAATTTTCAACTGCACTGACAGTTGTCCGAATGGTACCTACCCTGACGACGTATCTAGAACCTGTTCTACTTAGTGTTACCTAGGGCAATTCTGGCACCCCGAAACTTTTAAATGCGTACTCTTCTGCCCAACCCCTTTCTTCGCCAATCGCAATACCAATAAATGTGAGTTAGATTGCAAGTCTGAGGCCACTCTTTTTGAAGATCCAACCATCAGAGAATGCGTAACACGTTGCCCTGATGGCTACTACGCTGATGGCAATTATCAAAGATGTGAGTTAATCTGTTCTTCAGGCACCTTTGCTGACAACCAGACCTTTCGTTGCGTTTCCAGATGTCCTGACAAATTCTTCGGAGATCCAAACACGAGTACCTGCGGAAGTACATGCACAGGCCTCCTTTATGCTGACCCGACCACTAATCTCTGCTAAAATGATTGCCCAATCAAGTATCGTAAATCTCTAATTGGAAACTACTGTTTAGGAGATTGTGCAGATGGCTAATTCTACGATCCAAGCTCAGACAGTTGCACCTCGGTCTGCCCAGCTGGATAATACGGTGATACCGAAACAATGCAGTGCCGCAGCCTCGATTTCTCTTGTGTAGATCAATATTGCATCAAATTAGAAACCCATATGTGTGTCAAAATGACCCTCTCGTCATTGCTTATAGGCCGATAAGAAGGCATACACAATTGTAGTAAAATTAATCAATAAGTTGGTGTTGATCAATGTCTCGATCATCCTGATTTCTGTATACTAGACTCAACTTAGCCCTCTTAATGTGTTATCTTACTTAATAATACTAAAACTAGCGGAACAGGTGTGATCGGTTCCGGAATCTGTGATTGTCCTTACTACCAATGCATCGAAAGAAATGCATCCACCCTCGATTATGATTGTGTTAACATCACAAACGACCAATAGTTCCCCAAACGTGTTGGTAGAGAAAAAAACTCAAAGTTTTGCTTGAGTAGTGACGATATAGGACTTGGATTTGGAGCTTAGTATTGTGCTGAGAAATATTGCATCGATCCTGTAGCTCAAACATGTACCCGATACAACCATACGAGTTTCCGCCGCTATTTCGGCCGCGAAGCTATTACATAATAATGCATTTCTTCTAATGATCCTTCTCGCAATGCTGAGGATTGTGCCACTGGTAAATTTTGCTTAGATCAATCCATTCCTAATAAATAACAATGTGTATATGTTAATAACCTACTTGACTCCTTGGAAACAACAGACAACACTCTTTCAAAATTTTGTGCTTCCTAAATTAATTAGTGTCTGATCAACTCAGACGCCGTTAACTTAACATTAGTAGATCTATTAGATGATACAACAGATCCAACAAGAAAGGGCCGTGAAATTACTTCATTGCGCTGCCTTGACATCAATACTCCTGGAACGTATGGGGCTGAACGCTGTGCCTGGCAACTCTGCATAGATATGGACACGGATAAGTCATGCAGACCGCTTAACACCTTCAATTTAAATGGACGAGATATTAAGACTCATCAATGCGTTCAACTTAATGATGCTGTTGGCGTAGACATGTGTGCCTACAACTCCACCTACTGTATTGACACTCAATCAGACCCAAGTAGGTGCTCAGACCTGACTTCGGAATATACGTGCTACATAGGTCGTGAAGCTGAAACTCAAATCTGTGTTTTTGAATCCTCCACTGGACCCAACAGAAAAGGTGTAGACTTCTGCAAAAAAGGATATTGTATTTATGAACAGGATGGCACTGCTACCTGTGAACCGCTGTAGGATAAAGAAGGTATGAGAGGAAAAAATGCTTCTACATATTGTTAAGACTTCCTTATCCCTGACATGATTGAGTGCGCTAATAGTTTCTGCATTGATAACTTGGATGCTTCTTGTCAGCCTTTTTCTAGACAAAGACAGGGCAAAGATCTTGTAACTCAACGTTGTATTGAGGGTGGCGGCTCCTATGAGATTTCTGAATGTGCAGATGACTACTGCAAAGCTAAAATTGGTGATCTTTATTACTGTAAAGAACTAGATGATAACTCTTATGTCTCAAAAGAAAACAATACACATAATTGTCTATTGGCGGGTGAGGCTTCGCAGTAGGGTATTCTATAGTGTTCATCATCATATTGTATATTTGAAATATAACCTGGAGTGTATACGTGTTCAATGCAGTAAACTTTTAAAAATGGAATTTACTCATAATAAGAACTTAAACCTGGTTCCAACTACAAGCGGCTCTAGGCTTGCAAAGCCATCGACATCTAGAACTTCACCTTTGATTCCCTTAACCTCACTGGGGCAGCCATCTTCGAGATCTACAATTCCCCGACTGTTACCATCAAGAATATTACCATCGCCAACACAAACTTGAAGAACAGCTCTAAGATAATAAATATTGTAAATTCTTAAAGTGTGCGTCTGGAGGGCGAGATCAAGCTAGTTAACGTTACAATTTCAGAGAAGAGCACCTTCATATTCATTCAGGACTCCACTATCGAGTCCTTAGGACAGCAGATATACGAAGGTGTGAACCTCACTCAAAATTCTAAATTCATTGATCTTCGCAACATCAATAATATGACAATTGACACCATCAGCCTCACGAAAACTCATATCAATAGAGCCATCGTTTTCAACTTATAATGCATAGCTGGTAATGTTAATGTGGGAAAGTAGCGACTTATCAGTTCTAATATGAGTGATCAATCCTCTTTTCTTAAGTTTACTGGATGCAGCGACGAGGACTCTAACTATGGAGTAGAGTCTCAAATTAGGCTGGATTAGATAGAACTTGCCAATAACTCTATCAGTGCTTCATTGATGATGGATATTTCTGGTTTCTAGAACTTCTCCATTAAGAACCTATAGTTGACCAACGTTGAGTTGATCAATTCTAAGTTACTCACAGCTCATAATGGTTAAATTCTGGTAACCACACAGATGGGACTTGCCAATGTTAATAGTTCCTATCTTCTTCGTAAACAGCTATACCCACTTTATGATATATACAACATTACAATAATTTCAATTGGCCTTCTACAATTTATCAACACTTGCATTAGCAATTACTCTACAATAATGAGCATTGACACTTCAGCAACCTTCACCATCAATACTCTGCGAACAACAAATTTAACTGTTGGGCCTTAAGGTGCTTTTCGCTTTTAATTTATTGAAAGCTTTAAAATTTCCACCCTATAACATACCGGTGTGATCAACCTCAACAACGCTGGCAACAAAGCCTTCTATTTTGTTGATTCAGAATAAATTTTCCTTGACAATATCAATATTATGGATGCCACGCTGAATGCCGCTCTATACAGCTTTACTAACACAGCCTATGTAAGATTTAAATCTTTGTCTTACACGCAATCCCCTGATTTTAAGCCTAATATACCCATTCAGCGCCGTTCTTTGGCATTCATAAGTAATATAACACAATTAAAAGTACCCTTAATATAGTTCGAGGGAGTCCGAGATCTAGAGATAATTACTAGTTTAACACTCAACATGCATAACGCCCCATATTAGGCAATACAAATCATAGGCTGCAATAATCTTTTTATATAAAACATTCAATTATTTGACCAAACATTCAGTAGCTAGCATCCTCTTATTGACTTGGAGTAAATCTCTTAACAGCTCCTCATTAGAGACATAGCTCTTAAAAACTTGACTCTAATGAGCGGATCTCAATTCCTTAGAATCATTAATAGCAACTTGACAATCATCAGCAATTGCACAGCCAGTAATGTTATACTGGAAAACAACCTCTTTCAGTTTAATAGAATTGCTACCTTAGAAATTTCAGACTTTAGTTTGTCTGATTTCTCAGCCACGCACAACACATTTAATGATGTTTACATCATTATAAGCCAAGCTTCAGCCAAATAAAATATTTTTTCTTTAACCTACCGCAATGGAGAGTTCGTTGGCCTATTCAAAACTAATAATCTGTATTCGCTATTAAATATAGAGAGCAACGAAGAATTCAACTTTTATTACAACTATAAATTTAACTGGGAGTCAAATGATGTTAATATATCTAATATTCATATTTTTATGTTAATTCAGAGGAATGGACCTGCAATCAATCTGTAGGCCAATAATATCATTGTGAATACCAGTGATTTCAATTATATTATTTGTTCTTCCTGCAATGGTTCAGCAATCCAAATACAAAACTCTAATTTCACCATAGATTCCCTTAGTTTTAAAAGCAACCAAGCCTTATCAGGAGGCAGCTTCTTTGCCCAAGACTGTTTAAACTTTGCCTTAATTTCAAATTGTCAATTCTAAAATAATATGGCCTTGTTATCAGGAGGAGCAATTCTAACTGATATGGTCCATTACACAATGAAGAACTGTATAATCTAAGGTAACTCTGCTCTTATAGGGGGCGGTATTCGCTTCCTAGGTATTGTGCCCCAGTCCTTCATAGTTATATCTAACAATCGACGCTTTCTCAGATTTCGCCCTGAAGACAATAACACAGTGATAGATAACCAAGCTCAGATTTATGGTGCAAATGTGGCCTCATACATTGGAGGCATCCAGTTTAATACTACTAATGGCTATGTGCTCAACGAGCTTAATATCACGGACATCAGGTCAGGTTAAACACTGGATAACTACTTTAACATCACAATCCTTGATTCCTTTGGAGAAGTTGTCTAAATAGTTAGGGATAACTACTATACACTTCTCTACTTAACAAACAACAACGAACCAGCATCCCTGCTTGTCAACGAATTCTGGTTTACAAACCTACAGATCCAATTTGATTTTGATCTTTTAAAGCTTGAAGGTGACCTGCAAAAAGATTTCCAGGTCAATTACGACTACGACTCGTTGCAGTTCAAGTTTAATAAGATAAAGCTAGTAGGTATACCTAATGAATGGCGCACCTTCTACATCACCGACAATAATGTTATGTAACCTGATTCAGTAACCGGTATATACAGCTGGGGCTCTGTTTCACTAAAGGTCAATGTATTCTTTAGAGATTGCTTGATAGGTGAAATATTCTAAAAGGCATTCGAATTTTATGTGTGCTAACCTTGTGTGGAAGGATAATATTCTCTTGTAAAACCAATTAAAGGAGATTTAACATAGGTATGTATAGAATGTCCCTACCGCAAAGCCTCCAATTGTTAATCTAGCCTTATAAACCTGAGAGCAGGATATTGGCGCAAAGCAATTAATTCAGATATAATCGAAAATTGTGTAAATCGAGAAGAAAACTGTGTAGGGGGTTATGGTGAAGCCAAATCTCTTTGCTTCTGGGGACATATCGGTGCCTTATGTGAAGAATGCGATATTGCCGCTGAGGTTTGGAACGAATCCTTCTCTCGTTCAGGAACATACTAATGCTCAAGATGCAATTAGATGGAGTACAATAACATATTGTTAGCCCTTTAGACATTGTGGACTTTTTTTTCTCTCATAATTTCTATTAATATTGATCTTCGCACTAGTAATGCTATTGCTTCCAACAGTAAGTGTGTATAAAACACAATGGATAGACCCTTATCTGCTACTTTTGCCATATCTTCATTACCTCCTATCCGTAAGGTGGATGCTATGTCACCGCTAGTAAAAGTGTTAATCAACTATTTCTAAGTGGTTTCTTCTATAGCTAGACTGGACATTACGATACCTTTTGGCATTATGACAGTCCCAGATTAAATTGGCAAGCCTATATAATAGGCCATGTACTCAACAGATTGCGCATTTGTTGGAAATACGGCAGGTATCCCACTACTATACTTTCGTGTAGTTCTATCGCTATGCCTTAGCTTCAGTTATCAAGCGATATTCGGCATTCTCTACATTCTCTATGTTATAATCTTTAGAAAAAAACTAAATGTTTACATCTTCATGACCAGTTTCATGTTTTTTGTGAACTTTCTACAGCCAGAAGTTGTTTCCCAAATGCTTTCTATTGTAAGCTGTCGCACAATTGGAGACACTGATTATGTCCTTGGAAACGTGTCTTTTGAATGCTATACCTCATAATTTATTTCTTATGCTGTTACCCTTGTTCTACCCTTTCTTTTACTCTGGATACTAATTTTCCCTCTGGCAATTTTTAACGGACTAAGATGCAATTCTAATAAACTGAACCAAATTGATGTTAAACTCAAATATGGTTTCATGTACAGAGAGTACAAACATGAATACTACTATTGGGAGTTCATCAAGATGTATATGAAGATTATTATTATGATCATACTTAATCAATATGCAATGGAGATTAGAGTTAAGGGAACCTTAATATGTGCTGTTATCTGTTTTTATGCAATTTTTTAGTATAACTTAAGGCCATATACAGTCGCTGTTGTTGGGGATATGGATACTTTCAGTACTGTTGTCTGTGCCATGTCCATGTTTATTGGAGTATTCATTTATAGGAATGAATTTAACCATTGGATTGGCATAGCCTTATTTCTTCTGGCCTTAATTAATATTATTTGTTTGCTGAGAATATTATTTGCAATTATAGCCGAATATAGTTTTCGCTTTGACTTATGGTTAGATAATTGCAAGCGTTCAATCCACAATTGCTATCCTTTCACGAAAGAGTACATCCTTCTAAGTCGCTACTATAGAATGCAAATATTCTGGAGTGCTTTAAAGAAGGGGCTTCTAAACGAGCTTCGAAAGAATCGCAAAAGGGAATACAACAAAACCATCATACAGAAAGAAGGCAATCCTTTTGATTCACCTAGTCCCAGGAAGAGCAAAATGATTGCTGCTTGTAACATAAGCAACAGCCTTAACGTGCAGTACACCAGTGCAAGATTACTCAGAACTGAAGGACAGTTTAAAATAAGCCTTCATGATAAAAAGACTAGTGTTCACAATGATCTGGTTGAAGAAGTCAAAGAACCTCCTCCAAATTTTGATTTGGAGTAAAGCCCTCAAAGAATGGATGCAGATATATTTAAATATAATGAAATTTCTGAATAATCTCCTTCTGCTAGAATCTGGGATAACAATAATAATTAAGCATAAAATGAGGAAGCAAACAATGACCCTTATGCTTGTGAATAAACAAATCTTAACAAAATTGAAGAAGAACAATCTCAATAAGATGAAATCAAATAGTCTATAAATTATAAGAGAAAAAGAACGAAAAATAATAGTAAAATTGAATGAATAATTATTAATTCAAATTAATTATTTATAATTGGTTGTTAGAATATAATATATTTTTTTTTGTTTGAAATATGAAC
>Ga0272412_1000608_pt1 | contig 11143 bp, 4 predicted proteins | sample WWTPWeurt_MetaT_FD_193540 | JGI IMG/M metagenome (GOLD analysis project Ga0272412, IMG submission 193540) | Metatranscriptome of activated sludge microbial communities from WWTP in Nijmegen, Gelderland, Netherland - WWTP Weurt (Metagenome... | ecosystem: Engineered > WWTP > Aerobic digester >...
CTTTAAAGTTTCATTTTTATCCTCTTTGGCAGATGATGCTCCTGCACCAGCAGCAATAGGTATAAATGAGTTAATAATAGATCCAAAGGTTCCCCCCAGCGCAAAAGCTTCAATACCCAAAAATATAAATATAAATAGAAGTAAAAGTATAATTGTCAACTAAACTAATGCAATGGTTAATAGTGCGTGGGAAATGCCTAAAGACTCTAAACTCATAGCTGAATTTTTATTCTAAAGATATTAAATAGCTTTAGCGAACTCCTCTTCATTGAGGTCATCTTCCTCATTATTATCAGAGCTACTTTTCTCATTTTTTTCCGGTTTATTTTTTTCAGGACTATTTTTCTTTAAGCTTGCAAAAATTTCATTAATTCTATGCTCAGTTAAGTTCATTCCTAGACGTCTGCTCAAAGACCCAAATTCAGCCTTTGATATTGAACCGCTTTAGTCTCCCTCCATATCTAAAGCCTAGAATAGGTCTCTAGGAGTAGCCTTTCCTTCATTAAGACGTTTCATAATTTCTACTAGCTCGTCTTAGTTCTTTCCGCTTCCAGAATCATCATGGTTGCCTAATAATAATGAATCATTAGAAAAGATGCCTAATTTATTTAGTTCCTCTACAGCACTTTCCACCATTAGAATCTTATTTTTATCTATCTAAGGAACCTTCCTCAAGATAACAAAGATCTTCTAATAATTTCCATTTGCTATGCCTAACACTGCTTCAATTGTGTCCATAGGAAGATCAATAAGAACTGGTCCTTCTTGATTTTTTTTTATACTACTAGTTTATACAATCTTACGAGCATCCCCTCCAACAGATTGTTAAACTCGTTTTTATCCTGAAATCTAATATAACAATTCAAGAACTGTATTTTGGAATGCGGAATCGCTGAGTGTTTTTACAGAGAAATTGCTGAGTCTCTTAAGACACGACAGCAACTTATCGAAATTAGCGATGTTTACGAAAGCTCGGATATCAGGGTAACTTTTAAATATGGTCTGCTCCAATATTTGAATGAGCAATTTAATCTTCTCTGAAGAGTCTTATGACTGCCTGATATCAACAATATTCTTATCAAGTTTATATCCACATACCAATTATATCAAGCTTTTAATTAAATTTCTTATGTTTTACTCTACTTCTTTATTGTTGTTACTTATATCACCCAAAGGAAATACAGTTATTATTTCATTAAGAACAGATAGCATGCACTGTACAACGTGAGGTTGCAAAGCAACTGTATCACCAGAACCTTAGGCTCCTCCACCACCTCCACCGACACCTCCACTTTAACCTCCATTATTAATTTATATCGCTATAATTAAATTGATAAATTATTCAAGGATACTAAAGAACACTTGATAATTAGGTATCAAGCTATTAAACAATTTGGCAAATCCAACTATTTCTATTTTTTAACCCTTGGCACTTCTGTGTATAAGTTGGTATCCAGTCACAAAGAAATCAAAGAAAAACTTCGATATAATATCTTTCTATTAAAAGTAATCTATAAACACTTGCCCAGTGAACAGTAATTCCAAGTCATCAACCATTATTGAAAAATCATTTACTTTTCCAGATTTTTAACTTCTTTGCTGCATCTCTTTGTAACATTTTAACCAATCGAAGTAGTGATGAACTTATTGATTCCTATTTTGCACTTAAGAATCAAATATCTTATAGAAAATGCTTTCAGGTATAGTTTCAAACTCCTTTGCCAAATCTGCACTAAAATCGTTATCTGATTGATTGGATTACTGGGAACCAATGACTCCTTTTTGCCTAGACTTTTTTTGTTTGTTTTGTTGGAATGTTACATAACTAAACAAAGTTTTTAGGTTGTTTAATATGATAGCTAATTCTTAATCTTTATAGCTTTTGAGGTCCTGAAGAATCTAGCTTAAATTTTTCCAAAGGAGTAAAGACTGCATCATATGAAGCATTGAGCTGTTACATGGTTAAGAACTCAATGCCTTCATAATCAAATGTAAGTTATCATGTGCCAAGCCAAATATCAAATTGGTAAAAGGTTATTTTAAGTTAACTTCTTCACCAGTTTATTCTTATTGCTGTTGTTGCTATTATTGTTCTTCTTCTGCTTCTTTTTTATCTTCTTCTTGTTCAGCATTTTCTTTATTGTTTGATAACTTTTGCTTGTAAACCCAGTTTTTGGACAGCTCGCTTTCTTACATAAATTAAATTAAATCTGTAAGATTTTCCTTTAAATGGCTTTTACAGCCTTACATTTTTTCAGGCTTAAGAGAAGCCAATATTTTAAGATTTGCCATTTGCTTGGAAGAATCAATTAATCCAAGAATCTTGAAACATTACATTAAATTAGAATCTTCAGCTTCTTCCAAAAACTGTTGTGAAGGCTTTTTTCCAGCCACTAAAATGGAAAAATCGCTGTCTATTAACTTTGTGAAGAAAAGAAGGAACTTCTTAACAAACGGTAGTTTATGTTAGTATTCTTGCTCCTGAATACTATTTATTTCTACATCCTATCCTTCTTCTTGATTAATATCTTAGTGCTATAATAACTAAATTGTTTTTGGGATTTTTTAATAATCTTTGGGATTTAGCAAACAGGCAATCTCCCATAGGCTTAGCAGTACTTATTTTTTATTTTCGACAACATTTGGCTAGAGGTATATTGTATCCAGCAAGTTGAATTCTTTCCATTGTGTAATCTACTTATATGAATGAGAGTCTTCTTAATTAAAATTACAAAATAGCTTATTGAATACGCTATAAACTCTATTTGTATCTATTTCACCTACATTAATTTTTTTAGAATAGTTTATCAAAGCCACTATTTCATTAAAGTTACCCTAATATTATTAACAGATATTATTAAGGGTATCTTAGTCTTTTACAGTTTTTGAAAGTTTTTCAAGAATTTTAGGAAATAATAGATTATTTTTATCCTGAATGTTCAAGGTGAGTTCAAAGAATGGCTAAAAAATATTTTTTTCAAGCCCAAGATTATTGCACATCACATCAACTCCTTGGTTGCAGTCAATAAAATGAGCTAGTATTTCTGTAAGCGCCTTACTATTTGAAGAAGTATGAGCAAAGGCTGATTCAATAACGGAAATTAGTTACTCATATGAAATGCTATGAAGACAAGAATTTGTTTATAATCCGTTAAGATAAACAAGTCCGTAGTACATGGAAACCTCTTTTGGATAGTTTTCAACAAGATAAGAGTCCGTGGAAAAGAATGGTTAAGAATTTCCTTTAAAAATGTCAATGATAGTCAAATAATAAGCATTTTTTCCAAGATCCTCGAACTGTTGTTATAAATTCTTTTATTACTCTAAAAGAATCCCGCTTCTTTAGCAACGATTATTCAAATCTTCAATCTAAGCAGCCTACTTCCCAGGATAAAATGGTTTATTAAAGCCTTAAATTATCTGTAACCTCTATGTCGGATCGTAATAGGTTTACTTCATATAATCTTAATAGTACTGAATATATTGTTTAGATTCAGGGCAATCAAAGATCATCTTTTCCTGGCTCACATACTAATGTCCTTAAAACGAATAATAGAAATAGTTTTCAGGTTCCTCAATAATGTCTTCAATATCATAATTATTTAATAACGGATCTTCAAAATTTGTCCATTGGTAATTACGGACAATCTCTTTATACCAGAACGCGTAATCAAATGTTTGGAAGTATTCGTTACGTAAAACGTTAAGCTTGTGTTAAAGAGTTTTCACTTTTCTATCTTTTTCGTTTTTTTAATAAATACACAGCAGCTCAATCATCAATTTTTAATTAAATAATTAATTCTTAACATTAGCCTTGATAAGATGATCTGTCTAGAAAGCAAAGCCAAATGATAACCCAACAATAGGGAACACCCTAAGCTTAGAGAAAAAGTCCATTTTACTTGTCAAATAGTTGTATTTCTCGATAGCACTTAGCATATATTCGGTATTGTAAGCCACGATATGGTAATGCTCTTCTTCTCTATCATCATATCCAGAGAAAGCATAGTAACTTTTCTTTAATCCTGCTAAAGTGCTTAGCACACCCAATTGATAGAAGACTGTGTTACTATTCTGACTAAAGTAAGCAGACTATATATACTATTCAAGGAAGGCCCCAGATCCATCGTTTCCACTACTGTTTGATGCCGGAGCTTATTCATCTCTAGGATCTTAATACAAATCAGCAACAATCTTAAAGATCTTTTTAATAAATTTATGGTAAAAAGTTGGTTCTATTTCATCAATTACTAAATCCCTCACGGCTATATAATTAGCTAATTCTTCGTTATGAACAGCAGGGTTTTCTTGCTTCTACGGTTAATCTTGGTTACTTTTTTATTCTCCATCTTCGTTACCTTTTTATTCTCCATCTTCGTTACCTTTTTTTTATCCATCTTCTCCTTTTTCTTCTTCAGCTGCTTCATTAATATCATACTACAAGTCTTCAACTTTCATCTTTAACAGCTCCTAAAACTCTTGAAATGTACCAGCAGATTCCATCGATTCATTTAAGCCTGCCAGTTGTTCTTCAGTAAGTTTATTTTTCTTCTTAATCTGCTTTTTCAGATACACTTTTTGGACTTTCCAAAGATTTTCTTAAAATGGAGAATACTAAAAATCGTTTTATATTTATTTGTTAAAAGCAAATTATTCAGCCAGCTCAAATACATCACTACAATCGCTTTTTATATCAAACATATATTTGTAAAACATATTCATTGTATTTATTCCACTCTTTCTAGCCAAATTTTCAAATTATTCATCGTATTGCTACTTATCATTATCAATCTGCTATTGCTATTATTCAGTCATCTTGGATGTCTTTTTATTCTTCATAATTGGAGTATACTTGGCATTATTGAACTTTTTCTTTAATTCTATATCATGGAATAGTTGATTCACATTTTCTAACCATTCCATGTCAGTCATCATTTCCTTAAAAACCACAGGCATTCCCAGGAAGTTAATAACGATAAAGTAAATAACATCCACATCAAAATATTAACTAATTTCAGAAGGAAGTCCATCCTTCACTGATTAAATATAATCCCAGGTAGGTTTATCTCCTGCAAAAAGAAGCGCCCAAAACGGATTTAACCTTAAATAAAGAGCCATATCATAAATAGCATATTCTAATGTATTGCCTTAGCGAATTATAATAGATTCGTCAATATTCTTAGCACACGGATCATCGGGCCTGACCTTAGTAAGTATTTTTTGGTAAAGATCACTAAATAATTTAGCAGGCTTAATTTTCTAAGGTCCGCAGCTCAAGTATCCAATAATACCTTCTAGTACGCGTAGATACTCCTATTTTTCTGAATTAGCTATGATGGGATAAGAGAGATAAGGCAGGTCCTCTTCAATCATTCGCACCTATAAGAAATCGCCCTTTGTTAGGTATCTTGTAACTTTAACCCAATTCTTGTCTAAATTCATATTATCAGCATTCAAGAGCTCGCATGATTCTATCATCCTAGTTATAACCCTTCTTGCTCCTTTCGGATCCTAGTACCTTGGTAGAGGACTAGTCAGCGAAACAAGTGATCGAGCAACGCTTTCAGTAATCTTATCGGCCATATTTAACTATTGGAAGGCCCATTTTATGTCACTCTCCGCATAGTCCAAATAAACCAGCATTAATAAAGTAATAAGATCTTAGCAATTTACCTTTAGTGTTTGCAGGACTTTTTAAACGGAAGAATTATTTTAGATTGACTTATAAATCTACTGTCTTTGCTCCCGCTTCTTGGCTACTTTTACATTTCCTAATAGACTAGTGAAATCTATTACGTGCATAGGGATATTTAATTCCTTGTTAAAGAACATATTATTATACTCACCTCCTCCAATATTTAATCCAAGAATATTTTAAACAGTCTATTAATGAATGTTAACCAAGCTTTGTATTGGAATATTGGGGTGCTCTTATATATCCTACTCTTTTTTATACTGTATCCTTCTTTATAAGCGGATTGCAATTTTGGAGAAAGCCGCAATATCTTTTAAGAAAAACGAATGTAGCGCTTCAAAGAATTCTAGAGGAAGATCTAAGCGTTTGACCAAATATTCAATTAATTGGGTTTTTTATTGATTTGACTCTTCAATGTAGACATCTTGACTTTATCCAGAGAAAAAAATGTATAAAACTGCGAAAAGGAAATATGTTTCAGAAAAATTCGGATCCTCGTTTGCCCTCTATAAATAATCAAGTAAAAGGTTTATTGATTTAGAAGTATTCTGTTCTTCTAGCATAGAAACCAAGGTAATAAGTCCTTCTGAAGGTTCTGATAACAGTTTTTTAATATTATCAGGGTCTTGCACATCTAGCTAGGATTTAATGAAGAGTAGGTAGGGTTTAATTTAAGGAAGAAAATTCTCGTAGTTTATGGACCCCGTGATACTTCTAATAACACTGTAAACACAATTCAAGTCAATAGGGATATCTTTATTGATGAGAATCTTCAACATAATGCTATTAGGAATCTAAAGAGAAATGTGATCTTCCAACTTACTCATCACGAATTTCTTTCGATATTGCAGGCCATCCAATTTCGATAAAGCGTAATCAAGGTAATCTTGCCAATTAAGAGTGTTAGGACTCTTATCTTGTTAATAGTCAACTATCCCGAGTATTTTGATTGCGTTATATATCTTATCAGTTTTAGTGAGGGAAAGCAAGATGCAGAGCTGTTCCAAAAATGTATTGTCGATGTTTAATAACTAGGATAAGTCTTCTATTGCTGCCTTCATGTCTCCTGATAAACTTGTTATTGATTGGTTGAGCTTAATGTTTCGCAAATTTAAAAATTTTGTTAAAAATGCTATGTCTTGCTCCTTTATTTAGGAGAACTTATTAATGTTGTTTGATATATTAGTTAGATTTTCTTTAAGGGTAGTTAAAGCGCCGGAGGATAAATTCATTGTAAATAAAGTATGTTTTGTTTTAGCTGCGTTGCCACCAATCACCCTGTTATCTACAGGAGCTTAATTAATTTCTTATAATATTTACGCTACTTTTTATTTGAATTGTTGTAACTATTTTTCACTCTCCAAACACAAATCTTTCTATTTAATTACATCTTCATCGCTGACTCCAAGGTCTTCCCAATCACTTTTTAGAGTATAATAAGGATTTAACAAGTTCTTATTTATCAACACAAGCATCATATACTATTTAGGAATGCCCAATAGATCCAGCGCATGATAAATCATTTTTTCATCATTGGAGCTAAAGAGCACAAGCAAACTTTAAAAGACTTACAGATTCTATTTGGCGATCTTATTTTGTTCGAAAATAAAGCTTATTATTTAGTCATAGGAATTTAGTTTGGCCCTTTTCAATAATAAGGCTATCAATCCAAGAAGTTGGTTTGACTCTAACTTCATCTTATCAGAAATTTTTTAGAATAATTCGTTTGAAGTTAATTTTTCCAGGTCTTTATCGCTAATATACTCTTTGTATTTGGCCAAAAGAAGCACTCTAAGTAGTTTAGCCACCATCTGATCCACGCCATAAGATTATATTGGAATTACCCCCAGGTCGCTAACGTGTTATCTATTGTTATTTAAACATATACCCATCAGCTCAAATATTCCTTGGTACAGCTTATACAGAGTTTTTAGACTCTGCATATTCTTATCTCTTGCCTGCGAATCTCCAAAATCTCCATTGGTAATATAAGCCTTGCCGTCCTTGGCCAGTTACTGCAGCGTGTCTTTCACTATTTCTGTGGGAAGATTCTCGAAGTTCTATCTAGCAAAATTCAAAAACATTGTCAAGTAGTGAGGATGATAGTTTTTAGTGCTGAACTCACCCACCTGCTTATCACCTACCGCTTCCTTGAGGGCAACAGTCAGGTTGTGTATTTATCGTGTTGGCATTTGCTTAACTTGGTCCTTAAAAGTGTTCATGAAAAACTCCACTAAATCGATAATACAGATAATCTAGCTCTCGATTTCATCTCCTCCTTGCACTGCCACATTATTCAGCAAACTCTTACCACTCTCCAAAACAGTTTTAAAGCTGATTTACTGTTGCTGGAATAAGTTTACAGAGATCTCTAATATATTCTTACACTTTTTTATGTTCTTAAACTCGTCAATATCAATGCATTCCACCATCTGATCAACGCTCTGATACATACCCTAAAGATCCTGCTTCTTAATGTTATGGAGCAACGAGATGGTTGTCTCAATGATTTTAGGGTTTAAAGATTTGTTTGTCTTTATTTCGATCAGTTCCATTATAAATTTTGACACACTCACCAAGATTTGAGATACGAATTCTTCAGACTTAACAGACCCTTCGCCTGGGAAGGCAAAGTCCCAAAGCAGGTTAAGTAGATTTTGGTTCTGCAGAATGGCTAGTTCAGGGTGATGATTGCCGAGATTATTTAGAAGGTAGAAAAGATTCTGTTTAAGAGCATTATAGTCTTTGTTTAGTAAGTTCTTTATTACTTCAATCATCTCGCCAGCATAGTCCTCGAAATTTTTGTTGATTTTTTGAAAAAGCAGATCAAATGCCTTTTCTTTCATTTCTTTTAAAATCTTTTCCGCCATTTTATGGGGATCTTTTACAGCTAATTCAATCTCATTTGCTGCTTCTGATAGAGCTTTACTTGGATTTTTTGTCATTTGAATCGCTTGTTTGTGGAAATCATCAACCTGCCTTTTATCTACTAAGCCAAGCTTGACTGCTTAATCTGTGACACTAGTTAATGCCTCCGAATTCATTACGGCTTTCACTTTGCCCTGAATATTCATTTTTTTCATCATTCCATTAATCTGTTTCTCTGTCATTCCCTTTACATAATTCAAAACTATTTCGAATCCATCATCGGCAATCTTTTTAAACTAACTGAATTTCGTAGATACGGCTGTGAAAAACGTTGCAGCTGCTGTAGCGTAGGGTAAGAAGGCAGTTGGGTTAACAATAGCTCCAAGAATCAACCAAATCAGTCCCAACACGAAATAAACAAAAAATATGAAAAAAGAAAACAGCACTGACATCCACATAATTTGTCTGAATTTAGTCTGTATAAAAGTCTACAAATTATTTTTTTTCTCTTTCTAATCTTTACTAAAGAATTTCTCCTGCGGAAATTCCATGTTCCTGTAGTAGTAGATCAAATCGATAAACGAAAAACTCCAAAATGCCAGCAATACTATCATTAGTATCTTCATCTACTATGTATCGTTGTAAATTCTCTGAGGCAAAGACCAGTAGTTGTCGAAGATGTCTTCTTTTGTTATCAAATAAGATTGGGGAATCAGGGAAAATGTCGCATATTCAACACGATTCAATAAAGAAATTGCTATAGCTGGTATTGAAAGGAGAAAAATAGTCAAGAGATGAGCCAGTACAGTTATTATGTCAACCACTTACCAATATTTGAACTTAATAAGCTCGCGAGAAGCTCGTAAAAAGGCCTCTTACTAACCAATTTTTTCAGGCTGCTTCATTACTAGATGGAAGTGGTTCATAAGGTTTTCTTTATCAATGAAGTATGTATATTTCTTCTCTTTAGGTTTAAAGCAGTCCTTAAAGAATTTTATGATCCAGTATTCCTATTATTATTATCCACTTTATTTCTTTGTATCATCTGGCTTAATAATGCGAACAACCCATTATTAAGGTTTACTTGCGCTTTCGATGTTGTATTCCTTCTTCAATTCAGATTCTGTTAAATAACTCTTCTGCAAATGATTATTAAAGCAGAACTATTCAAATTCTTAGTTAAAGTCTTATACTTCTATGTAATCGCTATCAAACTAACTTAGTTTGCAGCGGTTTTCGATAAAAATCTTCATAGAATTCTATTCTTCAGCTTTTTCTCCAACATTCAAAGTAATTTTTAAGTCTTCTTACTTGATAGTAACATGGGTGTAGCACAGAGTAAGGGAGTCCGTTTTTTACTCTATTTTGAATCCCTTGCCCTTTAGAAGGTCTGCATTCTTACTATCATCAAGCTTCTGCTCCAAGTATCCATTTAAATAACAGAACTTCTCATATAATGTCTTCATTTACTGTCCTCGAATTTCCTCAGTTGATACATCGTGTATTTTTTGCTCTTCATCATTTTTCTTATTGTCTTAATCTAGCTCCACTTTCTTAAAAAAATGCTTATAGAACTCGTTAACAGAGTTAATATACTTCTTAGAGATAGCCACAACTAAGTAGTCTATAAACGCTGATAGAGGAGGGGCCAGTATAAAAAGAGTCCTAAATAACTCAGAAATATTCAGATTTATTGACATATCAGAAGTAGAAATTTTTTTCTTTTACTAGTTTGGATCGTCACCTTCTTACTTCACTTCAGCAGGTGATTAATTGCCCTATAATTCTGTTTTAATCACTAATTCTTCATTTTTATCTTTGGAATTTTCAATTTGACTGTACTTATGGACGTTGTCCACCTACTCGACTACAGAAATATAAATATAATTTATTCCATAAACTACTCCAAAAATCAAATTAACAGTTATTATAATAGAAAGGATTATGCTAATAATAATCGCTGCAAAGGTAGTCTGACTTGTATCCAAACTGATCGAGTTAAAATCATATTCTGATTGATTGCTTCGAGATATTGTTAGCCACTTTTCACCAACATTATTGCTGTAAGTGATATCACGTAATCCTGTTGTCCGTTTAGGATATTCTTCTTCAGGCATGTCTATCGAATTTTACCAACCTAACGTGGATATCTTGGCAGAATTGTTTTAGAATTAATAATTAATTAGTTCTTAAACATCATACAACTCTGAAAGCTTAATCGCTGGTACATATGGGCAAAATCCAGGATTCAGGAAAGCATTGACAATATACTGAGAGCTACTCATTAGAGTAAAGCTGAAAGAGGACACCCACCAAGGCCGCATATAAGAGTAAGCTGGGTTGAACGTCACATGCCATTGCTGAAAGTTGGGGCTGAGAGTTGATTTGCTTCCGAAATGGAAGAGAAAAATAGGGTCAAAGTTCTTTGGGTTTGCAGCTTCAATTTCCAATTATTTAAGCTTCTTTTAAGTGTTCAGCGACCAATTAATTTAACCTTTGATGTAGTGTTCTTTATCACTCAGAACGTGTGATTTTTCAAAGTCAATTGTATTGTTCTTTGGATTAAGTGCATTAACATAA
>Ga0272412_1000613_pt1 | contig 11126 bp, 8 predicted proteins | sample WWTPWeurt_MetaT_FD_193540 | JGI IMG/M metagenome (GOLD analysis project Ga0272412, IMG submission 193540) | Metatranscriptome of activated sludge microbial communities from WWTP in Nijmegen, Gelderland, Netherland - WWTP Weurt (Metagenome... | ecosystem: Engineered > WWTP > Aerobic digester >...
ACCGTGCCAGCGACCAGGAAAACAGCCCGCCGACGGTCAGCGCCGCCAGCAACAGGATGAGGGCGGCGCGACGCAGTTGCGCTTCTGCTCGATCCACATGGGGCTGGACGCTGGCGGAGGGTTTGGCGACGGTCAGCACGCCAATAATGCGTTCGCCCTCCCGAATCGGAGCCGCGACGTACATCACCGAACTGCGCTCATCTTTTGGATCAGTGCGAGTCGTGCGGGCGCCGTACTGACCAGCCAGCGTCAGATACACATCATTCCAGCGGGAGTAATCTTCCCCGACCGCCTGACCGCTGGAATCGAACAGGACGATGCCCCGGCTGTCAGTGAGGTAGATGCGGTGATCGAGGCGGTTTTTGACGATGTCCCAAATCCGGGCGTTAGGGAGCCGGCGGGCGTAGCTCTCCAGCCGGGCTTGCAAGCGCCCATCGGCGATGCTGCCATTCAATACATCGTCGCGCACCAGAACCGCGAGCAGGTTGGCGGTGTCGATCAGCGTTTCTTCGGTCGCCTTGCGGAAAGCCGGCTTCAGTTCCTTGCCGATCAGGTTCAGTGAGAAGTAGCCGCCCAGAGCGACGATCAGCAAATAGCCGAGAAAGAGCTTCAGGCTGAAACGCATGGCGGGTGAGTCAAGGCAGGTTGCGGAGTTGCGCCGAATAGCCGAGGCCGCGATGGGTGCGAATCGGATCGTGCTGCGGATCAATCTCGCGCAATTTGGCCCGCAGGGTCTTAATGTGCGTGTCCACCGCCCGATCAAAGCTGGCGGCGGGATCGGGCCAGGCCTGATCCATCAGTTGCGCCCGCGAGAATACTCGTTCCGGTTGGGCCAGCAGGGTTTTCAGCAGCAGATACTCATAGCGGGTCAGGTTCAGGGCATGACCGCGATACCGGATCACGGCGCGAAGTTCGTCCAGCTCGAAGCAGGCTTCGGCGCTGCCGGTTTCGACCACGGCGGCTGGCCGGGCGGCGCGTTTGAGGATGGCCTTGACCCGCGCCGCCAGTTCACGCGGGCTGAAAGGCTTGGTCACATAATCATCCGCGCCCAGCTCCAGACCCAGCACCCGATCCAGCTCGGCGTTGCGGGCGGAGAGAATCAGCGTCGGTAATTCCGAAACCCGCCGCAATCGCTTGAGCAACTCCAGCCCGGAACCGTCCGGCAGGCCGAGATCGAGGATCAGCAGATCGCAGGAGCCTGCTGTCAGTTCAGCTTCAGCATCGCGGGCCAGACTGCGCCAGAGGACTTGGAACCCTTCGCTGGTCAGGGCAAATTCAACGATTTCGGCAATGGCTGGTTCATCTTCCACCAACAGGATACGGGCATTCATCAGGCGATCCAGCGCGGAAATAGGCAGGGCTGCAATCGTATCATTCCGGCCCGGCGGCAACATTGGGTTCGCGCCCTGTGGCGGTTGCCGCTAAAGTTATAAACAATGAAACTGAGAGATCAGCGTGAAAATCGGGAGATTAGTATGACGATTGATACGGGCGTTGACGGCGATGGTCACGCCCACGCCGTGGACTCAACCTTGCCATCCCGCGCTTTGGGCTGTTTATTCGGTTCAGCGGTCGGCGATGCGGTGGGGGCTACCCTGGAATTTTGCCGTCGCGACAGCGTTCCGCCACTGAACGATCTGGTGGGCGGCGGGCCGTTTCACTTGCAGGCCGGGCAGTGGACCGACGATACCGCAATGGCGCTGGCCTTGGGCGAGTCGTTGTGCGAATGCGATGGGTTAAATCTGCTGGATCTGATGGAACGGTTTATCGCCTGGTATCGGCACGGGCGCTATTCCTGCACCGGCGACTGTTTCGACATCGGCATGGCGACTCAACAGGCGCTGGAACGGTTTCTGGAGACCGGCGATTCCGAAGCCGGCAGCCGTTCGCTACGCGCTGCGGGCAACGGTTCGTTGATGCGGCTGGCCCCAATCCCGATTTTCTACCATACCGATCTAAGCGCTGGAATCGAAGCGGCGCGGCGGCAAAGCCTTGCTACGCACGGGGCGGCAGAGGCCATAGACGCCTGTGCGGCCTATGCGGAACTGCTGATTTATGCGATCAACGGAGCGTCGAAAGCCGAGGTTCTGGCCTGCGCCATCCCTGATTTAGCGCCGGCGATTGCCGCGATCATCGGCGGTTCCTGGCGCGATAAGTCCCGAGACCAGATCAGTTCGTCGGGCTATGTTGTGCATAGTCTGGAGGCAGCGCTATGGAGCGTGGCCCACGCGACGAATTTCCGCGAGGCGGTGTTGCTGGCGGCCAATTTGGGCGATGACGCCGATACCGTGGCGGCGATTACCGGGCAACTGGCCGGGGCGCTGTGGGGAGTGGACGGCATCCCGGCGGACTGGCTGGCGAAACTGGCCTGGCGGGAGCGGATTGAGCAATTGGGATTGCGGTTGCTGGCGGGCGCTCAAACTATTCTTGACCCAAACAGTCAACAATCGGACAATCCTTGACGATTTTTCATTTCAATGAGGACAGAGCCATGAATGCCATTGCCGAAACCTTTACCCCCGCCGACAACCCGTTGCTGTTCACCGACGCCGCCGCCTTGAAGGTCAAAGCATTGATCGAAGAGGAAACCAATCCCGGTCTGATGCTGCGGGTGTTCATTTCCGGCGGCGGTTGCTCCGGCTTTCAGTATGGTTTCACCTTCGACGAAAACCTCGGCGATGGCGATACTGTGGTGGAAAATCATGGCGTCAAGCTGCTGATCGATCCGATGAGCTTCCAATATCTGGTTGGGGCCGAAATCGACTACACCGAAGGGCTGGAAGGCGCCCAGTTCGTGATCCGCAATCCCAACGCGGTCACTACCTGCGGTTGTGGCTCCTCCTTTTCCAACTGAATTTCCTCGGCGAGCGGGGCCGTAATGCCCTGCTCAGGTCGGATCAATACTCTTCCAGAATTCATTCTCCCTGTGCGCCGTCAGCTAAGGGCGTCAGAGGTTTTTTGATGCTGGCCGCACAAACGATAACGGCGGGTGGCTTCATCGAGCCGCCCGCCGCCTTTTTAACCGAGCCGATTACAGAGTCAGCGACTTGCCCTTTGAGCCGAGATCGACAAAGGCTTCATTCAGCCGGGCGACCATGTTCTGTTCCGCCAGCCGCAGATATTTGCGCGGGTCATAGAACTTCTTGTAGGGCTTGTCGGTTTCCGGGTCAACCTGGTACAGAAACGCCTTGGGATTTTCCGTGACGAACTTGCCAATCGCTTCGGAATAGGCAAATTGCAAGTCGGTGTCGATATTCATCTTGAACACACCGTAACCGACTGCCTCGGTAATTTTTTCCTTTTCCGAGCCGGAACCGCCGTGGAACACCAGATTCAGCGGCTTGGCGCTGGTGCCCCGTTTCTGCTCAATCAAAGCCTGGGAGTTTTTGAGAATCTCCGGGCGCAATTGCACATTGCCGGGCTTGTAGACGCCATGCACGTTGCCAAACGAGGCGGCAACCGAGAAATGCCCAATCGGGTTGAGCCGCTCATAGGCTTGCAGCACGTCTTCCGGCTGGGTGTAAAGATGGGAATTGTCGGCGCTTTCGTCCATTTCCTTGCCAATGCCGTCTTCTTCACCGCCGGTCACGCCCAGTTCGATTTCCAGGCTCATATCCAGCGGGGCCATCCGGGCCAGAACGCGGGCGCATTCGTTCAGGTTAAATTCCATGCTCTCTTCGGAAAGATCGAGCATGTGCGAACTAAACAGCGGCTTGCCGTATTGCTTGAAGTATTTTTCGCCTTCGTCCAGCAGCGCATCCACCCAGGGAATCAGGCTCTTGTTGGCATGATCGGTGTGCAGCACCACGCACACCCCGTAATGTTCCGCGAGCAGATGAACATGCAGCGCCGCCGACACCGCGCCCAGCACCTTAGCCTTGAAACTATCCTTCATACCCTGACCGGCGTAGAACTGGGCGCCGCCATTGGAAAGCTGGATGATCACGTCACCCTGATTTTTGGCCGCCGCTTCCAGCACTGCGTTGGTGGTGCTGCTGCTGGAAACGTTGACCGCCGGCAGCGCATAACCGCCGGCCTTCGCCGCCGCGACCAGGGTCAGATAATCTTTGCCGGTAACGACTCCGGGTTTGAGTTGGGCCATGAATAAATCCTCGTTTGGGGGTGAAGGGGGAACAACTATTGCGCCCGCGAAGTATAGCCGCTGCGCTGTTGCCATAACAGCCACGTTGCCACTGAGGGCGACGGGCGGCCTCTGCTGTTTGATCGGCGCGAAACTACCGCAATCCGGCTTGTTGCGCCTGCCGGCTGAGCATCCTGAGCTTTTGTAGAGTGCTCAAGCAGAGATTTGGCTAATCTAGCCGCTACGCACTATCTTTAAAGTCGTGACTCGCGCCAACTTTGCCCCGTAAATTCGCGCCAAACCCGCAACCCTGAACCGCCCATCATCGAGGAGAGTCCACGATGCGATTGCTATGGATGCAGGCGGGCGCCTGCGGTGGCGATACCCTTTCTCTACTGTGCGCTGATAATCCGCCCCTGGAGCAATTGATTGACGAGGGGCTGGAGCTGCTCTGGCAGCCGTCCTTGTCCACTGGTTCGACACGGCGACTGACCCAGATCATTGCCGACGTGACCGCTGGCCGGATTTCGCTCGATATCCTGTGCGTCGAGGGCAGCCTGATCACGGCCCCACGCAATACCGGATTATGGGATCCGCTGGGCGGGCGGGGCAAAAAGGACGTGATCGCTGAACTGGCCGGGGTTGCTCATCAAGTGCTGGCGGTAGGAACCTGCGCTGCCTATGGCGGGGTTCACGCTGCGCCGCCTAATCCCGCCGACTGCGTTGGGATGCAATTCAGCGGGATTGCGCTTGGTGGTTTGCTGGCCGCCGACTGGCGCAGCCGGAGTGGGTTGCCGGTGATTAACCTGGCCGGCTGTCCCACCCATCCAAACACCATTGCCAAGGTGTTGGCGTTTCTGTTACGAGGAGCGCCGCTGGAACTGGATCAGTGGCAACGCCCGATCGACTTCTTCGCTAGCATGGTTCACCAGGGTTGTACCCGTAATGAATATCATGAGTACGATATGGAAGATGCCGCGCTGGGCGGGCGGGGTTGCCTGTTTTTCAACCTGGGTTGTCAGGGACCGCTAACCTTGGCGCCCTGCAATCAGGAATTATGGAACAACCGCAGCAGCAAAACCCGCGCCGGCGTTCCCTGTTTCGGCTGCACCTCGCCCACCTTTCCCCGCGATAGCGATCTATTCCGTACTGAAAAACTCGGCCATATCCCTTTGAAGTTGCCGCTTGGCGTGCAACGCGCCCATTATATGGCCTACAAGGATCTGGCCCAGGCAGCGGCTCCAGACCGCTTGATCCGTCGTGAAATGGAGCCCTGAGCGATGGCGCGATTGACGCTGGAACTGGATTTGAACCGGGTGGAAGGCGATCTGACGTTCCAGGTCGAGGTAGACGCTGGGCGGGTGGTCGAGGCGCGTTGCGTCGGGGCCACTTATCGAGGCTTTGAGCAGATTATGATCGGTCGCGCCCCACGGGATGCGCTGGTCATCACCCCCCGGATTTGCGGGATTTGCAGCACCGCCCACCTGTATGCCGCAGTGCTGGCGCTGGAAGACGCCTGGGGCATTACGCCCCCGGCCAACGCCATCCATATCCGTAACGCCAGCCTGATGGCGGAAGTGGTGCAAAGCGATCTGCGGCAAAGCTTCCTGTTTTTTGCCCCGGATTTCTGCCACGACCGCTATGCGGGATCGCTGGCGCGCACGGCGACCGTCGCCGCTTTCGCCCCATTCGAAGGCTGGGCGCATCGGGAAACCCTGCGTTATTCCCGCCGGATCATCGAAATCGTCGCCTTGCTGGCCGGACAATGGCCGCATTCCTCGCACATGACGCCCGGCGGGGTCACGGCGGAAGCAACGGCGCGGAAAATCGTCGATGGTCAAAGTCTGGTGGCTGAAGTGACCCGCTGGGTAGAGCAACGCCTGCTCGGCGGCGATCTGGACGAATGGCTGGCATTGGCCGACGCTGACGCGCTGGCCGAGTGGCTGGCGATGCGGCCCACCACAGCGCTGGGGTTGCTCGATCAGGCCGCCCGATACGCCGGTTTGGATGCCCTTGGTTCTGGTTCGCCACAGATGCTGGCGTTCGGCGCTTTTCCACTACCCGAACCGGCGGCGGATCGTAGTCACTGGCTGACGCCTGGCGTGTGGTGTGGCGGCGATCCGCCGGTGGCTCCGCTGGAGCCGGCCCGGATTGACGAACACGTTCGCTATTCCTGGTTCCGGCCCTATCCCGGCGGCAAACATCCGTTTGCGGGGGAGACTGTGCCCAACTATCAGCCGGCCAGCGACCGCTATTCCTGGGCCAAAGCGCCACGTTACGGCGGCGCGGTCATGCAAACCGGCCCACTGGCCGATCTGCTGGTAGACGGCGATCCATTGATCCGCAGTTTGCACCGCCGGGCGGGCGGCAACGCCTGGTTGCGGCAGCTGGCGCGGTTGCGGCGGATGACCCACTTGCTGCGCTTCCTGCGTCAGACTTTCAACCAACTGGCGGCGCGACGGCATGAGCCACACATTACGCTGCTGCCGCGTGGGGCCGAACGGGACGGGCGCGGTGCCGGGTTGCTGACCGCCGCCCGGGGTGCGCTGGGCCACTGGATCAGCATCCGGGACGGCGCATTCGACCGTTATCAGGTGATTACCCCGACTTCCTGGAACGCTTCGCCGCGTGACAGCGCCGGTACGCCAGGCCACTGGGAGCAAAGTCTGATCGGCGTTCCGGTGCGTGATCCTGATGACCCGCTGGAAATCGCCCATGTCATTCGCTCCCATGATCCGTGCCTGGTTTGCACCGTGCATTTTCTTGATGCGGGCGGCCAGACCCGCCACCGGGTTCGGCTGGGCGTCTGATGTTGGCGCGGGGCGTGTTTTGTTTTGGCAACCTGCTGCACGGCGATGATGGAATTGGACCACGGGTTGCTGAGGCGTTGCGCCAGAGTCGCCCGCCTGCCGATGTTCGGATCATTGATGCCGGCGGCGATGGCCTGGCCTTGACCGCGCTGCTGGCGGATTGCACGGCGGCGGTGCTGGTGGACGCCGAGCGCAGCGCCGGCCCCACCGGTCAGATTACCGTGCAGCGCCTTGACCCGGCGCAGTGGCCGGAACCCAACCCACGGTCCAGCCACAGCGCTGATCTTGGCTTCGCACTACGGGCGGCGCATGCCGAATCGGGCGCTTTGCCACCGATTCATCTGGTGACGGTGGCGGCGATCGACTTTGCGGCATTTCGAATTGGACTCTCGCCGGCAGTGGAACAGGCGATACCGCTGGCTGTCGCGGTCATCGCCCGCCTGCTGGGTTGGAGCGAGTCGCCCTGAGCAGCGCGGAAATCCGGCTTCTCGAAGAAATTGAGACGTTGCGGCGGGTGGTGTCCAGCCGCGACCATGCGCTGTTGGCCCTGACCCAGCGGATGGATCAGATTATTGACGTGATGAAAGGGGAGCGGGAGCACCTCGATCAAATAGTCAAGCACGAACGGGAGCTGTCGCAATTCGTCCAGCAGGTTTTGGCGACTCTGCGCGATGTGCTGATCGTGACCGACCCGGAAGGATTCATTATCCAGGCTAACCTCGCCGCCAGTCGGGAACTCGGGTTTGAGCCGGCGCTGTTGGCGGGGATTGCGGTCGATTCGTTGTTGCCGCCGGAGTTGCTGGCGACCTACCGCCAATCCTTGTCGACGCAACGACTGATCTCCGCGTCGGTCTGGCTGGAAATCATCGCCAGCCGAGGCAGTTATGTGGGGGAACATAGCCTGCTAAATCGCGCTGGAACCGTAGCGGGCATTTTCCGAGTCAGCGCCGAGTTTCTCTACGGTCCCCAGGGGAAATTCGCCGGTGCAGTGATTGCCGCCAGCAATTTCACCCAGCACAAGCAGGCTGAGCAGGCGCTGGCCGAGAGCGAGATCCGCTTGCGGCATATGCTGGATAGCAGTCCGGTCCCGCTGTTCGTGATCGACCGGAACCATCGGCTAACTCATTGGAATCGCGCCTGTGTCGCGCTCACCGGCGTGGCCGCCGAACTGATAATCGGCACGCCGGATTACTGGCGGCCCTTTTACGACACGCCCCGGCTGGTGTTGGCGGATCTGGTGCTGGAGGGGGCCGAACTGGCGGAAGCCAGCTGCTACTATCCGGTAGGTCTCCGCATGCGGGAGCTGGACGGGGTGCTGGAAGGGGAAGACTACTTCCCCAAAATTGACAAGTGGCTGTATTTCACCGCCGCTCCGATCCGCGATCGGCAGGGCCACATTGTCGCCGCGATGGAAAGCATCCAGGACATCAGCGAGCGTAAGCAGGCTGAACAGGCGTTGCGGCTGGCCGCCAGCGTTTTCGAGCACGCCCATGAAGGGATCATGATCACCGATGCGGCAGGGACGATCATCGAAATCAACCGGGCTTTTGAAAAGATCACCGGCTATACCCGTGCGGAGGCGGTAGGACGTAATCCGCGCTTTCTGCAATCCGGCCATCACGATCCGGCTTTTTACACCGCACTGTGGCAAACCCTGACGGAGCGGGGCTATTGGCATGGCGAGATCTGGAACCGGCGCAAGAATGGCGAAGTTTTCCCGGAAAGCGCCTCGATCTCGGCGGTACACAACGCCAACGGGGTGGCGACCTCCTATGTGGGGCTGTTCGCCGATATTTCGATTCTCAAGGAAAGCCAGCGGCAACTCGAACGAATGGCCTATTACGATCCGCTGACCGGGTTGCCCAATCGGGCGCTGCTGGCGGATCGGTTGCGGCTGGCGTTGGCTAAAGCCCAGCGGGAACAGCGAGTTCTGGCGATCTGTTACCTGGATCTGGATGGATTCAAGCCGATCAACGACCGTTGGGGTCACGCCGCCGGAGATGAACTGCTGATTGAGGTTGCGCAGCGTTTCCAGCAGAGCGTGCGTGGCGACGATACCGTGGCGCGGCTGGGCGGCGATGAATTCGTGATGTTGCTGGGCAACCTTAACAGCACTGAGGAAGGCGAACAGGTGCTGGAGCGGATTCTGCGGATTGTAGCGGCGCCGTTTCCGCCAAGGGTGATGACGGTTTCAGCCAGCATCGGGGCCACCTTTTTTCCTCATGACAGCGCCGATCCGGATATGCTCATCCGCCATGCCGATCAGGCCATGTATCTGGCCAAGCAGAGCGGGCGCAATAGCTACCATCTGTTCGATCCCGAGCAGGATCGACGGGCGCAACACCATCGGGAACTGCTGGAACGCATTCGCCAGGGCTGGGCAGCCGGTGAATTTTGTCTCTACTACCAGCCCAAGGTGGATATGCGCCAGGGGCGGGTCGTCGGGGCCGAGGCGCTGATTCGCTGGCGGCACCCCGAACAGGGGCTGCTGGCGCCCGGTGCGTTCATGGCGATAGTGGAGAACTCGGAGTTTGCCGGGATGCTGGGCGATTGGGTGTTGGAGACCGCGATCCAGCAGATAGCGGCCTGGAACGCCACCGGCCTCGTTTTGCCGGTCAGTGTGAATATGTCCGCCCGCCACCTGCAACGGCCGGATTTCGCCGCCCGGTTACAAGCCTTGCTAGCCGGCTATCCCAGTGTCTGTCCCCAGCGGCTGGAACTGGAGATTCTCGAAACCACCGCGCTGAATGAACTGGATCGGGTTTCCCATATTTTTGCCGAATGTCGGCAGTTAGGGGTCCGGTTTTCGCTGGATGATTTCGGCACCGGTTATTGCTCACTGACCTATCTGAAGCATTTGCCGGTGCAAGTTCTCAAGATCGATCAGAGCTTTATCCGCACCATGCTGGACAATCCGAGTGATCTGGCGATTGTGCGCGGAATTATCGGCTTAGCCGCCGCATTCAAGCTGGATGTGATCGCCGAGGGTGTGGAAAGCGTGGAGCATGGCGTCCGGCTGCTGCAACTCGGCTGCGATCACGTCCAGGGCTACGCCATTGCCCGGCCAATGCCAGCGGAAGCAATACCGGACTGGGTCCGCCAGTGGCGCAAGCCTGGGCTGTGGACTGTGTCGGCGCTGGATGGCTAATTCCCGTCGCCAACACTGGCATTTAGCAAACTATACCGCGCCATTTTGCATGGGTTGTCCTCAACTCACCGCCAGTTACCCTCGTTCGCCATTCGTCGCCATGTCCTGATCCGGTTTGCCCTCCCTGCCATGAAGAGCGGCAGCGTCTAATTACAAGACGCCAACAATCCGAGCCAACTCTCAATATAGAGTTACAATTACCGGGTACTCCAACCCTGAGCGCATCTGGCCGGAGAACGGGCAAGGCGCTACCCAATTGGTCGGCTTTTACCGGATCGAGGGACGATATGACAGACTTGTTGGCTACGCTTTCCGCTGCGGTGCGGCAGGCTTCCGCATTGCGGATCATCATGCGCTTGCAGCCCGCTATGAGCGATGGACTGGTTTACCCGCCGACTTACGATAAGGGTCAACATATCTTTCGTCTGGCTTGGGTGAATGGCGAGAAACGGCAGGCGGTTTTGCTTGATTCGGTACAGAGTCAGGCTAACCGGATCGAAATGGCGATTCTGGCCGCGCACCAACGGGGTGATCTCTGCTACCCGGATATTCAGATCAGGATCAAAACTGAACGAGGTGATGAGCGCTACTCTGTCCTTGAACTCTCGCATCGGATTTACGACGCTGCGCTGCGTTTATGCAAAGTAGATGAGGTGCTGTTCCCACAGTCTGCTATTGGCAAGGCGGTTTATCAGGCGCGGGCTGATCAGGCCAGCGCACTGTTTAGCCATGCGCCCATCACTCTGGTTTTAGGCGGTTGGGACAGTCACGGCGGCGGTGGGCCGTTGGTCGCCAAATTGCCTCGCCTGCTGACTTCCGAGATCGTCGGGCTGGATGCCGAGCAGGTTGAGCGGGGCGCGGTCAAGTTTGATCCGATGGATATTCGCAAAGATGCTGGCCCAGTTTACATTGCTGCTGATCCGCTGCGCCGGTATGAGGTGGACAAGACCAAGGCGGCTGATCCAAAAAAAGACAAAGGTAAGCGGCCATCCGAAGTGGGGTTGGGCAACATCCCCAATTTCGGCGAGCGCGGGGCCGTTATCACCGAAGCCCTCCAAACCAGCCTTGTTTCCTGCGCCGCCGTGCG
>Ga0272412_1000616_pt1 | contig 11090 bp, 9 predicted proteins | sample WWTPWeurt_MetaT_FD_193540 | JGI IMG/M metagenome (GOLD analysis project Ga0272412, IMG submission 193540) | Metatranscriptome of activated sludge microbial communities from WWTP in Nijmegen, Gelderland, Netherland - WWTP Weurt (Metagenome... | ecosystem: Engineered > WWTP > Aerobic digester >...
CGGGCCGATTTCATTACCGCTGGGACTGATGACGCCAATAATGGCGGCCAGAATCAACAACACGGGTTGCTGAGTCAGCAAAAACGCCAGTCCGGCCAAGGCCATCAGTAGCGCCCCGAGCAGCAGCATCCGCCGCCGTCCCAGCCGATCCGCCGTCGTAGTCATCGCCAGCGAGATCGCAGCGTCGCCGATCAGCGTCGCGGTGAGCACCACGCCAATCAGCGCCTCGCTCAACCCAAGCTCCGCCAGATACAGCACCAGCCCGACTGACAGCGCCCCGTAGGCGAACAGCCGGATCATGCGAGCAGCGAACAGCGTCGCCGCATCAAGTACTAATCGGTTCATCAATAACCCCGTGAGGGCCACCCGTAGCTGGATTGGCGGTGAATGATCGCCCCGTTAGATTAAGCCAATCGATCGTGGCCTGGTTCGTCTTATTCGACGATGAGATCGACAAAATCCCGGTCACTGCTTGGTCAACTGTTCACCGTGCCACTGTTCGCTTCCCTTCGCTAGGGAAGCATGGGAAACTGAGTAATAGAGTTATTAAACCCTTGGGTGGCGTGCTTCAGGAACCCTCGCCCTTTAGGATCGACAAAATGCCAACATCACTTCTGTCAATACCGCAGACCAAACGCCGCTGGCTGCAAAACACCGACTGTAAGCGTGGAGAATCCTGCTGATGGCCCGAATTACCGTTGAAGACTGCCTCGACCGGGTAGACAACCGCTTTGAGCTGGTGCTAGTCGCCTCCCGCCGCGCCCGCGATCTGGCGATGGGCCGGGAATCGCTCGTGCCTTGGGAAAACGACAAACCGACCGTCGTCGCCCTGCGGGAGCTGGCCGATGGCAAACTGGATCACCTCCTTCAGGAAAAATACCGCCGCCCGGTCGCCAATCAGTCACCGATTGAGCCGTCCGCCGCTGATTCCCCGGACCAGCCGGAGTAGACATCAGCCATCAGCGGCGGGAGAACCACCATGTTGAGCGCAGCGGTGCGCGAAGCCCCGGATGAAACGCTACAAGGCCCCAAGCTGGCGGTGGATGACGAGTGGCTGGACGATTTGCAGTTACGTATTGACGATTTATGCTCGATTGCCGGCGAATATCTTGAACCCGCCCAGGTTGAGCGGTTGCGCGAGGCCTGCCGATTCGCCGCTGAAGCCCATGCCGGGGTCTATCGCAAGAGCGGCGAACCCTACATCTTTCACCCGCTGGCGGTAGCCCGCATCCTCGCCAATGTCCGCTTCGATCATGAGACCCTGCAAGCGGCCCTGCTGCACGACGTCATTGAAGACACCCATTACGGCAAGGAACAGCTCAGCAGCCGCTTTGGGCCAGAGGTCGCCGATCTGGTGGATGGGGTCAGCAAGCTCACCCAAATCCAGTTCAACTCCAAACTGGAGGCGCAGGCCGAAAATTTCCGCAAGATGTTTCTGGCGATGGCCAAAGACCTGCGGATCATCATGATCAAACTGGCCGACCGGCTGCACAACATGCGCACCCTTGGGGCGATGCGCCCGGAATCACGCCGCCGCATCGCCCGTGAAACCTTGGAGATCTACGCACCGATCGCCGGGCGACTCGGGATGAACCACCTCCGTCAGGAACTGGAAAACCTCGGGTTCAGCCATCTCCATCCGCTCCGCTTCCGGGTCTTGCAGGATGCAGTGCGCAAGATGAGCGGCAACCGGCGAGAGATCATCAGCCAACTGGAAACCCGCACCCAAACCCGTCTGGACGACGAGAGCGGCATCAAAGCGCAAGTCGTCGGGCGCAGCAAACATCTGTGGGGAATTTACCGGAAGATGCGCGACAAGCACCTGCCATTCCGGGAGGTCCACGATGTTTACGCGGTGCGGCTGATTGTCGATACGGTGGATGCCTGCTACCGGGCGTTAGGGATGATGCACAGCTTGTACAAGCCGATCATGGGCCGGTTCAAGGATTACATCGCCATCCCCAAGGCCAACGGTTATCAATCGCTGCACACCGTGCTGTTTGGCCCCAATGGCGTCCCGATTGAGGTGCAAATCCGCACCGAAGACATGCACATCATGGCCGAGGTTGGCGTCGCCGCCCATTGGCGCTACAAATCAGGCGGCGAGGGTCAAGGCGGCTATGCGCAGCAACGCGCCCGCGAATGGCTGCGCAATCTGCTGGATATGCAACGTCGCGCCGGCAATCCGGTTGAGTTTCTCGAAAGCGTCAAGATCGATCTGTTTCCCGATGAAATTTATGTCTTCACCCCCCGTGGCGAGATCATCGAACTGCCACGCGGGGCGACAGCGGTCGATTTCGCCTACGCCATTCACTCCGATGTAGGCAACACCTGCGTCGGCGCCAAGGTGGATCGGCGACTGGCGCCACTGCGCACCCCCTTATCCACCGGCCAAACTGTCGAGGTCATCATTACCCCCACCGCCCGTCCCAACCCGGCCTGGTTGAGTTTCGTCGTCACAGCCAAGGCCCGCGCCAGCATCCGTCATTATCTCAAGCACTTGCAGCGTGACGAAGCAGTGCTATTGGGCAAGCGGCTGCTAGAAAAGGCGCTAGCCGGGCGGCTGGGCGGCCTGGGCGAACTACCGGAGCAACTTATCAAAACCCTGGTTCGGGAATTCAACCTGAACAGCTTCGATGACGTGCTGGCGGATATCGGGTTGGGCAATCGGGTCGCGGCGCTGATCGCAAAACGGTTGCTGCCAGAAGGAGACGAAGACGCCGCCGAGATGGTCACTGGCGTCCAACCGCTGCTGATCAAGGGCACCGAAGGCACCGTAGTCAGCTTCGGCAAGTGCTGCCGGCCTCTACCCGGCGACGTGATCATCGGCTACATCAACGCTGGGCGCGGTATTGTCATTCATCGCGACCATTGCCGGAACGTCGCCAATTACAAGAAAAACCCTGAAAAATGGATTGAGGTGGAGTGGGAGCCGCACGCTGGCGCTGATTTCAGCGCCGAATTGCGCCTGGATGTCGCCAACCGGCGCGGGGTGCTGGCCACCATCGCCGCCGCCATTTCCGCCGCCGACGCCAACATTGAAACCATCAACACCTCGGAGCGGGATGGTAACGCCACGACAGTTCATTTACTGCTGGATGTTCGCGACCGCGCCCATCTGGCGCGAGTCATGCGCCAGCTGCGAACCCTGCCGGAAGTGCTGAAACTGGCCCGACGGGGTTAGCCGTTTTTAAGTCTGAATCTACCCAAAGAGTGCGCGATCATGCCCCGTGAAATTATCAACACCGACCAAGCGCCCACGGCAATCGGCCCGTATTCCCAAGCGGTTAAGGTCGGTGATACGGTTTACCTGTCCGGCCAAATTCCACTGGACCCACACACCATGCAATTGGTGGAGGGCGGAATGGAGATACAGATTCGCCGGGTCTTCGATAATCTGGCGGCAGTAGCCGACGCGGCGGGCGGCAGCCTAGCCGATATTGTCAAACTCAACGTGTTTCTGACCGATCTCGGCCATTTTACGCTGGTCAATGAAGTCATGGCTGGCTATTTCAAGGAACCCTACCCAGCCAGAGCGGCGCTGGGCGTTACGGCCCTGCCGCGTGGCGCATCAGTCGAAATGGATGCCGTACTGGTGCTGTCTGCCGCTCCATTTCCTGGGTAAAAGTAAAAACCGGCTTGACGGCAAAGAGCCTCGAAAATAGAATGGCCGTTCCCGTATGGAAAAGCGGGTTGCCGGCATCGGCGGGGTATAGCGCAGTCTGGTAGCGCACCTGCTTTGGGAGCAGGGGGTCGTGGGTTCGAATCCCCCTACCCCGACCACTGACCGATAAACAGGAAGTCCGGCTTGACCACTGTGTATGCTGCGCCCGTAGCTCATCTGGATAGAGCATCAGCCTTCTAAGCTGAGGGTAGCAGGTTCGAGTCCTGCCGGGCGCGCCAAAACCCGGCCGGTTGCAACAAGGCGTTAATGGTGGACGTAGCTCAGTTGGTAGAGCCCCGGATTGTGGATCCGGTCGTCGTGGGTTCGAGTCCCATCGTCCACCCCAGTTTAAACCTTCATTCCCGGGATGATTCCGGGTTCCGGAAAAACCGGTTTATGGGCCGTTAGCTCAATTTGGTAGAGCAGTTGACTCTTAATCAATTGGTTGTAGGTTCGAGTCCTACACGGCCCACCATCTTCACCCTCCTACGCCGCCGCTTGTTCCCGCTTACTGTCAGCCGCGTTCCTGTTCCGACGTGTATGTTGTTTTGTATACTGGGCTATCAGCATACGGCGATCACACTCGAAAGCCCCCTGATTTTTCGATTCACCGCCTCATCATACGCGAAAGTGGCGGAACTGGCAGACGCGCTGGATTTAGGTTCCAGTGGGGTAACCCGTGCGGGTTCGAGTCCCGCCTTTCGCACCAGTTACCAGGGTACGTCCGGACTATCCTTTGCGGACAGCAAGCGATGGGTCGGGTGGTTTATTGATTTGATAACGATTAACAGTCTTGAGGTGTAGCAATGCAGGTTTCAGTTGAGACGCTGAGCGATCTGGAACGCCGGGTGACCGTGCAGGTGCCCGCTGAAAAAGTCGCCGAGGAAATCCGCAGCCGGTTGCAGTCTTTGTCCCGGAAAGTCAAGGTAGACGGTTTCCGTCCCGGCAAAGCGCCACTGAAACTGCTCAAAAAGATTTATGGGGACCAGGTGCGGTATGAGACCGTCACTGAATTAATGAAGAACAGTCTGGAAGCGGCGCTGATTCAGGAAAACCTTAATCCGCTGGGCGGTCCCAACATCCAATCCAAAAATTTGGAAGAAGGTCAGGATCTGGAATACAGCGCTACCTTCGAGATCATGCCTGAATTCGAGCCTGTTGGATTTGAAACCATCCAAGTCGAGCGGCCCGTAGCGGAGGTAACGGGGCAGGATGTGGACGACATGATCGAGACCTTGCGCCAGCAGCGGGTGATCTGGAGTCCAGTACAACGACCAGCCCAGACAGGCGACCAGCTGCATATTGACTTCAATGGACGGATCGACGGCCAGAATTTCCCTGGCGGCAGCAGCGAAAACGCGAGCGTCGTATTGGGTAAAGGCGTCATGCTCAAGGATTTCGAGGATCAGTTGATCGGTCTGAGCGCCGGCGCAGAAATCAGCTTTGACCTGACCTTTCCAAACGACTACCACGCCAAGAACATTGCCGGCCAGACCGCACATTTTCAAGTCAAGGTTAACACTGTCGAAGAAGCTAACCTACCCGAAGTGGACGATGCCTTTGCCGAGAGTTTCGATATCAAGGAAGGCGGCGTCGCCGGTTTGCGGCAGTCCTTACGCGATAACATGGAGCGTGAATTGCGCGACGGCATCAAGGCGGCAGTAAAACATCAGGTGCTCCAAGGGCTGTTGGCCGCCAATCCAGTCCCGCTGCCGCAAGCGTTGATTGAGGTGGAGATCGAGCGCCTAGCCCGCCAATTGCATTTCCCGCCCGGCGCCCAGGATGAAAAAAACCAGCAACTCAAGACTCAATTATTCGGAACTGAGGCCCGTCGCCGGGTAGCCTTGGGGTTGCTGTTGTCCCGATTAGCGACGACCCAGAACATCAAGGCGGATGAGCAACGGGTCCAAACTCAACTGGAAACCGTTGCCGCCAGTTATCAGGATCCGGCAGAGGTCATTCGCTGGCATGCACAGAACCCCCAAGCGATGGAGAGCATCCACGCGCTGGTCATCGAGGATCAACTGGTCGAATGGCTGCTGGAGCGGGCGCAAGTCAGCGAAAAGCCAAGCACCTTCGCCGAAATCATGAAACCTGCAAGACCGCAAGCCGGGGCAGCGGATCAGTCAGCTTCCGAGGAGTCCACCGAATGAACGAAACCGGCGTTTCCACCCCGATCCAGGCGCTCAATCTGGTTCCTATCGTGGTGGAGCAAACAGCCCGTGGCGAGCGGGCTTACGATATCTACTCCCGTTTACTCAAGGAACGGGTGGTGTTTCTAGTCGGTCCGGTCGAAGATTATGCCGCCAATCTGATCGTCGCGCAGCTACTGTTCCTTGAAGCCGAAAATCCCGACAAGGACATCCATCTCTACATCAACTCGCCGGGCGGTTCGGTCAGCGCCGGGCTGGCGATCTACGACACCATGCAGTTCATCAAACCCAGCGTCAGCACCATGTGCGTCGGTCAAGCCGCCAGTATGGGCGCATTATTGTTAGCCGGCGGCGCAGCAGGCAAACGATTCTGCCTGCCGCACTCGCGAGTGATGATTCATCAGCCGCTGGGCGGCTTCCAGGGTCAAGCCAGCGACTTCGATATCCACGCCCGGGAAATCCTGCTGGTTCGAGATCGGCTCAACCGGATTCTGACTAAACATACCGGCCAGCCCGTCGAGAAGATCGCGGTGGACACCGACCGCGATAACTTTATGGGCGGCGCCGAGGCTGTCGAATATGGTCTGATTGACGCGGTGCTCAGCCAACGTGTGCCGGTCGGCTGATCGGTCGGCCTTTCCCCCGCCAAATAATACCTACTGTGCGATGCTGACGAGGATGGAGTGATGGGCAGAGACCGCAATGACCGGGATGATGACAAGCTGTTGTACTGCTCCTTCTGTGGCAAGAGCCAGCATGAAGTTCGCAAGCTAATTGCCGGCCCAAACGTGTTCATCTGCGACGAATGCGTTGAACTGTGCAATGACATCATTCGCGAAGAAATGGAGGACAGCGCCCCTGCGGCAGCCTACAAACTGCCCAAGCCGCATGATATCAACCAGGTGCTTGATGAGTATGTGATCGGTCAGGAACGCGCCAAGAAGGTGCTATCCGTCGCCGTTTACAACCATTACAAACGGCTGGAATTGCAGCAGGGCAACCGCGCCGGCAAGTCTTCTGATATTGAGGTCGCCAAGAGCAATATCCTGCTGATTGGCCCGACCGGTTCGGGCAAGACTCTGTTGGCCGAGACGCTGGCCCGCCTGCTGAATGTGCCGTTCACCATCGCCGACGCCACTACCCTGACCGAAGCAGGCTATGTCGGCGAAGATGTCGAGAACATCATTCAGAAGCTATTGCAGAAATGCGAATATGATGTTGAAAAGGCTCAGACCGGCATCGTCTATATCGACGAGATCGACAAGATCTCCCGCAAGTCCGACAACCCCTCGATTACCCGCGATGTGTCGGGCGAAGGCGTGCAGCAGGCCTTACTGAAGCTAATCGAAGGCACCATTGCCTCAGTGCCGCCGCAGGGTGGGCGCAAACACCCGCAGCAGGAATTTCTCCAGGTGGACACCACCAATATCCTGTTCATCTGCGGCGGCGCCTTCGCCGGGCTGGATAAGGTGATTCGCAGCCGCTCCGACAAGGGGGGTATCGGCTTCTCCGCTGACGTCAAGAGCAAGGACGGCGACAAGACTGTTGGCGAGGTGCTGATGGCGGTTGAGCCGGAGGATTTGATCAAATACGGCTTGATCCCGGAATTTGTCGGTCGGCTACCGGTAGTGGCGACCCTTGCTGAGCTGGATGAGAACGCCCTGGTGCGCATCCTCACCGAACCCAAGAACGCCATTGCCAAACAATTCAACAAGCTGTTCGAAATGGAAGGCAGCGATCTCGAATTCCGCGACGAGGCGCTGCGAGCGGTGGCCCGCAAAGCGATGGATCGCAAAACTGGCGCCCGTGGTCTACGCACCATTCTCGAACATATCCTGCTGGACACCATGTATGACTTGCCCAGCATGCAGAACGTCAGCAAGGTCGTGGTTGACGAGTCGGTCGTTGCCGGTCACGCCAAACCCTACTTCGTCTATGAAACCCCCGAACGGCGGGCCGTCGGTCAGGACTAACCCGTCCAATCCTAACCCGGTTGCATCCATCGACTGGGTAACCGGCGAGTTTGCTACGCTTTAGCGCCATGCTGGCGCACCAGTGGACCGGTGCGCCGCCCTTTACTCAGCCGTCCGGTTTCACTGCGGGAGCCTGCGATGAAACAAAAAACACCCCAACTGGCTTTACCCAGTCATACCCTGTTGCCGGTGTTGCCACTACGCGACGTAGTGGTCTACCCACACATGGTAATTCCGCTATTCGTCGGGCGCGAAAAATCGATCCATGCGCTCAATCTAGCCATGCAGGGCAATAAACGGATCGTGCTGGTCGCCCAGCAAAGCGCCGAAATGGACGATCCCGGCGTCGACGACCTCTACCCCATCGGCACCTCGTCGAACATACTGCAACTGTTGCGGCTGCCGGATGGCACGGTCAAGGTGCTGGTGGAAGGCAGCGAGCGAGTCAATATCCATTATTTCACCGAAACCGAATCCTGTTTTATCGCCGCTGTATCACTGCTGGAGTCAGTCCCGGACGAGCACGCGGTCCAGGAAGTTCAGGCGCTGGTTCGCTCGTTACTTGATACGTTTGACCAGTATGTGAAGCTCAATAAGAAAATCCCTGGTGAAATACTGGCTTCAGTCGCCGGTATTGAAGACCCGGTGCGGCTAGCAGACACCATCGCCGCACACATGACCCTCAAGCTGGACGAGAAGCAGAAGATTCTGGAAACCCGTAATCTGCGCGAGCGTCTCGAACAATTGCTGGCGCTAGTGGAAGGCGAAATTGACATTCTCCAAGTAGAGAAACGCATTCGCGGCCGGGTCAAGCAACAGATGGAGAAAACCCAGCGCGAGTACTACCTGAATGAGCAGATGAAAGCGATTCAGAAGGAACTTGGCGATCTGGAGGATTCACCTAACGAGATCGAGGATCTGGCCCGGCGCATCGACAAGGCGGGGATGCCGAAGGAAGCCCGAGCCAAGGCTCAGGCCGAATTAAACAAGCTAAAAATGATGTCGCCAATGTCGGCTGAAGCCACGGTTGTCCGCAACTACCTTGACTGGTTGGCCAATGTGCCGTGGCGCAGGCGCACCAAGATTCACCAGGATCTGGTCGCCGCCGAAGAAATCCTAGAAGCCGACCACTATGGTCTGGAGAAGGTCAAGGAGCGGATTCTCGAATACCTGGCTGTTCAACAACGGGCGCGCAAGCTCAAGGGTCCGATCCTGTGTCTGGTCGGGCCGCCGGGAGTGGGTAAGACCTCGCTGGGCCGCTCCATTGCGCGCGCCACCAACCGCAAGTTTGTCCGCATGTCGCTGGGCGGGGTGCGCGATGAAGCTGAAATTCGCGGTCACCGCCGCACCTACATTGGCTCGCTGCCCGGCAAAATTATCCAGAATCTGACCAAGGTCGGGGTACGCAATCCCCTGTTCCTGTTTGATGAAATTGACAAGATGTCGATGGATTTTCGCGGCGATCCATCTTCGGCGCTGCTGGAGGTGCTGGATCCAGAACAGAACAACACCTTCAGCGATCACTATCTGGAAGTAGACTTTGACCTGTCGGACGTAATGTTCGTAGCAACCGCCAATTCGTTGAATATTCCACCGCCGCTACTGGATCGGATGGAGGTGATTCGGATTCCCGGATACACCGAGGATGAGAAACTGAATATCGCTTCCCGCTATCTGGCGCCGAAACAGATGAGCAACAACGGGCTGAAGCCGGATGAACTGGAGATTAGCGAAGCGTCGATCCGCGACATCATCCGCTTCTACACCCGTGAAGCAGGGGTGCGTAATCTGGAGCGGGAACTGGCCAAAATCGACCGCAAAGTGGTCAAAGCCGTGACCCTGCATCCGGCCACGGAGAAAATCGTGATCGTCCCTGATCTCCTGGAAAAATATCTGGGGGTGCGACGATTCCGCTACGGACTGGCTGAAGAGCAGGATCAGATTGGACAGGTCACCGGGTTGGCCTGGACTGAGGTGGGCGGCGAGCTGTTGAGCATTGAAGCCGCACTGGTGCCGGGCAAGGGCAAGCTGATTCATACGGGCAAGCTGGGCGAGGTCATGCGTGAATCGATTCAGGCGGCGATGACTGTGGTTCGCAGCCGCGCCGAAGCGCTAGGCATCGATCCGGACTTCCACCAGAAGTACGATCTGCACATCCACGTTCCTGAAGGCGCAACCCCCAAGGATGGTCCCAGCGCCGGCATCGGGATGTGTACGGCGCTGGTATCGGCATTGACCCGCATTCCGGTGCGGGCCAGCGTGGCTATGACCGGTGAGATCACCCTGCGAGGTGAAGTGCTGCCGATTGGCGGTTTGAAGGAAAAACTCCTGGCGGCCCATCGCGGCTGCATTGCAACTGTGGTGATCCCGGAGGAGAACCGCAAAGATCTGGTCGATATTCCGAAGAACATCCTGGAAAAAATCGAAGTGCGGCCAGTGCGCTGGATTGACCAGGTGCTGGAGATTGCGTTACAGGCGCTACCCGCGCCGGTATCCCGAGAATCGGCGGCCACGGCAGAAACCGCCGCCAAGACTGGAACTGCGCCGGAAAAGGCGCGAGCGCACTAAACAACCGCAACCGGCGCTAATTGACACTGCTTTAAATGGCCTGATATAACAGCCAAATAGCTGTCATTCAGCCAGGCGTGGGCTTGATCCGCCATGCCAGCTGGCATTTGAACCCAACAACGCACAACACCAACACATCGCAAAGGAAAGGGGATTATGAACAAAACTGAACTGGTTGAGGCCGTGACCCAAACCACTGAATTATCCAAGGCGGCAGCCGGCAAGGCCGTGGACGCCGTCGTCGACGCTATCGGCAAGGCCCTCAAGCAAGGTGATTCGGTGGTGTTGACCGGCTTTGGCACCTTCTCCGTGCGGGAACGCCCGGCCCGCGCTGGCCATAATCCTAAAACTGGCGAGCCGATGGAGATTAAGGCCAGCAAGACACCGGTGTTCAAGGCTGGAAAAACATTAAGGGATGCGATAAAGTAGCTTTTTTGCGGGGTGCTTAGCTCAGCTGGGAGAGCATCGCCCTTACAAGGCGAGGGTCGGGGGTTCAAACCCCTCAGCACCCACCACGGTTCAAATGCCGGAGCGGTAGTTCAGTTGGTTAGAATACCGGCCTGTCACGCCGGGGGTCGCGGGTTCGAGCCCCGTCCGCTCCGCCAATTTACAGTTTTGCCCGATTTGCATTGTGTTCAGCAGTCCAGATTTTGACTCGGAGCGGTAGTTCAGTTGGTTAGAATACCGGCCTGTCACGCCGGGGGTCGCGGGTTCGAGCCCCGTCCGCTCCGC
>Ga0272412_1000617_pt1 | contig 11086 bp, 18 predicted proteins | sample WWTPWeurt_MetaT_FD_193540 | JGI IMG/M metagenome (GOLD analysis project Ga0272412, IMG submission 193540) | Metatranscriptome of activated sludge microbial communities from WWTP in Nijmegen, Gelderland, Netherland - WWTP Weurt (Metagenome... | ecosystem: Engineered > WWTP > Aerobic digester >...
GTTAGTTTTAGGTTTTATTCAATGTTGCAATTGTCATCAGTCATCCAGCATGCACAACAGGGCAACACCACTTCGCACCCAGTGATCCGGCTCGACGCCTGATTTTAGATCCATATACATCACAAAGTTCGTTGAGTGTCCTGTTGTAGATAAAGTACCCTTTCTTGTCGAAGTCTTGTAGAGTGGACACTTATAAACGTTATCGGGCTTATAATTTTCTATGATAACTGGATCAAGCCATATGACGGGCATTTCGGGATAGAGAATTTTTGGCAAAGACTCATTGAGAGTCATTCTGTCAATATCCCATCTGCAGCCTTCGAGATAAAGTCCATGGACGTTCACTCCATTTTCTGGAACTTCCTTTAAATCATTTGAGAAGAATGGTTTGGCCTCCGTTCTGAACATCAGTGTGTCGATAGCAATAAGTGTTTTTCTGGCATACGTCTGCAGAGCAGCAGTCATGAAACCTTATGGGAAGAACATGGCTGATACCCAGTAAGACTTCATGGATCCGGTAGTCACCCATTCCCTGAAAAACTTAACACGCTCTATTAAATCAGCGAACCAGGAACTAAGTGGCTTGAGGGATGGATAGCCAACTTTCTCCCAGTTTTCAGGCACTTTCTTTAATAGGAATGAATTGAACATGTTTTCCAAAGCGAGAGACATGACCACAGTGCCGTTAATGGCTTTAATAAGTTCCTGCAGCGTTTTCTTGATTGTGACGATCAGTCTGTTGAATTACTGTACTTCCTGGAAGCGGAAAACCTCTAAGGATGTTGGATCAGCTTCACGTTTTTCTGGGAGAGTTTCAGGGACCTCCTGAAGAAGCTTTTCAGCCATTTTCTTAACAATATCATCAGGAGATTCACCACCTTTGGCCGAGGAGGATCGTGGCTACACTGAAATGAGCGTTTCTAAGAATTCTCTGGTCATTTTTTGCTCGAAAGTTATGTTGGAGTTAGCATGCAGACCGAAGACCTCTGGGTCGTCTTCAGGGGGGAAAGATCGAATATACTTCTTTACTTCCTCGAGTTCCAGTTCAACGGGTGAATGGTAAACACCTGAGCTAGAAAAGTTGTAGCTCTCCTTGAGCACTTATGGACAGAAGTACTTATTGAGCAAGGCCGTTATCAAACGGACGTCCTTGTCATCAGTGACTCTACCACCATAGTTAATTTCGGCTATAAGGTACTTCAATGTTGTCCAAGGCACTTCTGGCTACTCGTTGAGGTACATCATTAATTGCAATTGACAGGTCTCGAAGTCAGAGTTCATCCATTCGTAAGAAATGTTCCAGCCTATGGCCCCGAACTTGCGTCGCTCTAGGATGACGGCATGGAAGAAAGCGAGTGAGTAAAGGAGTTTTTTATATTCGAAGGACTTAGTGCAAGATTCATAGATCTTTTCATTTACTTCGGCGTAGGTTCTGTTTATGTTGGCTTTAAGACCTTTAGGAGGCTCGTTAGTGAGCTTGATACCGCTTTGGAGAACGGGTACGGGGAACTTATTAGTGGGCATTGATGTAAGCCACAGTCTGTAGTCAGGGTGTGTATCGGCCTCGACCTGCATCTCCTATATGCGCTCGAGATCTGTCATCCAAGAAATGGCTAAATGGCAGTTCTGGAGGCAGACCCAGTCACCGTTTCTGCGGCCTGCCTTGATGAGCTCACGGGCTATCTCTCCCTAGCCTTGGCCTAATGAAAGCATCTTGAGTCTAGAATCAAATTCTTTTTCTTTTGCAAGAGAAAGTAGATAGGAAATTGGGTCAGCACCGGGAGATAGGACGAAGATTATTGGAGTAGTACATGTGGAATCTGTGAAGGCACCTTTGAGGTCGAAAAGGGGTGACACTGTAAACATCTCTCCCAATGTGGTAAATACATACTGCTTAATAAGCATGATTAGCTTTTCCTCCCTAAAGAGTTTCAGGAAGAGCATGTTCTGGAAAGCGTCAAACTTGTTCTGGAGACTGGCAGGAAGTTCTACCTTAGTGGGGTCTTTGGCCTCTATTAGTTAGGACCAGGCTTCTTTTTCGCTTTCATCCTTTAGAGAGTTGATGAGCGAGCGGTACGTTGAGGACTATTGAGACAGAGCTAAGCAGTTTTTATAAGTCTTTTCATTTATAAAGGACGGAATTACATCGTTTTCTGGAATTTAGATTTCGCCTGTAGGTCCACGAGTGAAGAAATTCCATTCACGAATGTTAATCTCTTTAGCTTCCAGCTTGATATTGGCTGCAATAAGGTAAGAGAATAAGAGCTTATCCTTCTCGAAAAGACCTCGACATATGTTAATGTAGAAGCTTTGAGTGATATCCTCAACGAGGGAGCGCAGTCTTTCTTCTAGTTCAGGAGGATTAGGTGCTTTCTCCAAACGAAGCTTGAACAACTTGATGAAGAATTCTAGGGAGTATTGATACATCGGATCTATATTAGCAAGAGAAGCGATAACGAAATATAACACTGAACCACGCTTTGCAACGGGACGGTATAACTCTCTTGTTCGATCGATTTCTTCAGCCGTGACCTTGGACTGGGCCATACGCTGGTTAACAGCCTCAGAAGTGTCTTTGGATGCATCAAGTGTGTTGATAAGCTCTTCGTCATCCAAAATATGTCCTTATGCCTCAGCAATCTGCTTTAGAATACGGTCTTCTAGCTCTTATAGTTGACGCTTACATTGGGAGATTTCTAGAATGAGTTGAATACGCTTCTCCTCCAGCTCGATCTTCTCATAACGCACGACTTCGATAAGCAACTGATCTTCAAGGCCTTATGGTGTGACAGTGAAGTTGATAATAGTAGTTTTAATACAGATTTCAGGGATGTAGTGAGGGTTGGGCATTTTGGTGGTCATATAGAACCTAAACTCTGAATTATAGGGTATGTCCTAGTCACCCAGTCTGAGCAACAACATTGCCCCCTTCTTTGTGGTCTGCTTGAGCAGAACAGGCTCCAACGCGGGGTCAAGCTCCTCCTCTATATTCTCAAGCAGCACTGGCTGACCAAAACGAATGGAGTTCTCAAGGGTCTTAAGGAAGTTTGATTCCGTTAATTTGGTGGTCTGTAGATTAGAATCAGCCCACAGATGCTTGATCCATTTGTTTGCTTGGCCCTACGGGTCGATGATCAGTGGCCATCTTCTGGAGTTGAAAATGAATATACCATTGTCTAAGGAGAGTGGGTCAGCGGGTAATCCGTGCTCTTGCCACTCTCTGATCTATACTTCCTCTGTGAGGATACGCATCAACGAGAAGTCATCTGAAACAGGGATTTAAAGTCCTTTGCAGTCCTGGATCCATTGCTTGAGCATGTCTTAACGATATTGGTAGTTAAATGGTCCTAGATAAGAGATGGATGCTGCTGCCAATAAGATATTGCCAAACAGATTCTTCAGGTCATGATTGAGCTTGCCCTGTGTTATCTTCCAACGTTCGGCCTCCCCAGACAATCCGTTAAGCAGCTTCTCAGCACGGCGTAGTTGAATCTCAGCTTATTCCTTCTTTGCCTACAGCATTTCCTTTTCACGTGTGGATTTTTCTAGGTTTCGTTCTAAGTCTGCCACCATGTCCTGTACCTCCTTTAAAGCGGCCTCCTTCTTGGCCAGCTCTGCCTCCACTTCTCTTAACTTGGATTCAGCTTCACGCAGTTTCTTTTCTTTGGGGCCTACCACCTTCTTTATTTACTAAAATTTGTCTGTGGCTAGAATCCACACAACAATGGCCTCTGCTGCTTGTGAAACTGAGTGCACTTTTTCCTTGTTGAAGTTCGGGTCTGTTACGTATACTTGTCTCAGCTTCAGGAAACGCTTTTCAGGGACCTGGTCAATTGTCTTGCGGTACTCTAACAATCGCTCTAAGAACTTAATATCACCAAGCAATTTCTTTGCAGAGTCCCATTCCTCTTTCTCTCCAAATAACAGGCAACACGCACTCATCACGGTAAGGACTAGTGCGGGTGGTTGCTTGAAGGATTTCATTTCATTGATGGCGTCCTTGTTAATAGACTTGACTGCTATTTCGGCAGCTTCCAGAATTGGTATAGCCTCATCGAGATCCTTCTGACAAGAAGCCCTCATCTCATTGACCTCATCACGTGTAACCTAGGCTTCCGCCGTTTCCTTCTAGCAAACTGCTTGCTATTCTCCTGCAATCTTTTTCTTTCCCGTCAGCTCCACCAACAGCTCTGCGTTTTTACGGGAAGACTCCTCTAGAATTGGCTTGAACTCTATAATTTTTTATTGAAGTTTAGAAACTTCTTCATTAGTCTCCTTCAAGGTCTACAGACCAACTGTATATTTATTGATTTTGATTGGTAGAATGCTCTGCTAAGTCTTCATCTGGTCGATATAAACCTTCATTAGCTCCAGATAGGAGGTGGGTGTGACGTAATTACGTCTTCTAAGTTCATCGTAATACTATTCTGATTTGTCTTACACGTCGGCGTGCACCTTAACTGACATTTAAGAAAGCTTTTCAACGTATTCAGTGAGTCCTAGCCTCTCTTGTGCTGAGTATTCTCTCTATGCCACAGAGTTCAGGGCGTCCTGAGGCCATTTGTCAAACCAATCAATTGCACAACAATTAATTATTGATGGGAACTGTCTGCATCTGTTTCTCAGCTTCTCACCCACTGGCGAGAAGGCCAGCACTATATGTAGATTATCACGCACTAATGACACAAAGAACTTCAGCAACACATCTCTTGAATCATAAAGTTTTTGTTCCTTGGCGATGGGACGTACGTCGTTAATAATTTCTTCGAAGTCTTCTGGTGCCCACAAGTTCGGGATCTCACCAGTGTTTAACACGTTATTTATGTCTTCTAAGAATGACTCTTTCACAATCTACGAGTCAGAGAACAGGAATACTTGAGGTGTATTCTTAGCTCCAGCGTTCTTTAGAAGCTTTTTTAGATCATCTTTCCATTAAGGATCCTTATAGTTCTTTGAGATTTCTATTGAGAAGCACTGATAGTCTCGAAGGAACGTGGCCATACGTGTTAGGGATTACCTTCCAGAACCTCCGACACCAATTAACAGAGCATTGCCTCTGGGCTGTCGTAACACACGTGATATACGGGATAAATGCATGATTGCATCTTTAAAGAACACAAGATTCATTTGTTTTGGGTTAAGGGAATTGTAATACAAAAGTGACTCTCCAAGTTTTGTAGGTAGTTAATCAATATTCTCTATGCGCAGATACTCCTTGTTAGTGTTTGCGTAGTCTCCGAAAATAAATTGGGAGAGAGCAACCGCATCCCACTCGAATTCGAAGGTCTTATTAACAGGTTCTCCTATAAGCTTGTAAAACCAATCACGGTCATTGCTGTCTATCAAACGATCATGGAACACACGAGAACATTCATGAACCCACAGAGAAAGTAGCATTTCCTTGTCTTTTAAGTTGTCTGATGTAACCATTAAAATACCCTAAAAGATCTTGGAGATATCACGAAGGTTGAAGGTATAATGGGACTTTTTCGGTGTTGGGAGCAGTTCTTTAGTGATTTTGGAATAGATTTCTACAGTGGTCTTAACAAGGGGTGGGGCGAATTTCTCTAGGGACTTGGTGGCCGGATCTATTTGCAGGAAACCTTTAAGAATAGCTATGAATATTGTCTCCATTGACTTCTGGGACAGGTCAGGCATCCACATCATGTTGAAGTGCCTGAACAGTCTCGGTGTAACCTGGTTACGTCCTCCTCCTGGTGTTGCGCATGCAGTAATAAAGTTGGTGGACTGCACCTTAACGAAAAACAGTTTCTTCAGGTCGTAGAAACCTCCGTGGTCGATGATCTAACGGAACAGCTCATTGGGTGGCTGGGCACCGAACTTCTCTAACTAGGGCATGTTCACGTCATCGATGAACACCACCATGCGCTTGCCAGCCGGGGGACCAATCATATCTTTACGCTTACGTTGGAATTTATCCTTGTCCATGAATAGGTCTTGCAAATTTTTGGAGGAAGTCTGGGCAGAGAAGTTCAAGGTCGTGAACACGTACTTCTCGACGTCAATGCTCGTAATGAAGTCTTGGATGATAACGGACTTGCCAACACCGGTTTCTCCTGATAGCAGCACATTAAAACCGCCTCCGATCAGATACTTAATCATGTATTTGTATTTCACTGTATCAGCGGTAGGCACAAGGATGTTGAAGTAAGGCATATCCTTCACGTATTTAAAGTCAGTGACTAGCTCTGTCCAAGGCTTGAACTCCTTCTTCTCAAAATTCAGATAATGATCGTACACGTCCCCGTCGTATGGGAATGTTGTCAGAATCTTCAAGAACTTTGACTTGGCCACTGAAGAGAATCGGGATCTGGAGGAATCTTTTGGGTTAGCTGGATTATCAAAGAGATTTGCCCCTGCAGACCAAATGAAAGCAAAGATGAACACCATCGCACAGAGGTTCTCACATTCCTGAGGAGACATTCCTTGGAAGTTATTGTGAATCTATTGTGCCTCGTTGAAGAATATGTCCACCAGATTGAGGCAACCGCGCACAAGATTTGAATCCACTGATGCTATGATCTCTCTGCACTCGCGTCTTATGAAAGGAAGATTCTCTTTGAAGAATACACGTATTTTTTCCACCAGATTATTCACAAAAGGTGGGACAGGCTTGTCGCCAGCACCAGATTGAGCACCAGCTCCACCCTGCTACTGCTGCTGAGACTATCCGCTCCCTCCTTTCTCATTACTACCACCTCCTTGCATACTGTTTGTAAAGCGTTCTTTAAAGTAGAATGACCATGTGTCAATGAGGGGCTCCCAGCCGAGGTGGACAGGCTCCATGTACACCATGCCGCATCGTGAGACAGTGGCAGGTGAGGCCACGGCAAGGTCGTTAACTTCGAACATCATAGTAAAGGTTTGAGGAAGTTTGATACGCTGACCATTATTGAGACAAAGCATCTTGTTATCATCAAGCACTGTATTCATATTTTCTATCCACAGTGCATCAACAGGGCCATCGAATACAACCCATTTCTTCATATCAGTTGTGTCTTGCACATTGTCACGCACAATCTTTGCCACAATTCCGTCTGTCCATTCGTTTGTCATTAAGTTCGTGTAGCCAAACAGTTCGTTCATCGTAACAGATTTGGGGTTCAATAATTCAATTTTTACTTGTTTGTGGTAGTAATCAGTTGAGCCCTCTTTGTTAAGCTGGCCCATTGCTGAAGAAAGTGTTCGATAATTTGTTGTCTTGCCTGTGCCAGTAGTTCCCACTATCATGACACCGTGACGCACCATAATAGTCTCCATTAGCTAGATGATTTTGGTCAAGAAGGCAGCGGGTTTCAAATAATGCTAGACTTCCAACTAATGTTCAATGGCCTTTTGCAGAGCTCCATAGTCGATGAATGGGACATTGACTCCTGGGAACAGATCTGTAATAATGGAACGGAACAGTGGTAGATCTTGCTCCAAGAATTTGGGAACGTTAGAATCTCTCATTGCTCTAATAAGCACGATGTCTTCGGACACCTCTGGGTCTTTACGTCTTAATGCTCCAGCCATCACCAACACTGACTTGACTGCTCTCATACCGAAATCGTAATGGTCCTGCTTGGAAAGCTGCTCTGAAGATAACTTATAAAGATTGACCATCTTACGTGCAAGGGCGTTAGCAGTCTCAAATCCCTCAGAAAACAGGATGATTTCTGCAATTAGTCCATAGTCTGGAATCATCATTGCCACTGGTCTGAACAGCGCCTTCAAGTTATCAGGCAGTTCCGTACGTCCTGCATAACCAGGATTCATTGTAATAAACACTCCGAAACGAGTGTTTAGGGGTATCGTGCGGCCTTCAAATTCAAACAGGTCACATTTACCTCTGATTGCCTACTGGATTGTTAAAATTTGTTGTGCTATGACTGATAACACTTCAATATCAATACGATTGAACTCATCGAAGCAACTCCATGCGCCACATTATGATAATCCTGAAAAGAAACGACCCATCGTCTTAAAGTCTAGACCATCTGAGCAGTTAAACACCACACACTGGATAGCCAAAGCTTTAGCTAGATCCTTTGTTGTCTCAGTTTTACCTGTACCGGCGGGGCCTGCTGGCGCACCACCATAATTTAAGTGTTTAGCCCCTGTTAATGTCATATAGCACTTGTCCGTTAACGGTGTGATGACTAAACGTGGACCGTTACCGAGGTATTCATATCCATAACGGAAATAAGTGTTTGTCTGTTTAACTACACAGTCTTCAATGGAACCGTCCTTATCTACTGAGCCACCGCCTGGTCCTTAAGAAACATTAGTAACCTTCTCCCAGTAATATCTGAGCTGCTTGCTCCATTCAAAGTCGTTAAGATTATTAACTTTTTATCTGGCAATTGACACCACCACATCTCTGGCGTGCACATCCAGCACTATAAGTGCTCCCATTAACGTTCTTTCTAGAGTATTTAGCTGTCCTCGCACAATCGAAACCATCTTAGTTATCAACTCCATCATAAATTCACGGTACTCGTTAACAGCCTTCTATTGGCCAGCCTATGCTCGCACCAATGCATCAGTGCATCCTTATGTCCATTTAACCAAGTCTATGGTCAACACTGGTTGTGCTGGGAATGAAAACAGCCAATCACGTCTATCCAGACCATTTTCTGGGTACTTGTAGAATGCTGCCTTAGTGTTATCGTATAAAGATTTTATCATCATCTCTTGCACTCTGAAAAGCCAATGTTCCACATTACCCTCGGCAAATACGGAAGCTGAGTATTTAACTTTTTCGGGCATTATTTCTGGCTCTGCTGATATCATTGCTACTATTTCTTTACTTTCTTCTTCCTCTGTAAACTGAATACGGTTGATATTATCAAAACATTTACGCAAATGGCCTTGCACTGCATGAGGATTCCTTGTTTATGATAAAATCTCCAGCAATTCATCATTGGAAAGGAAGTAGAAACGTGGGAAAGCTGCACGCTTAGTTTCCAAATAGTTTTCTAAGCACTTCTATATGTCTTCAAGAGCCTTGTTCTGCATCTGGAACTTTTTCAATAGCTCTTCAGAGTTGCAGCAGTCCTATACAAGTGGACGCTTATTAGTTTTAAGCATGATTTCACGCCAAAACTTATCAACTGTCTGGAATTTGGCCGTTTCTTGAGGCAATTACTTCTGGATATCTTCAGCTCCGAAAATATTCTCCAAATACATCCATTATCTCTGGCAATACAGCCACTCATCTATTATATCGTTAATTAGCATGAGTTTTTTCTGCCACTCTTCTACAGTATCTCTAATCTCGGCCACAAACCTTGTTCCGAGCATTGTTTGCACCTTCAATTAATGATCATCAAGCGCTGCTATGATATCCTCCACTGTTCCCAACACGAACTTATCCTTCTATTCTCTGTAGTTTCGCACAATGAAATTAAGTTCTAACCATTTCTTCCTTATCTCCTCCACCTGCATTTCAATACTCGCCTCTCCAGAAGCTCGCCCTGATATTTCCTCCATCTGATCCATCTTGTCCTTCACACCAAACGATATTAAGTCTTACAATGTATAATTAGTAGCTCCGGGTTGATACGGCTGGCCCAATATTTCCAATATTCTCTTCCAATGTCTTGGCCTTAAGTCTCGGTTGCATAATGCCTGAATCACAGGCAGCATCTGACTAGCCTCTTACACTTTACGCGTATGCTGATCGAGCACCGGGTCCTTTCCTTCTTTGTTTAGATTGAGAATTCTTTGCTTAAGCTAAATGCACGTCGATTCATACTTCTTCATTTCTTTCTCGATGTCCTCGGAGTTCAGGTTTAGGATGTTTGAGTGCTGCCATAAATCGAAATTAGTTTAGAACTGGTCGACATGGGTCCACAGCAGCTTACGGTCATTGAACTTGGCTTGAAGTTCTTGCAAATCCTTGATTGGCTGCGGGTTGTCATTATCAATCAGTTTTTTTGTATTGCATATAAGTCTTGTCCTTCTTTAGATAGTTATCTATGTTCTTTGTCTTTACTTCTTGCAATTTTTCAAGCGCCTCTGCTGGTGGTGTTTCCTCCTGGATCAGTTTGCCATAGTTAACTTGAGTTATTGTGTTGTTGATTTTGCGCTTTAGATCTTCAATTTCATTTTCAAGGTTTTGTTGCATTTGTGTTTTTTTGTCTTTTATTTCGACTTCTGCTACCTTCATCTGGTTCGTGAGGTCAAGGTATTCTTATTGGATTTGGTCCAGTGTAAGCTAAACAGTATCCATTGGACGAAGGGCCTACTCTTCCTTTTTTAGCTCAAATTACATCTCTTCAATGTCCTTCTTCTTGTTCTCTAACTTGTTGCCGTTCATGGCTTCAGTGATCTCATTAAAGAACTCAATGTACTCGCAATACTCTTTCAAAGTGTTGGGTGGTTTAGAAAGATTACCATTATAAGTTTGCAGCTGTTTGTTAAGGGCATCACTCTTTTTCTTCATCAGGTTATACAAATACTCCTTGATGCGTGCCTTGCTATTATCGACGTATGGGCCAAGCAGATTCTTAATCTTGATAGAATTAACCTATAAAATACCTTTAGGGACATCTTTAATAAACTTATTAATCATTTCACCGTATTTCTTAAGATCAGAGATTTTCTGCTTTACAATGTCAACTTTTTACTCCTCCTACATAAACTGCTCGATGTTCCACTCCCCGTTCTGCTGGTTGTAGATCTCGCGACACTTTTCGTAGTTCTCGTTTACATATTCATGTGCGACCTTGAAATCCTTCTTAACTTTCTCCACCACTTCCTCTTGAATTGCTTTGTACTTCACTGATTCCATTATTATGTACTTCACGTCTATTAGCTGGTCTGTGTTCTGAACTTTCACGTGATTTTCCAAACGAAGAATTATTCGATTCTGGTTCTTAACTGAGTTAATAACCTCTTCCAAAAGTGTGTTAAGCTGCTGGATTATTTCGCTTTCGTCTGGCGTGTGCGTTATTGACTGTTGCGAGAACATCACGTAGGTGTTGAACAACCCATTTTTGCGTGAATCTTTCCTCATTTCTAGTAGTAAGATCTTCATCGACGCCAGCGTTGTTGCATACAAAGTCTCAACTGATATGTA
>Ga0272412_1000620_pt1 | contig 11070 bp, 6 predicted proteins | sample WWTPWeurt_MetaT_FD_193540 | JGI IMG/M metagenome (GOLD analysis project Ga0272412, IMG submission 193540) | Metatranscriptome of activated sludge microbial communities from WWTP in Nijmegen, Gelderland, Netherland - WWTP Weurt (Metagenome... | ecosystem: Engineered > WWTP > Aerobic digester >...
GCCTATCGGTCGCGGGATAAGGGCATGACACCGCCCGGCCGCCGTGCGCCGCGTCCGCCAGGCAAAAAGACTCTCTTCACTATGGAGAGATTTGCATAGCGACCCTGAGCGGTCCTACACGGTATCCGCGCTTCCACGGCTGCTGACTGAGCAAAGCTGCCATTCATGGCGACTGCTCACCGGAAAGACTTCGGCCATCGCTGGCAATCCTCCTACAGGTTGATTGGGTCAGCAATAGCTCGTAAAGCAGCCCATCATCCCCCTGCTAAATCTAAGTCGAACTCCAGCCAATCCCTCCCAGACCAAAGAAAGCCGTCCCCTTCTCGTATGGCAGATGCGCCCTTCGGCCGCATAGAAAAGTGTCGCCGCTTCCCTGTAGTCTTGAGCGACCAAGTTGCCTGGCAAGTCCCGCATTGGCAAAAGAAGTCTTGCTGTTGCCCGCGCACAAATCGTGCAGGATGTCCACAAAGCTGCGCAAGCACTGCGACCTGTTTGATGGCAAGCCCGACCTCGTCCTCTACTTGCGAGTTTGCCGAACCTCTGAGAGATGACTGCAGTTCGGCTGCTTTCTGAGCATCGACTGGCGCGAGTAGCCTGACGTGGGTGGGCGAGATAGATTCAAACTCCGGCCAAGCCTCGGCCAGCTTTTTGGCCGGTGTGGGCAACGGCCCCAGTTTTCGGCCATGACCTTGGAGCAACTGCCGCAACATCCACTCATCAATTAACTTCCCCACCTTCTCCACGACATATAGGTCCAGCGGCGAGACAGGAAGACTATGCGGCGATGCGACACTGGTTGGCACACCTGGCCAACACACGATGCGACCAGGTTCCAGACTCTCACCAATATTTATTGACGCGCCGAACCAGGCAATCGGCACGATCCTCAGGGTAGATCCCTCCGACTGAGTTACGACCCAATCATGTACATCACGCCGGAGTACGAAACTCCGTCCCGCCCCACTGAAGACGAAACTTCCATCAACCCTGCGCAGACCATACCGTTCAAGCGCTCGCCTGATCACAAGGCCGACGAAACTGACGTAAGCTAGTTGCAATTGCAGTTGCCGTGCCAAGCGCTCTTCCGGGGGTAAGAGCCGGTCTTCTCGATCATCTTTCAACTTCTCCCATAGAGGGGGCAGATGACGATAGTGAGGGTCGTGATTGAGAATGTTTGTCCGATGAATTTGGGCGGGAACCACAGATGCGGGAGGCACCAGGGAATAAAGACCCCGTTGCTTCAACCCTCTGATTGCACGCAACTGGGACTCCAAGTCGCTGAGTGCACGCTTTCCTGCTTCCAACTGCATCCCGGTCTTGTCATCAAGATATGACTCCCCCCAAAGGCGACAGATATCCTGGCGAAGCCGAAAATGCGTCTGCTCAGAGTCCTGGAACTCCAAAGCTTGCTCCAGTCGTGAATTGACTCCCCGGATGCGAGCCAATCTCCTAGCAAGGTGTCGATCAAGGCGATCTAGTAGCCGCTTGTAGAGCCTGTTCTCATAGATGGCATAGTCGTCCTCGCTGAAACGTGCAAGAACCTTGCGCGGTTGAACACCTCTGAGCGTACGCTGCTGCCAGCAATCAGAGTGTGATGCCAGGTGACTTAATACCGAAGTCGCGAGGCGTCGAGCTCGTGCCACTGGCGCAACCCATTCGTCATATCGAAGGTCTCTGCGGGGGCGGTCAGATATTGAATGAAGATGACCATCTCGGAGTACCGCCGCCAAGTCGCGCTCGACTTCTTCGAGCGCGACTTGGGCGGCCATCTCAGCGGGCAGCATGGGCGAGACATTTGCATCATGTGCGTGAGCGATTTTTCCGGCAATGGAGATAATCGCCTCTGCAGACAGATCGGCGTCCGCCTGATCTTCGTCAGTCTGATCGATGGCGAGCACTTGTGATTCAGCATCTTGAATCCGGATGACACCCGAGCCGTCATCCGAGAGCAGATCACCAGCCTGCAAGTGACTGTGCCCATTGACCACAAGTGGCTCAAGCAAGCAATACCGACCCGGCAGAAACGCGTCGGGCAGGTGACTGAGTTTGTCGCCCGTAAGGCGGTCCAGAAACCTCATCCACGTTCCTTACGGCGGCGGTCTTCAGCCAACAGAGCCATAGAACGGCGAGGCTCCGATTTCCACCCCTTCCAAACTGTCGTTAGCGCTTGTTCGATGGCGGCTAGATCATCGATGGTCGCATCGTATCTGCCAGTGACCTTACCGCGCCTGAAAACTCTGCTGGCAAGCAAATGGTCCAGAGCATCTTCTTTGCAACCGCCTGCAGCCATGTAAACAGGGACAAACCGCATGGCCTGACGTTCGAGTCGATTACCCCAACCCAGATCAAAGCGATCCTGCAAGATGCTCGTGAGCGGGCCCGTGGTCAACTCCGCCATCAACTCTAAAACCTCATCGGCGTTTTGTGTCGCAGCGGTGGTGAAGCGCTCCATCAATGATGTGAAACTAAAGCTAGCATTCGGCTTTGGCTCAATCTCAGATCCCGGTTCATGTACTTCGTGGCGGGGAAGCGTCATGACATGAGCGCGGTCGTATGTTTTGTCAGCGAACTCGTTCGTGGTTTCATCGTGGTTAGCAGTGCCCACAAACCAAACGTTATGGGGAACCCGAATCCTTCGCCCCTCGACCAGCAGCGCTGGTGCGTTCGGCAACTGGCTCTCCGACAAACTGATGAGTCGATCTCTTGGGTCATTCTTTTCGAGCGCAGAGAGGAATTCAGCAAAATACTGCTCCGGGCGCGACAGGTTCATCTCGTCCAGCAAGATGATGTTGCACCGGTCCTTGTAAGCGGCAGTTTGCGTACGGTAGAGACCTTGCAGGCAATCGCGCTCATAGAAGCGCTTTTCGAAGGCGTTGTAGTGCCCCAGTAGATCATCACGGTCTCGCCAGCCAGCCTGGACGGCGATGTCAGTGCAATGCCCCCCGACAGCCTTTGCAAATGCCTTCGCCAAGCTTGTTTTGCCTGTGCCGCTGATTCCCTGAAAGATGTGAAGCTGGCTCATGGCCAACCCAGCAATAAGCAACTGAATATCTTCGAGGCGGAAATGCAGTGTTGCACCTTCTTCCGCTTGAGCGATCCGGCGCTGCAATTCAACAGAGAATTTTTTCAGATCAGGAACATCTTGCTCCGGCAGGCTCAACTCCTTGGCCTTGCGATCCTTGATCCAATCGGCAGTGGATGCCGAGTCCATCCATGCCATTTGAGGGAACGGCTTCTCAGATTGCTGTGACTGGGTTAGGTCATCTACCGTTTTGCCCAAGTCATTGAGTCTTGCACTCAATATCTGATTATTCTTTTCCAGGGCGCGCTTTTCTCTTTCCAGGTTCTCTTTGTCACTCACGCCGAGGCGGAGGCGATGAAGCTGAGCTCTTGCATCAGCCAAATCCAAATGGACCTCGTCGAGTTGAGCCTTTTGCTCATCACGGAGTTTTCGGAGCGCCTCGTTCTCAAATTGCAACTGATCATCCTGGTTGTTTGCAATTTGGTTCTCCAATTGAGTGACTCGACGTCTTTGAGCAGACAACTCGTCAAGTATCTCGCGGGCAGACCTCCCCGCCAATGCCTCTGAGAACTCCCGGTATTGCTCTAGCTTCTGTTCAGTCAATGTCCAATCGCGGTAAACCTTTTCAAGGCGTGCCTCTGCGCGTAGTCGAGCATCCGTCAATCTGGCAAGTTCCTGACTGGCCTCGCGAAGTGCATCTTCGCTGATCTGTACACGTTCACGCTCAAGTTCTTTCCACTCAGAATCTAGTCGCCGCTGCTGCTGCTGTAGAGCTCTCTCCTTGTCTGCAATTTCCGCTTCACGCTCCATCAGTTCGGATGCGCGCGCGGACTCATCGTCACGTGCTTTCTGCTCCGCTTGAAGGATGCCGAGTTGAGTCTCAGTCTTCCTAGACTCGAGCTCCACGATTTCTTTCTTGAGATCACTGAGTGCGGCCACGTTTTGGGCGGCAAAACCGGAACGCGCATCCAGTTCTCGCTTCTCAAGTTCACGCTCCTTATCGGCCAAACTTGATTCGGACTTTTTTATCTCAACTTGTCTTTGCTTCAACTCTTCGTCGAGTTTGTGGATCTCTTCGGTTCGCTTCTTGTTCTCATCACTTCGGCGGGAGAATGCCTCCTCCTTGCGAGCCAGGTCCTCTGTGCGCTTCTGCGCGTCTTCATGTAGATCACGAACTCTCTTTGCGACATCAGAGATATCCGCCAGCAACCTCTCGAGCTCAAGTTTTTTCTCGGGCTCTACCTTATCCAACTCGCTGACCTGATCTTTCTCCAAGTCAGGGAGTGCCACAGCGGAAGCATCGCCTTGCACCAACGATGCAAGGGAGCCAATTCCAGCAGTTGCTTTCTGCCATGCCGATGCGACCGCACTTTGTGCAGTATTTGCGTTTTGCGCGACTGGGGCTTTGTTCCCCTTATTGTGTTTTGCCATTTCAATACCAGCCCTTAAAAATTTGAACCCATTCGATGACAAAGTCAGCGTATTCCATAGCTTCTTCTCTATCGATTCTCTCGCTACCTGAATGCCCGGCCTTTTTGTTGCGAGCATCGGCCATATCAAGCAGACAAGCCAGTTGGAGCTTATCGGCGGATAACTTGAGGAAGGGGTGTGATGCTTGATCCACGGTCCCTAGAAGTCCTGCAAACAACAACGCCTTGAGCGAACTATTACCGCGCTTCACCGCTGTGCGCACCTGATCCAAGCGCTGCTCAGACAAACGCTTGATCACGCCATCAGTGAGGCAAGGAAGGTTGAAGAACTGGAGGTAGTATTGGGCCTCCCCATCTTTCCAATCCCGCTGGTCTTTCCAGTGCGGCAATCTACGAATGTCCGATGGGTACGCTTTCAACAGCCACTGCAGCACGCTTTCTGCCAGGTTGTGAGTCTCAATGAGAAGGCTAGTCACATCTTCCTGCCAGGATCTCTCCTGACTGGCAAGTACGGCTCTTCGTCTCAGAACGCTGGCGAGATATCCCTCAACAATCGGCACCTTCCGCGACCAGTTGTAGTCTGCAAGCAGTGTCAAGTCGATCTCGTTCTCAAGGGATCGGAGCCATTGCGCTACAGGTAAGTTACTTGGTCTTGCTACTCCTACAGTGTCAGCGATGTATCTTGCAAGTCCATCGTTTCGCGGCAAGACTTCCTGCAGGGGTTTGCGTAACCACGACGCAGCCTGCTGCAACCCGAACGGATCGGCAACCAACCAGGGTTGTGGCCCTGCCTCGTCTGGAAAGATCCATGTCCACAACCACATCGGCTGCGCCGAATCTTCGACGAAGCTCAGGCTCTCAATGCGGATACGTGCCGAAAGCTCGTCATGACGCTGTTTGGCGTGGTCGTGATCCGTCCGATAGCGCTGAAACGCATCAAAGAGGGCCGCTGTATCCAGTGCGCCCTCTCGGAAGTGATTGAGGCGGAAGGGGCGATCCTCCTTTCCGGAATCGAGGTCTCGCAGGAACACTGGGTAACCACGTTCATCGACTCGCTTCGCTTCGATCTCTGGAAGTTCTTCAGTGAATCGCGGCAGCCAGCTCCCCGAAATCGCGTCCTGATATGCGTACCCCATGCGGACTTCCTCGCTGGCATCCTGAGCCTCTTCTAGGACACGCTCACCTTGAGAGGTGACTGATCCCGAGGTGGTCATCCAGCCGTTCGGGATCAGTTGGGTTGCAATGATGAATGCCACAAGTTCTCGGTCCAGCCCCAGCAACTCAGCCATTTCCGAACTGTCCTGGCATCTGGCCCTTGCCAGTCCAAGGATCGCCTGCTGGAACAGGTTCAACTTGAGGACACGATTTGTTGGATAAAGGACCTTCCAAACGCGGACAGGCCACAGAAGCGGCCGCCCATTCGGGGGGCGACGGACATCGAAGCGAAGATAGCGGTCAGCGACCATGCGCCATCTCCGCTCTGCAAAGCTTGAGGAATGCAGCCAGAGCCGGGACCCCTTCCTCGGACTCGGGCCCTTCGGCCATGTGTTTGGCACCGACGGCGACGAGGAGCTTCCTCTGGCGACTCATCGCCACGTTCATGCGATTTGCCAACCGCAAGTGTCCATACTTGCTGTTTAGCAATCGTTCGCGCTCTTCCCCTTCCTTCTGATTTGGAATCACCACGTCGTTAGCTCGCACTACGGACAGAAAGACGAGGTCAAACTCTTTGCCTTGAAACGCGTCAACCGTGCCGACGCGCAGTCGCTCATCACCTGATTCAGTCTGCCGGTAGGAGCGCGCGATCCGGATTTCCCCATCCTCTTCCTCTGCCAAGCCCTCGTCAGCCAGTGCATCAAGTATCAGGTCACACTGGGCGCGGTAGAAACTGATGACCCCAATGCTCAGCGACGGCCCACAAGAATCTGCAATCCGCTTAACCTCTTTTGCAATAGAAATTGCCTCCGCCCATCTTTCATAACCGGGTTTTAGGAATTTTTCCTTCTCGTCCTGCAGAGGCACATCCAACCAAGCTGCACATTGGCCTTGGTAGCCAGGAATCGTGTGAACGAAATCCTGCGCAGGTCGCCCCGAGTGCAGGACGTCCAATCCCTCAGATTCATAGAACTGCTTGCTGATGAAGTCACCTAGTGTCGGATGCATTCTGTACTGCGTATCGAGCATCACGACGCGCTTGATGTTGTCGACTTTCTCTTGCTCTCTAAGCTGCTTTACCAGCCGCTCAAAAAGGCTCTGCTCATACGCCTTCGCTTGAGCCTCAGTCAGGCTTTGCCTGGAAATGAGTTCATCTTCCAACTCTCGCTGAACAAGGTGAGGCAGTTGTCGATGGTCGCCGACCAGGATGATGCGACGCCGCGCCATCGCCATTGGAACGAAAAGATCGAGAGGATTCGCTCTTGCGGCTTCGTCAATGACAACCGTGTCGAATTCAATTCCTTCTGATGCATCTAGGTCGCTCAACTCCTTCAAGCTGCTCATCGCCTTGCCAGCTGACTGCTGGCATGTCGCACCGACAATGCTGGCGTACTCGCGGACCGCTCTAGCTGCCTCATTGGGGGCTTGGGAAAGTGCCGCCTGGTACGAGGCCACTACCGCAGAGATGCCTCGGCGAGATTGGCGTAAGGGCGCATCGATTGCGTGCTCGATCTCGGCCAAGAGCCCGAGCGCTTCTCCGCTCAACGCCTGCTTAAGCTGCGGGGGCCTGTAATCGGGGCTAAGTCGATCCAGCATGGACTGCTTAAACGCAGCCAATTCAGCAAGATCTGCTTCTGTTGCATCGGCAACCGTTGAAAGACGCTGGAGCAAGCTCCATTCCGAATCTTGAAGGTTGCCCTTGTTACGTCGCAACGTACGCTCGAGCTGGTAAACTCTGTCCGGACCGTCGTCGGCGAACCCGATAGAACTGGTGCGCAGGGCCCTCACCAAGCGCATAAGCCCAGCAGGCTCATTGGCCTGACGCTGGGTTTCGACTCTTTTCTGCTGAGCAAGAAACTCATCCCATCGGTCCTTAATATGGGCCGGAAGACGAATATCTAGATCGAACAGCTGACGCAAAAGGACATCAATTTGCTCGAACTGTTTTTGGCGTTCCTGTGCCGACATGCTCGCGAGTCTCAATGCTGTGATACGTCGATCCAGCTCTTCCAATGGTTGAGTCAGCGGCTCATTCAGCCGAATCGCGTCGAGTCGAACTGAGATTTCTTTCCGTTTGCGTTCACACCAAACACTAACGGGGTCGACACCGCCTTCGTCACGGCGCCCTCGGCCGCCAATTCGAACGGCAGGCAAACCAAAGACTTCAGCACGATTCAGGGCGTTATCGACTGCATCGTGCTGGTAACTGCTAATCAGCACTTGGTGCTGCAGCGAGTTTTCACCGAGTGTTTCGGCAAGGCGCCGCTGCAAAGCTGCAATGACCTGGGTCTTGCCCGTTCCTGGTGGGCCAACGATGAGTGCGATATCAGGTGTATTTATCGCCTTCTCCAGCGCCTCAATCTGGCGCTTGGTCGGAACACCCTTGAAGCAAGATTTGGCGTAGGCGGATAAGCCGTCGAGCTGACGTCGCCGGGCGCTTGGCGGAGCCACCCCTTCCAGCAAGTAGCTCAGTTGCGGCAGTCGCCGCCCTTCATTGATAGATTGCCTTGCGCGCGCACGACGGGTCTGTACGGCTTCATCACCTGATAGTGAGTAGTAGATGAACCCCTTGGTTGGGGGGCGTTCTGAACGCCGATCCTGGCTCGGAACCAAGACTACACCCTCTCGCTCGAACCGCAATACACCACGAACCGGGCGACGGCGTGCTCGATCAGCTCTGCCCGGCGCGTCTTCAACCTCGGAATCAAGATCAAGCTCCCGATCCCCAAGCTCCACTTGCGTCGTGTTCGCCAGCCCCAAAGCTTTCCATCGTTTCCGGAAATCCTTGAGATGATCAGCATCAACTTTTAGAAACCATGCCCACAGTTCACCTTCGATGAGCTTCGCACTCTTGAAACGAAGAGAACCCAGTTCCCTCGCGCAATCTCGAGCCTGCTCCCATTCGAGCGCACCATACTCTTGCCATAAACGTAGGTAGCTGCCGTTGTCGCGCAGCGCGGCATCCAAAAGTGCGCGTTGCTCTGTACTCTGGAGACGCACGGCGACACTGGCATCTTGGAAAGAGATCTTGCCAATGGCCATCGCTACACGTGCTGTAGCCCCCTTGAGACGAGTGACGCTCATCAGTTTCAGCACGCCAGCATCTCGTTTGACGTTGCCGCGCCAGCCTGCACCAAACAGAACGAAACTCTCATCGGAAGCGTTGTCGAAGCGGCCAAGAAAAACACGATCCATTTCTGGGTTCGGTGCTTTCTCGGCAGTGATGAATTGCTCATTCAACCAACCAACTGCAGTGGGTACGTCTGGAGCAGAAATCTCCCCTCTGCTGGCCAATTGCTCCGCAATGGCCTCATCAACATAAATCGCCATATCCAGCTGGATCTGCTCGACCAAATCCAGCGATTGAAGTTGGAGAACATCTCCATGTCGATTTCTTAACACCCACAAAGTCAGACCTCGTTGGACCTGAAGCGCAGTTCGATCTTGGCGACCTTCTGCTTTGCCAACGCAGACGGAATCGCCCTGGCGGAGGAGATAGTCATGGCCGTGCGCCTGTACTGATACGGCCTCACCAATCTGCCAATCGGCACCTAGATCGTCACAATTGAACTGGGCAAGTTCACTCGACAGAAGAGGAAAGTCGCTGAGTTTCATCGTTGCCTCACCAATTGAAACGCCAAACGACGTGCTCTTCTTCTACTGCGCCTAGGTGGAGCCAGAAAGACACTCCTGAACGACTGTCTGACTTGAGCCGCTGACGACGCACAACCGCGACGACTTTGTCATCAGATGCCCTCTGCAAGGAAACTTGCGTACCGCCTGATGGCTCTATCCACAACCCATCCTGAGCAAGTTCGACAGTGCATAGCGGACGGGCATCCGCGTACAGGGACGTCCCCAAAGGCAAAGTCTTTAACTCGGCAGGGCTCATACTCAAAACCATCGCCTTGCCTGTGCGAGTCCAGCACTCTTTTCGAATCAACGACTCTGGAACATCTTCCGGCAAGCCCTCCCGGAGCAGATCCGGAGGCATATAGCGATATTCCTGCAAGAGGATCGTGCGATTCGTGTCCTGGGCGTGATCGCAAAATGGACAGATGTGCCTCGATGTGTAGAAAAACGTGCTGCCGCAAGACTCGCATTGATCGCAATGGCCTGTGGCAGCCTCGAAGGCATCTGCCCACTCATTCAGGCTTGGCCGCTCACCCGGATTGTTCAGCCCGGCATTGAAGCATCGTTCAAACAGCGCACGCAGTGGCGCATTGAGCGTGATTTCGCGAGGCAGACCAATCGACAAGACATTGCTGCGATCAACTGGGTGATCTACCCAAGGGAGTTCGCCGCGGAGGGCTGCCTCTTCACGCTCGGGTTCACCCTCAAGCACAACGTCCCCCTTGAGGGGGTGAACCAGCGTGAGGATGCGATACGCCATGACCGCAAAACTCCAGCTGTCGGTCAGTGTATTGATGCCGGACTCTCCCCTCAGAATCTCTGGAGCCCCGTAATCGGGGGTGAATACACCTTGCTGACCGTCACGCGACTGACTCGCAACGTTGTCGGCGTCGATTAACCAGACTTCGGCGTACTCTAGTGACTGCGATACGAAGACATTTGCAGGAGAAAGATCGCCATAGGCGAGTCCTCGACCATGCAGATCCGCCAGCACTCGAGCCAGTCGGGCGAGCATCTTCAACCGGCGCAACAGACCGCCTGTCTTCACATAACCGGATAGGCCTTCATCTGACATCAAGGCGTCCGTCGCCACCTGCATCAGTTCAGTCATTGGGGCCAGTCCATCCATCAGTTCCATGACGTAGCCGGGCTGCGGCTGCGTAATGAGAGCTTGTGGATGAGCGATGGGAAGGCCCTCAAGTGGCTGACGCATAAGTGCGCGGATCTTGTTCGTCCAGCTGGCTCGCTTTTCTTCTGTGGTTGCACGCGACACTTTGACGAGAACGTTGGGGTAGTTGGTCGTGCAAACGACCCCCTGACCGCCTTCGCCGATACGCCCTGTCAGTTCATAGGACTGACCGTGTTGGTCTAGCACCGTCCTGTTTTTCTTTGGTGCCTCTGGTGTTGCTGTGCTCATTCAGACGTCCTAAAAATGGCCACGAGTGTTTTGTCGTCGCTGTGTAAGGGTGTGGCCCAGTCATTCAGTTCAGACTGCAGCCAGCGTCTGCCTATGCGCCGATTTCGAGCGCTTAAGTCTTGATAAAGCGCATCAAAGAAGTCGGCAAGATGGGCAGGTTCGAGGTCATCGGCCACGCCATCTGTCATCAGGACAACACCATCTCCCGGCTTAGTGAATCGGCCTTTCATACAGTTCCATTTGTCCTGCAAGTGCGTGGACTCAAGTGCCCAAGTCTGATTGCCATAGGCTGTGCGCTCGGGTGTGACGCGACGGAACTCACCAGCGCATTTCACCAGCAGAAGACCATCACCCAATTGGGCTGCATGGACCTCGCCTTGATCTGTCACGCGGCCGAACAGCAGCGTGGTCGC
>Ga0272412_1000623_pt1 | contig 11055 bp, 6 predicted proteins | sample WWTPWeurt_MetaT_FD_193540 | JGI IMG/M metagenome (GOLD analysis project Ga0272412, IMG submission 193540) | Metatranscriptome of activated sludge microbial communities from WWTP in Nijmegen, Gelderland, Netherland - WWTP Weurt (Metagenome... | ecosystem: Engineered > WWTP > Aerobic digester >...
ATTTTATTTGAAAGGAATATTAAAAATGGGATTTCAAATTATACAATCAAGAGGAGCAGAAGACAGAGCTGCTGCTGAATTATGTCTTTTAAAAAATGAAAATGCAAAAAGAATAAGAGTTGAAAGTACTCTTTCATCTGCAAGAGTTCAAGAAAAAAATGCAAGAGCTGGTGAAGCAGACGGTTCTAAAAAGAAATATATTGATGCTTATTATCAAAATGAAGCTGTAAAAGAAGCTAAAAAAGCAGCTGATTTAGGTATGCAACAAGCTATGTGGGGAGCTATTGGTTCTATAGCAAGTAATGTTGTAGGAATTGTAGGAAACGGAGGCTTCAACTTTGATAACGCTTTAGGTCTACTTGGAACAGCATTTCAAGCTTTTATAAATGTAGCTGGAGCTTACTTAGCAAAAATGGGTGTTGCAGAAGAAGCAAAATTAGTTGGAAAGCTATTTGGTCAAATGACAGATGAAGCAAAAGAAGATGATGAAAATATGAAAGCACTTGATGGTAACCCACAACGTTAATATTCAATTTTAAGAGGTAAACTTTTATGGGTAGTATACAAGCACTTCGTTCTGAAGCTTTAGCAGCAAGATCAAAAGATGATACAGAATTACAAGTATCGGGTTATTTGGGTACTGTAAATAAAAGCTTAGGAAATCAGATTTTAAATATGCTTGATCAGCTTCAAGGAGTTGTTCTTGATAGAACTAAAGCTTACAATACAGCTACTGCTGGTTTAAAACAAAAACTAGAAAAAAGAGGTGCTGCTACAGAAAAAATGGTTCAAATGGGCTTTTCTCTTGTAAAAGGTTTTATAGATAAACTAATGCAAACAATTGGTATTGCTAAAGCAGCTATTGCTATTGCTCAAGGTAAAGGTAATATGCAGCAAATAGTTAGCTTGGTTCAAAATTTAATTGGATTAGTAACGGGTATAATGGCAGATCAGGCCGGTATAAAATCAATACAAGCTAATATAAAATCAGCTATGTATGATTATGAAAAAGCAATGAGCCAATTAGGTATGATGGATAAAGCACCAACAAGAGCTTCTGGTGTATCAGCAGCATCTGCTGGAGCAGCAGCAACTTTGGATAAAAGAGACTCTTTAATGCCAAGATACAAACCATTAGATACAACATTCAATGCTAATACATACTTTAACCCAAGTGCGGCAGATCCTTCACATGGTTATGGATATGTAGGAACACTTAGAAGAGTTTAATTTTTAATTTTAGATTTAGGAGTTTAACATGAATTTAACACAAGCGGGTCTTTCAACTTCTTTTGCACTTGATGCGGTAAATAGGCAACTTTCGAATAATGCTACTACAGGCGTTTCTTATGATCCTACATCTCGCTCAAGAGTCTCTGCACATGAAACAGATAAACAAGCTGAAGATAATGCAACTTGGTATTTTGAATATAGAGCTTTATTAAATTCTAAACTAACAACCTTAATTACCTCATTAACTAGTGCTTATACAACAGACTTAGATGCATCCATGGGAGCATCTTCAACATCAACTCCAGCAGGAAACTCTTGGGGAACAAAAACAGCAATGCAAGGGTTAACTGGTCAAAAATTAACACCTACATCAGATGCTTTTATAGATCCTGGTGCAGCTAGAACCACATTTGCTTATTTAAATGGTTTTAATACTAGTACTGCTGGTAATCCTAGTACTCCAGTTGGAACTAATAGTATTCATATACCTAATGCACCAGATTGGAAAGGTACTAGTGCAGGAGTTGTAGCTGATATAGCGGCATCAGTAACAATGTCTTATGACTATCAAGATCCAGCTTCAGCTGTAGTTTCAAACAGTACAATAAGTGGAACAACTTCGTTTTTATCTGGAGGTAGTTCTACTTTTATATTAGATAAATTAAAAGTTAATATGGATCCATATAATTTTCCTCCACTAGGAGTAGCTCCATTTACTAATGTTAATAGATTTGATAATGATAAATTACAAGAATTAGATTCTTTTACAAGAGATGTTACTGGTAGTGATGCAGCAAGAACGACAAGAAATATAGGAAATAACTTTGAATATACTTTATATAAATTTTTCGAAAAACCAGAAAACTTGGATTTGATAAGATTTGGTTTATTTAATGATGTATATGTAGTTGGAACTTCATCTTTGCCAACAGGAAGTCAAGCTCAAGGAAGTCTATCCTTAAATTGGGACGCATTAGATCAAAAAATAAGGATAAAACAAGAAAGATATGCTTGTTTTTTCCATTCATAAAATATTTACTCATTAATTTTTTGGGAGTATAAAAAATGTCTATAGGTTTTATAGGTAATAATTACCAAGCATCTTTTGACACTTTGGGAAGTGGTGCTAAATTAGAACTTTCACTTCAAAATGTACTAGATAGATATGATTCTATAACAACAGACCTTGATAGATTATCAGGATCGGCTTTTTATAATACCTATGACATAACATCTAGGCAACATTATAATGCTTATAATGCCGAATCAGTTAATGGTTGGTCTGAATCTTGGTATGCAGAATACAGAGCTGTATTACAAATGAGGGCTGATTCTTTACAAAAGAAATTACAAGCTTCTTATAATAGAGTACTTGAAAAATCAGCTTTTGCTGAATTAGCGCCGGATAGAGAATCAGTTTTTGCTCCTTATGCAAATAGAACTTTTTCTCAAACAAATACTGATTTTAGAGGTTCTATTTCTGATGTTTTAGTTCATGATACAAATGGACCTAGTGCAGTTGCAGCTCCACCACCTCCTCCTCCATCTTCTTTTACTGGCTTAGATAATTACTTGCAAAACCTTGATGCCCCTGCAGCTCCGAATCCACTTAATACAAATATTGGAGCAACAGCAGCTACTGCTAATCCAACTTATTTTTCTAGAGACCCTACACTTAGAACAGCACAATATGATGCTTTTCATAAAGCTATAGAAGATGCTTTCGCTCAAGCTGGAATACCAACAACAGGACCATATACACCACAACAAGCTGACGATGCACAACTTATAGCCGATTTAGCCATTCAACAATTAGCTATTACAATGGCACCTGTTGATAATGATGGTAATGGGTCAATTGATTATTATCCTTCAGAAATTTGGCAAGCTTATGGTAATAATGCTGCTTTACAAGTAGCTGGAGCCCCACCTATAAATGTAGCACTACCTGCTGCTGGTGGAAATATGGGTGGAACAAATGATTATGATGTTTATAATCCTGCTTTTGATCATGATTCGAATGTAGGAACTCCTGCTATTCCTATAATTCATGATATAGCAAACTCAAATGGAGCTTATACAGAATCTCAATCTTATGCTGCTAATGGTAATGAATTTACACCTATGCCTACATTAACACCAGGAGTTATGACATTCCATAATGGTGGGCAAACAATGCGTAGTTATGGATACCAAGCTACTGATATAAGCTTTTCAAATACTACTATAAAAGTATTACCAATACCACCTGAAACTGCAAGTACAACAGCAAGTATTAGTAATGGTTTTGGTGCTCCTAGCGGAGGTTCATTTGTAGAATTTCCACCATTATCAGGAACTTATGTTTGGGATAATGGTGGAGGTTATATGAGACCTGGAACATCAAATGGAATTTATACACCTTCAGATTTTATAGAAGAAAGTGGTGCAGGTTCTACACCTGATGTTTATGAAGTGTATTTAGATGAACTACCTATGAAAGAATTAGCAACACACGCTTCAAACGATACAGCTGGATATAATGGAACTTTATCAAATCATGTTGAAAATTTATTCAATGCAAATGGTTTATATGCTTATAAAAATGGGACTAAAATGACTAGTGCTCTGGCAGAATTACCACCTAGAAACGGAGTTGTTGTTTTTAAAACAAAATATCCTAGAAACTGGTATTACAATAATGATCCTAGATTGGGAGTAGATTATTCTAAAATAGCACCAGCATACAATCCTAATCCACAAAACCCTGCTATGAGAGGCTGGATGCAGGGTAATGGTTTATATACAATGATAAGAAATGCAACTAACTCTGGTTTAGCTGCTATACAAACTACTTCTGGTGGAATATCTATAACACCTGGTTTTGCAGGAACACCAGCTACACCAGGACCTGGATATCCGGCACCAACAGGTGGATCTCCACTCAATGGAACATCACTTAATTACTCTCAAGATACAGGAGCGGGTGCAACATCTGGAGGTGATGGTTTATATGAAAATGGAATTCCACCTAGAGCAGCTGAATATGAAGGTATAAATAGTAATAATATTAGTAACGTAAGAACAAATGTTTCTGTATTTGGAGCAGGTGTTGATATAGATAAATTAGATTTATTTGCAAACTTACCAACACAAGTAAGAGATACTCTATTATCTGATCCGAATGTTGTAAATGATTATAAAATGGCTTTAGCTGATATAAAGAATTCTTTTTTAGGAAGACAATATGATGATATTTATAGAGGTAATGCCTATAGAGGGAAATATTGGTCTGCAGATGCAGCAGCTCTTATAGGTTTGGAATATGGAATTGCAATGCAAGGATCTCCACTTGGAGGTTTGGTTGCAGCAGAACAAGGTATGAACAAAGGAGGTTTCTCTTTTGGTTTAGCTGGTTCTGGTGGAATAATGCCACTTATTACAGATAGTAGATTCTTTGCTGTGGGCATAGGTCCAGATTTAAGTATGGGACATTTATCTGCAGTAAGTGAGGGACCTTTAGTAAAATATGGAACTATAGGAGTAGCTTCGGCAGCATTATCAATACCAATCCCTATTCCACCACCTGTTAATATAACTATTTGGCTTGGTGGAAAAACACAAGTTACAAGAGATATCGTAACTGAAACAATAGAAGACTTTTTTACTAGAATAAAAACGCTTATGGTAGAAATGATGCAAACACAAGCATATTCAGCTTCTAGCGGTGGAGTATTTGATACTTATGCATCCAAAGCAGAAAATCATTTTAATAATGTAGGATTTGTTGAAGGATTAAAAAGAATTAAAATACCTGTTATGGGTCTTTTTGATATACCTATAGGTGAAATGATTGCAGGATTAATAAAAGATGGATCAGGAGTTATTACACAAGTAGTATCTTTAGGTAGTGGTCCTTTAGCAAAACCAGCTTATGATGAAACCTTAAATCAAGCGACAGAAGGGGAAAGAATGTTTGAAATGAAACATGGAGTTCAAACACCAGAAACCCGAGAAACTGATACTGGTGCATTCTTTGCCACTCAAGCTTTTTTAAGCCAGTTTTCAATGGAAAAAATGGAATCTGAATATTGGGTTGGAACACAACAAAACGAAGAACTTGTTGATACAGATATGTTAAGAACTTTACAAACAGTTGGAACAGTATTCTTAGACATGATGAGCACTGTTATTCAATTAGTTGGAGGTTCTAGTGCAATTGGTAAAGCATTTGCAGCTGTTGCAAACACAGTAGTTGAGTCTTTTGCGGCAAAAGATAAAGAAGAACTCTGGTATAAATTATTCTTTAATGATAGAAATATAAAAAACAGAATGGGAACTGTAGCAGATGTTGCTAGTACTGTTATTGGTAATGCCCTAAGCGGTGCATTTGGAGTTCCGGGTGGTGTTTATTTTGACCCAACAAAAGCTGTTTTATATAGTTCAACTGGAGTTGGAGCCTTAGTTGGAGGTCAAGTTAAAAAATCTAGCATGGATACGGAAGGATATGATTATTTAGAATCTGATCATAAGCCATTTGAAGGAGATTCAGATTTCAATTATCCAGAACCACCTTCTAGTACATTAGGACTATTAGGAAACGCATTAGGATTAACTTCACTAACTACTTTATTAAAAGCTAAAAAACCACCAAATGTTATGGATGGATACGCAGCTACACAAAGATTTGGAATGAAAACAATTGGAGCTATAAAAGAAAATGTAAGTTTATCTGATGTAGGTTCGCTTGGAGGTGGAGCTTGGGGTGCCCAAGGTGAAGCTGGAAGATCTGTTGCAGGTGAAGCAGGTTTTATAGGAGATAATGGAATATGGACAGATGAGGGAATAGTAGCAAATAAATTTGATATAAATGAAGTTTATGTCGGAACTAGAAAAGTAGTATTCAACGACTTAGAAAACGGATTTGCAACTTTTGATGAAACAACTATAGCCAATGATCCAAATGCTATGATAACTGATACAGGAGCAGGAGGAGGTTCTAGTGTTTCTGACACTATAGCTGGTTCTACAACAACAAGAGAAACTTATGCTTATACAGAAAGAATGATAGGAGCAAGTACCAGAGCTTATGGTAAAAGATATGATGGTGGTGATGTTCCTAACTTTGAATCATTTACTACAGGTTTATACTCTGGTGCAAATTATAAATATGATAGAAAAAATCAATATTCTTTAGATTTTAAACCAACAGCTAGTACACAAAATTTTAATTTATTTGGTTCTCAAGCTTTAAACCCATCTATAGGTGGTTTTATAAAAATGGCTGAAATAGAAAAAAATAAAACGGATGAATACCTATTAGCTTATGAAGATGTAGATGCTACTAATAAGGCTAGATATGGATTACTTACTGATTCTAGTGGAGTAACCAATGCTGGTGGAACTGGTAAAGTAGATACTATTAAAAATCTAACTACAAAAATTGCTTCTGCACAATCTTTTGGTGGTTCTACAGATGGATCATTTAATGAGTTAAACACTATGTTATATGAACATATGCATCTAAGAGCTGACGGTAAAAACTTATCATTATATAAAGAATATAGAGATGTATTTAATATGGGCTTTATGAAAGATGTATTTATTAGTGGACAAGCTTATCACCCAAGTGGTGGTGGTATTACATCTACTATTCAAATTAAATATGATGCTTTCGCAGGAGCTGGAATTAATCAAGTTCAATCTGATACCAGAGAAAACTATGATGCTAGTACAGGTAATGCCCAATACGATCCTTATAACTCTATAACTTTACGTAAATCTAGAGGTAAAGCATCAGTATATCTTAATAACTACTTTGCTAGTAAAAAAAGACCTAGTGCAAAAAGATAATATAATAGGAGTATAAATATGACTTTTTCTAATGTAAATGTATTTAATAGTTCTTACAAAGCATTAAACTCGTCTGTGGTTTCTAAATCGGAACCAGCAATAAACAAAGGTGGAGCTTTTTCTCCTACTGTTTTAGAAGCTTCTTCTATTATGAGAGCATCTTTTGATGAACAATGGGAAAATGCTTATATAATCAAATATCAAGCATTAATGCAAAATAGGCTTAACTCATTAAAACAAAAATTACAAGCTGCTTATAATAACTTAGTTCAGCAATCAACTTCTCAACAAGTTAGAGAAAATGGAGCTAACAATGAGGTTACAGCTACTACAGATGTATATGGAAGAATGTTACCTGGGACTAATGGAGCTGTAAATAATGCTTTTAAAGATTTAGCTTATTATGGTAGTCAAGCTGATATAGATGCTGATGATCAAAAAGGCTTATTTAATTCTGGAACAGGAACAGATTTAGATGGAGTTCCTAGTTATCTAATGGGTAAAGGAGTCTCTACAGGACCTAGTAATACTTACTATGCAGCTCAAGATGCAGCTGGAAATAAAATAGAAACTGGCTTAGATGATAAAGTATATGAAATGAGAAAACTTTTTGTTTCTGGTGCGGCTATGCAGATTTCTAATACTATGAAAGTAACTTTCAGATCTGAAGAAGTTCCTCCTAAAGCACCAGAAGACATTGGTATTTTAGGAACATTAGGAGAAACTGAAAACCCAGCTAATAAACCTGGGGAAAAAATTAGTGAAGGTTCTGTAGAAGTAAAAACCGGTGGCTTTTGGTCTACAGTAAACTACCTTTATAACTTTGCACCAAGAGAATTAAAATACTCTTATGCAACTTCTTATAGTACTACTACTGAAGAAGCAGGAACTAGAAATTATACTTCTGGTGGAATTGATAGACAAGCAACTTTATTCTCTCGTAGATTAGTGGATGGAAGAGATATGCAAGATACTGGTTCAGGAGGAAGAGTTGCTAATACTAGTGCTGGAGAAGATCAAGTACCTGGAGCCTTAGATGGAAATACAAACCCAAGTGACCCTAACTATCCAAAATATGGAGCAAGAGTAAAATGGGTAAGTAGTACAGCAGAAGAAGGTTATACAACAGAACTTAATGCATTATCAGATATAACTGGAGATCCTGGAGTTAGAAATTATGTTGAATTTGATAGTGGTGGACCAGGTAGTTATGATGATAGATTAATTAGAAGAAGAAGATCTGATAACGATTCTTTATTTATAAATATGGATGAATTTAATAGTTTTGGAGATGCAGTAAAAGGGCCTAATGCAGCTGGTGGAAATGATTGGAAAGGTTATACTACTGATCCTGTAAGTGGAGATCAGTATGAAAATAAAGTAAAAATTTATGGAACAGAAGATATGGGAGTTACAGATATAAACTCTAGAATACTTTGGCAATATGAACATGATGGAATTGGAGCAGCTGATATCAATAGAGATAGTAGAATTGATAATACTGATAAACATGATGCAAAAGCAGCTTTCATAAATCACTATCAAGTAGCTGTCAGAGAAGTAGAATTAAATTCTAACCCAGATTCTTTTGGACAAGTTTTAGCTTTAGGTCATACTAGAAAAAATTCTAACTTAGCTATGACTAATCCATACGATTTTGTTGATGTTAATCACGATAATATTGATGATGAATCTGGAGAAAGTATTAATAATATAGATCTTACAAATAAAGTTGCATCTGCATTATTACGTTCAGGAGGTCTTGATTTATCTGCAGATCATTCATTCTCAGATGTTGATGAGAAAAAAGATCCAACAACTGGTAAAAAACTAATTCACCAAGAAAATGTAGCTGATGATGGAACAGGTCAAGATAAAAATGAAAAACTTTTATTACCTGGTGCTAGTAAAATAGCTAAAAATTTTACTCCTAAGTTTGTAGAAGATTTGCATAAAATTAGAAGCTTTAATGGTCAAGCAGTTGGAGCTAAAGGTGGTAACTTACTCATATCTTCAGAAACAGCTAACTCTGATCCATTAGTATTAGCTGAATATGAAGGTTTTACAAGAGCTACTATGATGAGCGTTGGAATGGCCGATGACTATTTTAACGATTTTGGTAAACAAGTTAGAACTTATGATCAAGCTGTTGCACTAAAAAAGAAATTAGAAGCTGAGGTAAATGCTTCTAGTATGGTAGATACAGATTGGCATTATTCTGAATATAATTCTACAGCTGGAAATACTACTTTAGATGGAATAATGTTTAGAAATATAAAACAAATAACCTATAATGATCCTGACAAAGGTTCAGGTTCTTTAGATATATATTATGATGCTAAAAAAAGAGATGATCCTAATAATGATACATTCCAATATGTAGATCCTTTAACAGGTCAACAAAGTACACAACAAGGTATAGGAGAAGATACATTTAATAATGTTAATGTGGCTTTTAGAAAAACTTTTAAATTAAATGCTATTGAATTTCAAAGAGCTCAGTATCAATATACATCGGCAACACCAGTTGGAACAGTTCAAGATCCATTTTTTGTTACTACACCTGTATATCAGCCTAAACCAGTAAATATATCTATAGATACAAGAAATGTTGATATGAATACATTCCAATTAATTGTAAATGGACAAGTAGTTACACCAGCTAGTATAGGGGCAACTACAGCTAAATATGATATTGGAGCCTATTTAAAAGAAGGCGATAATGTAATAGCATCTCAAATGTTATTTAATGGAACATCTGCACCTAATAATGGTGGAGGAGATTACTTTAAGATAACAGCTGACACTACAGTAGCTGGAGCAAATGCAAATACAGCTGATGTAAATAAATGGTTGGATGAAAGAGTATCTACAGAAAGAGCTAAAACTTCTGAAGATAAATCAACAAAATTAACTACAGCTACTAATGCAGGTATATTTTTATCTGGATGGCAATCAAAAGTTATGGCGGCAAGAGTTATTCCTCAAGAATATGCTAATATCTATAAATCAACTGCACAAGGTGGAACAGAACCAGTATTTATTACGGTTGATAACTTAGGTAATCCTGGTGCTGGTACACAAATGTCAGAAAGAGCTTATAATGAATATAAAAACGCAGTTAGAGGTTTAGGAAGTGAGCAAACTGCTACCAAAGTAAAAGATATGAATGTTTTTGCAAAAACATTAGTTGAAGCCATGAATAGTAAAGAATATAGAGATATATTCACTTTAGGTTTATGGAATTCTAATGTTGGTAAAGATATAGTACTACAAAGTCAAGTATCTTCACCAAATGGTGGTAATGTACAATCTTCGATAAAAATAAAATATAACCCTGTAAATGGTATGTTCTCAATTCTTCAAACAAAATGGGATGCATCAGCAGGTCAACAACAATAGTAAATTATTATATAAGGAGTTATTTATGGATTTATCTGGAATAAAGTCTCAAACAGCACAACAATATGTTTCTTTATTATCTAACCCTGAGTTTTTAAAAATAGTAAAGAGTGCAGCTAATAATGGAGATTCATCAAGATATGCAGGTTTAATGTCTTCTCTTGAAAAATTAAATGCTATTTTAGAAAACTCTGATGATGAATCAACAAGAAATGAAAATGTTCTTAAAGTTATAAAACCAACAGAACAAGCAAATGGTAATGCACCAGCTTCTAAATTAGATTCATCTTCGCTTGATGAAGAAATATCTAAAAGAGTTGATGATGTAATAAAACATGCTGATATGATGGAAGAAATGCTAGATCTAGAAATGATAGATTTACCTCCTAATATAGCTGATTTATTTGAAAAATTTAGAGAAATAATTACAAAATTAGATAAAGAATTAAGAAATATAAGTGAAAAAGAAAGAGCTAAAAAACCAAAAGAAAAGTTTTTATTACAACCCTCTGCTAATAGTAAAAGTGGGTTTAATGAATCACTTTCTTTTTTAGTTCAATAATTTATTAAATATTTAATAAAAATTAG
>Ga0272412_1000624_pt1 | contig 11051 bp, 10 predicted proteins | sample WWTPWeurt_MetaT_FD_193540 | JGI IMG/M metagenome (GOLD analysis project Ga0272412, IMG submission 193540) | Metatranscriptome of activated sludge microbial communities from WWTP in Nijmegen, Gelderland, Netherland - WWTP Weurt (Metagenome... | ecosystem: Engineered > WWTP > Aerobic digester >...
AACGGCGTGGAGCACCACGCGCTTCGGACGAGACAGTCGGGCTCGCGGAAGTTCGTCTCGCTGCATGTGCTGGTGCCCGGCGAATGGACCGTGGACCGCGGGCATCAACTTCTGGAGCAGATCGAAGCAGACATTCGAAAGGCGCTGCCCGGCGTGACCGTGTTCACTCACCTGGAATCCCTGAACGACCCAGCCTCGTGGGAAGATACAAGCCTTGACCGTGCAGAAAATCAAGCGCCGTAGTCTGCAAAACCACCCTCCAAAATCAGGAACGTAAAAAGAATATTCGGGTTATATAAAGACAGCCGTCATTGGCGCGGTATGTTGAGATTTTTAATTTTAATAAATTGGAGAGACAATGCAATTACCAAAATTAATTCAAGGCGGTATGGGGGTGGCAATTTCAGACTGGCGGCTGGCAAAAGCTGTTTCTAAATTGGGTCAATTGGGTGTGGTCTCTGGAACGGGCATCAGCCGTGTGATGGCAAGCCGGTTGATGGACGGCGACTTGAGCGGAAATGTGCGCCGCGCTTTGCAAAGTTTTGCCCTGCCTGAGCCGGTGCAAGCCATCATCGAGCGATACTACACGCCCGGCGGGAAATCTCCCGAAACCCCTTACAAAGTCCCGGTGGCGTACAGCCTCAAGCCGCAAAAGTTCATTGATCAATTGACCGCCATCGCAAATTACGTGGAAGTCTATCTCGCCAAAGAGGGGCATTCCGGCGTGGTGGGAATCAATCTGCTCGAAAAAGTGCAAATGCCGAACCTTGCCTCGCTTTATGGTGCGATGCTGGCCGGCGTGGATGTGGTATTGATGGGCGCGGGCATCCCAACCCAGGTGGCTGGCATTCTCGACAAACTCAGCAACCACGAGCCTGTCTCTTACCGTGTGGATGTTCACGGCGCGGAAAAAGACGACGACCACCGCATCCACTTTGACCCGGAAAATATTTTCCCGGGCATTTCAAAACTGGTCGGCAAACTCAAGCGTCCAAAATTCCTTCCGATCATTTCCTCTGTGGTTTTGGCGCAGGCGTTGATCAAGCGAAGCGAAGGTCCCGTGGACGGCTTCGTGATCGAAGGTCCCACGGCGGGCGGGCACAACGCTCCTCCGCGCGGCACGGTCAACTTGAATGAAAAAGGCGAGCCCATCTACGGTGACAAAGATGTTGTGGACCTTGAGAAAATGAAACAGATCGGTCTGCCATTCTGGCTGGCGGGGGGATACGGCAATCCCAAACAGGTGCAAGCTGCTCTTGATGCAGGCGCGGCAGGTGTGCAAGTAGGCACTGCCTTTTCCCTGTGCGAAGAGTCAGGCATGCGGGATGACCTGAAGAAAAGATTGATCGAAAAGATCCGCAAGGAAGAGGCGGAGGTTTTTACCAGCCCACTCGTCTCCCCCACCGGCTTCCCATTCAAGGTCGCCCAATTGGAAGGCACACTCTCAGACCCTGAACTTTACAACGCGCGTCCCAGAATTTGTGACCTCGGCTTCCTCCGTATTCTTTACAAGCGTGAGAATGGGTCGATCGGTTATCGCTGCGCGGCAGAGCCCGTGGATGATTTCGTGAAGAAGGGCGGCGCGGTAGAGGATACCGTCAATCGTTCGTGTCTGTGCAACAACCTAACCTCCACCGCAGGTTTTCCGCAAGTCCGTGAAGGCGGATATGTGGAAGAACCGATCATCACCTCTGGTGACGATCTCGTGGCGGCGGGACAATTCCTCAAAGACGGCAAGACAAGCTACACCGCCGAAGATGTGATCAAATACCTGCTTGGTCCGCTCTTTCAACAAGGCGCGGCAGCAGGTGCGTAATATACAGAGCCAACAAGAAAGTCGTTCCGCATGGAACGACTTTCTTGTTAATCGAGGATCAACTCCACCGGGCAATGATCTGACCCCAGAACCTGATCATGAATGATGACATCCTTCACCCGCGGTGCGAGGTCTTTTGACACAAGGAAATAATCCAGCCGCCAGCCAATACCCCGTTGACGCGCGTTCAAGCGATAAGTCCACCAAGTGTATTGCACCAGCTCGGGATACAAAGCGCGGTACACATCCACAAAGTCGTGGTCTAAAAATTTTTGCACCCACTCACGCTCTTCAGGCATAAAGCCCGATGTCTTTTCATTTTGTTTTGGATTCTTCAAATCGATCGGCATGTGGGAGGTATTGAAATCGCCAGTGATGATGATGTTCTCTCCACGTCGATGGAGGTCATCGCACAATTCGAGCAGATGGGCGTAGAACGCCAGTTTGTAATCCACCCGCTCCTGTCCGCGCTGACCGTTCGGGAAGTAAATGTTGAACAGGCGGCAGCCTGCCTGAACGGTCTGAATGACCCGTCCTTCCACATCGAAATTATCTTTGTCCATACCGGTCACAATTTCATCGGGCGTTCGTTTAAAAAAGGAAGCTACACCGCTATAGCCAGGTCGCTGTGCCGGGTTCCAAACATAAGGCAGTTTCAATTGAGCAAGCTGATCTTCGGTCAATTGGTCCGGCCGCGCCTTAACTTCCTGAAGGCACAAGACATCCGGATCCTGTGAAAAAGCCCAATCCAAAGCGCTTTTACCGAGCGCGGCGCGTATCCCATTGACGTTCCATGTAATGATCTTCATCGAAAAATCCCATTAATACTTTTATGGTAAACTTGCGCGAAGCGAAAGGAGGATCATGAATACCACATCTAACAAACACATTGTTTGTATTGAAGACGAACCGGAAATGATCGACCTTATCAGACTAATCCTTGGCCGGCGCGGGTTCGATGTACATGGCGCGCTGGATGGAGCCGAAGGCTTGCGGCTCGTCGCTGAAATTCAGCCAGACCTCGTTCTATTGGACTTGATGATGCCTGGCATGGATGGCTGGGAAGTATACCAACAAATGAAAGCAGACGAATCAATGCGCGGCATCCCTGTGATCGTCGTCACTGCAAAAGCGCAAAGCATCGACAAAGTCCTCGGATTGCACATTGCAAAAGTGGACGACTACATCGCCAAGCCGTTCAGTCCGCAAGAGCTCACTGACAGCGTTGAAAAAGTCATCTCCTTACGATTATCCTGATATTATTTTTTTCAACACAGGGCGGCGGTAAGCCGCCTTATTCTTAAGATGCCCCTTCCCATCATCATCATCAATTTGAACAAGCAGATCGCCAGCCCTGCGCGCGTAGGATATTGCGACTCATTCCTCTGCCGCTTGCGCGGGCTCATGTTCCGCAGCCGCCTCGGACTTAACGAAGGTCTGCTGCTGGTCGAAAAGCGGGACTCACGCCTCGACACATCCATTCACATGCTCTTCGTCCCTTTTGACCTTGCCGTCTTTTGGATTAACTCCGATATGACCGTGGTGGACAAGGTCATCGCAAAATCATGGCGGCCCGCCTACTTCCCAAAGGCAGATGCAAAATATACCCTGGAGATACACCCAGACCGTTGGGGGGATTATGAAATCGGCGACAAGGTTGAATTCAAGAATGCATAGACGCGCACTCCTCATCCTCTTCATTATTTTCTCACTGACCACTACAGCTCACCCCGTACAAGCGCAGGACATTACCGGACCCATTTACATTGTGCAATCTGGAGACAGTCTCTCCTCCATTGCATCGCGCTTCAGCGTGAGCCTGACAGACCTGATGACGGCAAACAGCATCGCAGATGCAAATGCGCTGTTCGTCGGGCAGCAATTGGTGATCCCCGGGTTGGAAGGTGTTACAGGCACACTGAATACCGAAGTCATTAATTTCGGCGATTCGTTCCGCAGCCTTACGCGCCGAACGCAGGTGCCCGAACAGTTATTTAAGAAATTAAATCATGTGGTCAGCCCCAGTGAATTCTATGTCGGCGTGAGCATGATCGTTCCCGCAAGTGACAGCGCGCAGTCATTGAGCAAGCGGACAACACCCGGCGCGGGCGAATCCCTTTTGGAGTTGGCGGTCAGGCAAAACACAGACACCTGGACTCTCGCACATTTCAATGGATTGCAAGGCTCATGGGACGGCATCCCCGGCGATACGCTTTTCCTCGCTGGCGAAAACGGCGACCAGAATACAAGCGGACTTCCTTCGGCATTTGTCTCTGCAGAGATCCGCGGATTGCCCTTGAAACAGGGTGGAACCGGCGTGATCAAAGTGCAGACCCTTCCCAATGTCACACTCAGCGGAATCCTGGTCGATCATCGACTGCAATTCTTCCCAATGGATGATGGTACACAAGTCGCGCTGCAAGGAGTTCATGCCTTGCTTTTGCCGGGCGTATATCCGTTGCGGTTGGATGCCACCCTGCCCGATGGAAGCCGCCAATCTTACGAACAGTCGATCTTGATCTTGTCGGGTAACTATCCGGATGACCCGCTTCTTTACGTTGACCCGGTGACGATCGACCCGGCAGAAACAGAACCTGAACTTCAACAACTGATCCAATTAACCACACCGGCAACAGCCACCAGATATTGGAATACGGAATTCATCTCACCGGCCATAGCATACGCCGAATCTACGTACTTCACCTCAAGATACGGCAACCGCAGAACCTACATCGGTCAAGGAACCGAATTGCAGGTTGCCGGCTTCCACACAGGGTTGGACTTCGGTGGCGGTGACGGGCTCCCCATCACCGCTCCTGCGGGCGGCATGGTGGTCTTTGCCGGTCCACTCACGGTCCGCGGGAATGCAACGATCATCGACCATGGATGGGGCGTGTACAGTGGATTCTGGCATCAGTCACAGATCCAGGTGCAGGTGGGACAGATCGTGCAGCAAAATGATGTGATCGGTTTGGTGGGTGGAACAGGTCGTGTCACCGGAGCGCACCTGCATTGGGAATTGTGGGTTAATGGCATTCAGGTGGATCCACTTGATTGGTTGAGTCAGCCCTATCCGTAGAAAAGACCGATTCACAATCCCGTGTTGCACTTCGTTCTTGAGTATGCTACACTTTCCCAAAGGATAGCCCCATGAATTCTCTGGTCAATTTCTTGAAACAAAGCGACATCTTCTATCAATTCACTCCCACACAATTGGAAATGGTGGCGAATTTATGCCAGGAAATGGTCTTTAATGATAAAGAGATCATTTTTCAAGAGAATAGTGGCAGCAAGGAATTGTACGTCATTGCACAAGGAGAGGTGGATATTCTGATCCACCAAAGCACTTCAGGGGATGCAGATAAGAATGGGACTGCCGTTGCTCGTTTGCGCAGGGGGCAATCGTTCGGTGAGGTGGCATTAGTGGATGAAGGTCTACGTTCGGCATCCGCCCGCGCTGCCCAAAAAGACACCCATTTAATTGTCATACAACGTGATAAGTTGATCATGTTATGCGAAACCTACCCTCAGTTGGGGTACCGCCTCATGTATAATCTGGCGGCAGATCTTGCCATGAAGATCCGAAACACCGACCTACGTATCCGTGAACAATTATTGTACAAGCCGCCTGAGAAAAGCTGAAAAAATCAGCACTTGACCAGAGAGAAAAACAGCCGTATCATTCGCGCTTAGTAAAAAATGGGCTGTATTGTATAGGTTTAGAGTTGAGCCGCGAGAATCCATATGAAAGGGTTTTTCGGGCTTTCTTTGTATATCGAAATATTCCCAACCCAAAGGAGGTGAGGCAGACACCCCAAGCATTGTCCGCTGTTTGTTGTCACCCGCATCGTGCGGGATTCGTTTTCACCTAAAATATTTTTGGAGGAGTAAGAAAAATGTCTAAGCGTTTGTTCGCTTTACTTTCGGTATTGGTTGTCGCCAGCCTCGCCCTCGCCGCCTGCGGTGGCACCAGTGGTGGCGGTGAAACCCTCAAGATCGTCTCCAGCCTTCCCATGACTGGCGCGTCTCTCACCCAGACCCAGACCATTGTGAACGCCATGCAGCTGCGCCTCGAACAGGCCGGTGGCAAGGCCTGCGGTGGCAAATACACCGTGACCTACGAAGCCTGGGATGATGCCTCTGCCGCTCTCGGCAAGTGGGATCCCGCTGTTGAAACTGAAAACGCCAACAAGGCTGCTGCTGATCCCTCGATCGTGGCTTACCTCGGCACCTTCAACTCTGGCGCTGCCAAGCTCTCCATTCCGATTTTGAATGCTGCTGGCCCCTTGGTCATGATCTCCCCCGCCAACACCTATCCTGGTCTGACCCACGCCGCCACCGGTTTGACCGAAGCCAATGAGCCCGATGTCTACTATCCCTCCGGCACCCGCAACTACGCTCGTGTCGCTGCGACTGACGACTTCCAGGGACCTGTGGCTGTGAACTTCATGATCTCCCAGGGCGTCAAGACCCTTTACATCCTCGATGACCAGGAAGTTTATGGTAAGGGTGTTGCTGACTCCGTCAACCAGGCCGCTCAGAAGGCTGGCATTACCGTTATCGCTCAGGAAGGTTACGATCCCAAGGCTGCTGACTACAAAGCTTTGATGACCAAGATCTCCACCAGCAACGACGGCGCTGCCCCCGATGCGATCTATCTTGGCGCGATCGTTGACAACAACGCCGCCCAGATCCTCAAGGACAAGGTCGCCATCATGGGCGATAACGAAACCGTCAAGTTCGTTGGTCCCGATGGTATCTTCACCGCCGCTCTGATCGAAGGCGCTGGCGCTGATGTCGCTGAAGGCGTTTTCGCCACCACCCCCGGTCTTGCTCTTAAGGACCTTGGTGATGCCGGTAAGAAATTCTATACCGACTACGCTGCCAAGTTCGGTGAGACCAAGGAACCGTACGCGATCATGGGCTACGATGCCATGGGCGCTGCTTTGAAGGCGATCGAAGATGTTTGCGCCGCTGGTGGCAACCCCACTGACCGCGCTGCCATCACCGCTGCTGTCTTCGCGATCAAGGACTACGAAGGCGCTTTGGGCACCTGGTCCTTCGATGCGAATGGCGATATCACCCTGCCGTACTTCGTGGTCGGTCAGGTCACTGATGGCGCTTACGCTGACTTCGGTACCTACACACCCTAATCTTCTAAGTTAGTCCCCAAAGAGAGGGGGGCAGAGAATGATCTGCCCTCCTCTCCCTTTATTCCCGCAAAGTTACCGCACACTCTTGAACCTTGCGAAGCCCTGGAGAGTAATCGAAATGAAATCCAAACTGCAAAAATTTGCACGGCCTGCCATTGCCATCATCACCATCTATCTTTTTCTTTTGCTGGGACCGATCGCCGCGCTTGATATTCCCCTGATCGCCGAAGCGATTGCCAAGAATCCCAGCCAACTTATTCAATTCCTGATCATCGGGCTTGCAAATGGAGCGATCATCGCGATCATCGCGCTCGGTTACACAATGGTGTACGGCATCATTGAATTGATCAACTTCGCTCATGGCGATGTGTACATGATCGGTGTTTTCACCGCGCTCACAACACTCTCCCTGATGGGAACCCTCAAGTCACAGGATCCGGCTGCGATCGGGATCGGAATTTTTGTCGCGCTGATCGTTGCGATTGCGGTTTCAGCAACCTTGAATGCGACCATCGAACGTCTGGCTTACAAACGTCTGCGTAACGCCCCCCGCCTCGCCCCCCTTATCTCTGCCATTGGTATGTCCTTCATCGTGGAAAACATTGGTTTGATCTGGGCGGGACAATCCTGGCTGGTGCCCTCATTTGGTTCCACCGGCGGCGGCGCTCAAAAAGAATTTCCTGATCTGCTCAGCCGAATGTTCACAAACATGGGCATGGATCCCAACCTGCTGGCAAATACAGGGCTGGGGCTGCGCTTCACCATCAAAGATCTGCTCGTCATTATTCTTGCAACTTCCTTGATGGTCGGCTTGCGTCTCTTTGTGCAGCACACCCGCTTAGGAAAAGCCATGCGCGCCACGGCACAAAATCGCGATGCGGCGAAAATGCTTGGCATCGATATTGACTGGGTCATCACGGCCACCTTCCTGATCGGCGGCGGTCTTGCCGGCGCAGCGGGACTCATGTCTGGGTTGTATAACAATACCGCCTGGTGGTTCATGGGCTTCCGCGCAGGCTTGCAATCCTTCACAGCGGCTGTGCTCGGCGGCATCGGCAACATCACCGGCGCCATGCTCGGCGGTTTCATGATCGGGTTATTGGCAGCCTTTAGTGACGGTTACCTCAATGCGCGCTGGACCAACGCCTGGGTATTTGCCACGCTCGTTCTTATTCTATTATTCCGCCCGACTGGCTTGCTCGGTGAGCAAACCGGACAAAAGGCGTAAGGAGGACACCGCCATGAAACATATTCGAACCGGTGTCACATTCGGCGTACTCAGCGGACTTTTCACCTTCCTTTTCGGCGGATGGTCAGTTGCTGTGATGGGCATGTTTGCAGGCGCAGGGTTGGGGCTGGCGCTGGAAAGCAAACTTGAGCACGACAAACCCATGAACATTGCCAAGCAGGCTTTTCCGGTCGCTCTTACCGCGAGCCTGATCCTGCTTGCATTAAGCCTCTTCCAAAACTTCGTCATGCAGCCAGCCACGGGCAAGTTCCCAACAGGCGGCAATGTTTTCATCCCTGCCAATATCATCGGCGTGCTCTTGATGATCGGTCTGTCCATGCTAACCGTTTCATTCCGCGGACTCGATGCAAAAAATGAACAACGCGCAAAAATGATCCTGCTCGCGGCGTTGGTGATTGTCTTCCCCTTCGTAGACAGCTTCACAGGACTGCGCTGGTCATCGAACTTCATCTTCGCGCTGATCTTCGTGATCCTCGGTCTGGGCTTGAATATTGTGGTTGGTTACGCGGGTCTGCTTGACCTCGGATATGCAGCGTTCTTCGCGATCGGCGCGTACACCACAGGCATCCTTTCATCTCCTCACCACGATATCACCTTGAACTTCTGGCTGGTGATCTGGATCGCAGCAGCAATGGCGGCGGTCTGGGGCATTATGCTTGGCGCGCCCACCCTCCCCCTGCGAGGCGACTACCTCGCTATCGTGACCCTCGGCTTCGGTGAGATCGTGCCAGTCTTGTTCAAGAACCTGATTGACATCACGATCAATGAACCATTAACATGCTGGATCATACCCGGCATTCAAAAATTGTTTGGCGCAGCAAATACAGTCGCCTGTATCAATTTTGTCAGTCATTTCGACCTGACCGCCGGCGAAAAAGGCATCAACCCGATCGGTCGCCCGAATCTTTTTGGCTATGAGTTCCGATCGAACAATACCACCCCGTGGTACTTCCTGATCATTTTGATCATCATCATGTCGGTCTTCTTCATCCGCCGCCTGCGCGACAGCCGCCTCGGCCGCGCGTGGATGGCGATCCGTGAAGATGAACTGGCTGCTGCTCAGATGGGCATCAACCCCGTCCGCACAAAGTTGATGGCTTTCGCCATGGGTGCGACCTTCTCGGGCTTTGCAGGAGCGTTCTATGCCGCCTACATCGCCGGTATCTTCCCGAGCGTATTCGACTTCAGCGCATCGATCATGATCCTGTGCGTGGTCATCCTCGGCGGTATCGGCAACATCAACGGCGTGATCGTGGGCGGTCTGGTCATTATGACCGCTGACCGTTTGTTCCTGCCCGCCTTGAAAGACTTCCTCAAAGGCTTGATGGATTTCACCATCCTGCCCTCGCTTGCCTCCAACCCCACACTTCAAGCGGCGGTAGCGCAAAACGCCAATCCGATCTTATACAGGTTCCTGCTATTTGGGCTCACCCTAGTGATCATGATGGCAGTGCGACCCGAAGGTTTAATTCCAAGCGCGCAAATGCGGGCTGAACTGCACCGTGATGAAGAAGTCCCCACGGACGAACTCCAGGCGCAGAAAGGTTAGGATACTGTCATGAGCCTATTTGAAGCAAAAGCAGTTACCATGACATTCGGCGGTCTGACCGCCGTCAACAAGGTTGATTTCACCATTGAAAAGGGCATGATCGCCAGCCTGATCGGACCCAACGGCGCAGGCAAGACCACCTTCTTCAATACCATCACCCGCGTCTACACCCCCACCAGCGGCGAGATGTCCTTCGATGGCATTGACCTTTCAGGCAAGCAGCCTTTCGACATCAACAAACTTGGCATCGCCCGCACCTTTCAGAACATCCGCCTGTTCTCGAACATGACCGCGTTGGAAAATGTCCTCGTCGGTCAGCACTCCCGGATGACCTCCTCTTTGATCGGGCAGCTCTTCCACACTGCCGCCACCTTGAAAGAAGAAGCGGATGCCCGGGCTCGCGCGCTGGACATGCTGGAATTTGTCGGTCTGCGCCGCTCCGATGCAGAAGTGACCGCGAAGAATCTGCCCTACGGTTTGCAGCGCCGCCTCGAGATCGCCCGCGCGCTGGCATCCAACCCCAAGCTGCTTCTTCTGGATGAACCCACTGCGGGTATGAATCCGAATGAAACGCAAGACCTGACCAATTTCATTCAGCGCCTGCGCAAAGAACTTGGCTTGACCGTCCTGTTGATCGAACATCACATGCGCGTGGTGATGGCAATTTCAGACCGTGTGACCGTGCTGGACTATGGCGAAAAGATCTCGGAAGGCTCTCCTGCCGAAGTGCAGAAGAACCCGCGCGTGATCGAAGCCTACCTCGGCAAGGGCACTGTCACCAAGTAAAGGCGAGGAACACGAACATGCTTGAATTAAAAGATGTCCACACTTACTATGGCAACATCCACGCCTTGAAGGGTATCTCCATCACCGTGAATGACGGCGAAATCGTCACGCTCATCGGTTCGAACGGCGCAGGAAAAAGCACCACCCTGCGCACCATTCAGGGTTTGAACAAGCCCCGCACCGGCTCTGTGGTCTTTGACGGCGTGGAACTGCACAAGCTTCCCGCGCACGAGATCGCAACCCTCGGCGTGGCGCAAAGCCCCGAGGGACGCATGATCTTCCCGCGTATGACCGTGCTCGAAAACCTCGAGATGGGCGCGTACGCCCGCAAGGACCTCACCACCTACAAGGAAGACCTCGACCATGTCTTCTCGCTTTTCCCGCGCTTGAAAGAACGCGTCGGGCAAAAGGGCGGCACGCTCTCGGGCGGTGAACAGCAGATGCTCGCGATGGGTCGCGCGCTCATGGCAAAACCCAAGATCCTGCTGTTGGATGAAC
>Ga0272412_1000628_pt1 | contig 11033 bp, 7 predicted proteins | sample WWTPWeurt_MetaT_FD_193540 | JGI IMG/M metagenome (GOLD analysis project Ga0272412, IMG submission 193540) | Metatranscriptome of activated sludge microbial communities from WWTP in Nijmegen, Gelderland, Netherland - WWTP Weurt (Metagenome... | ecosystem: Engineered > WWTP > Aerobic digester >...
AATAAGGATAAAAACAAAATAATATTATTAAAAGCATGGATCATCGCTTAAAATAGATCTTTAGTCTTTTTTTATTGGCGCAAGTGATTAGCCTATCACTTTAAACGCCATAATTATTCCTTTCTTACCCAAATGTTGATGTGCCTTGGAGTGGAAGCAACCCACTAACCAGAGTCTGTGATCGAGGAGATTACAATGGAAAAACCTTTCGCATTGTAGTTTCAGGGGATACCTTCATAGTAAGCCTACCTCCTCATTGGTAGGTAAGATTGACTGTTCAATTGTTACCTTATGCAAGCTGGGACCCCGGAGAGTTCGGATACATTTTTATTGATGGTAGTTCAACACCCATTTATACAATGGGAGACTATAATCCCTCAAGCGGATATCCACACAGATGCGCTTACACAATTGATTATGGAGATGCTGCAGCTTTATAAACGGCCGACAAAACTTTTACGCATTCAAACAGTCAATTAAATGTGAGAATCAGCTCGAGCCTGAACTAAAACTGGGAAGACGAAGCCTTGTTCGTAGGAGGAATAGACATCTATGTAGATCACTGCCATCCAACATGTTTAACATGCAATGGCGCTAGCGAGACGAGCTGCACTTCCTGTTACACATCTACATCACCACAACCATCTGCCCAACTGGTAAGCAACACTTGCACATGCCCTGCCGGTTCCTACATAACTTCCAACGGAATTTGTTCTTACAGTGGAATGGCGCTCTACCGAAGTTATCCTAATGCCAACGCTCCTTGGGCATCAGCACCCAGCACTGTAACCTGCAACAGAAATCTCTATAACGGCAAGGTCATGGCCATCATTATCGGAGAATAGCAGTTCACTCTCAGTAGCTTACCAGCACATTGGAGGATTTAATTAATAGTAGAACTTTTTGCATATGCAAGCTGGGATTCAGAATACGCATATATTTATCTGGATGGCAGCAGTACACCAACTTACACTTATGGCCCAAAAGTTCTTAATATGTACCACGATAGGTTCTGTGTTACAAGCTCTTGGGGAGATTCAGAATTAATAACAACATTTAATTAGGTTATTACCCACACTGGTAGCACCTTAACTGTTAAGGTAAAATCAGGTGTTGATCAGGTTCCTGAAGATGAGGCTCTATACGTAGGAAGAATTGAAGTCTATATCGATCCTTGCCACTCTTCCTGTAAGACATGCGATGGCAGCTCAGCTTCAAGTTGCACTTCCTGTTTTACCAGCACAGCTCCGCAACCCTCAGCCTCTCTTGTGAGCAAAACTTGCACATGTCCAGCAGGATCTACCCTCACTATCAATGGACTCTGCACATTTTCAACAATGAACTTGCTATAGAGCTACACGAGCGGAAACGCCTAATGGACAACTACTCCAACCACCGTGACCTGCACCCGACCTCTCTACGTCAACAAGGTGTTTAGAGCTATAACTGGAACGATGACATTCACTGAGAGTAACCTTGCTCCTCACTTCAGGGTCTTATTGAGTATCGAACTCTTCCCTTTTGCTAGCTGGGATGCTGAATATGGGTATGTATACATAGAAAGCAATGTCAACCCAGACTATACTCTAGGACCAATTGTTGGAGGACAAACAGGTGATAACTACTGTATTACCAGCATTTATAAAGACGCTTAAATGGCCTCAGTATACAGCGCATACTTTGCCCACTCAGCGAGTACTTTGTCTATTAGAGTAAGGTCTGGTCTCGATTCATCTCTAGAAGATGAAGCCTTATACGTTGGAAAGATAGAAATTTACATTGATAAGTGTCACTCTAATTGCAAGACATGCAGCGACTCCACCAGCTCTACCTGTACCGCTTGTTTTTCCAGCGCTCCTCAACCTGATGCTGCACTTGTAAGCGGATCCTGTGTCTGTCCAACAAACTCTGCAATCAATTCAAACGGAATATGTATTTGCAATGCTAATTTCTATTTAGATGAAGTGGCTAGATCCTGTGTTAGTACTTGCCCAACCCACTATTTTGCCAACACAGGAACAGGCAAATGCCAAGTCTGTGACGTTACTTGTGTAGAATGCAGTGGATCCAGCTCGTCCCAGTGCACATCTTGCAACACTCCAAGTCGGGCCCTTTCAGGAGGCCAGTGTCTCTGCCAACCCGGATACTATAATACAGGACTCCAGGCTTGTCCATAATGTGCTAGCCCCTGCGTTACCTGCGATGGAGCGGGTACCAGCAATTGCCTAACTTGCACTTCACCTTCGAGGACCTACAACTCTGGGACTAAGCAATGTGATTGCACATTCGGATATTATAATGATAATAGTAACAGCTTAACTTGCCCAAAATGTCCTTCTTCCTGCATTTCCTGCTCATCTGCAACTGCCTGTCTTACCTGTACTGGTCCTTCCAGGACGCTTGTATCTGGGTAATGCGCCTGCGCATCCAACTACTATGATGACCTGCTTAATCAGCTTACCTGTCCATAATGCAATCTATAGTGTGCCACATGCTAAACCTCAGCTGGCAATTGTTTGACCTGCAAAGGAAACAGACAGGGAACACCGACTTGCAACTGTCCAAATGGTTTCTACGAAGATAATACATCTACTAATTGTCCAGGCTGCCTTAACAAGTGCGCAACCTGTCAGACCTCCGATAGCAATTGCCTTCTTTGTAAAGGCAACAGAATCAATCCTCCAGCCTGCAACGCCCCCGATGGCTTCTACGAGGACTTCTCTTCAGCAAATTGTCCAGCATGTACGTACATGTGCACGACTTGTGTGACATCAGGGACGAATTGTCTATCCTGTGCTGGAAACAGAATAACTACCCCTACATGTGGATGCCCAGCTGGCTATTTTGACACAAACCTTGCAAGTTGCCCATAATGTGCATACCCATGCTTGACCTGCACCACCACTGCCACTAATTGCTTAACATGCCGTGGAGATAGACTAACAACGCCAACTTGCGCTTGCCCTGCTGGAAGCTATGAGGATAACACATCCACAAATTGCCCTACCTGTTAAAACAAGTGCTCAACATGTTAAACGAGCGCCGGTAACTGTCTAACATGCAAAGGAAACAGAATTAATGCTCCCTCCTGTATTGCGCCAGATGGCTTTTATGATGATTTCACTTCAACAAACTGTCCAGCTTGCTCCTATCAATGCGCAACCTGTGTAGACACAAGCACTAAATGTGTTACCTGTAAAGATAATCGAGTGACTACTCCAACTTGTGGATGCCCCAGTGGATATTACGATACAAGTGTGTCGACTTGTCCATAGTGCTCGAATCAGTGTCTGACTTGCACAACAAGCAGCAATAACTGTCAGAGCTGCAGAGGCAATAGAATAAACACTCCTGGATGCACCTGCCCGAACGGTTTCTATGAGACTAATTTATAAAATTGCCCATAATGCTATTTGGCCTGCACCACATGCACAGGCACCGCCGCTAATTGCTAAACCTGCAGTGGTAACAGGATCAATACTCCAACCTGTCATTGTCCTGATGGTTTCTTTGACGACTTCACGAACGCTGCATGTCCTGCTTGCTTAAACAAGTGTGCCACCTGCCAAACAAGCAACGGCAATTGCCTAACATGCAAGGGTAATAGAATAAATCCGCCCTCATGTGTGGCTCCGGATGGTTTCTACGACGATTTCTCTTCTATAAATTGTCCTGCTTGTTCATACTAGTGTCTGACTTGCGTGGACACGAGCACCAAGTGTGTAACTTGCAAAAGTAACAGAGTGAACACCCCGACATGCAACTGCCCGAACGGCTACTTCGAAACCAATGTCTCTACTTGTCCATAGTGTGATAATCAATGTACGACCTGCACAACCTCCGCTAGCAACTGCTTGACATGCAGAGGAAACCGTGAAAGCCAGCCAAGCTGTACATGCCCTGCTGGCTTTTATGAAACCGTGTAAGAGAACTGTCCTTAATGCAGTATAGCCTGCGCTACGTGCAGCGGTACCGACACAAGTTGCCTCACTTGTAACGGCAACAGAATCAACTCTCCAACCTGCGGTTGTCCAGACGGTTACTACAACACCAATCTAGCAAGTTGCCCCAAATGCAACGTAGCCTGCACAACCTGCTCAGGTACAGCAAGTTCCTGCACATCCTGCAGCGCCAATAGAATCAACACTCCGAGCTGCGCCTGCCCTGCCGCCTACTTCGATGATGGGACCAATGCAGCATGCCCAGCCTGCGATTTCAGATGCTCGACATGCCAGACATCCAAATCTAACTGCCTTTCCTGCGCCTCCAATAGAATTACAACACCAGGTTGCATTTGCCCTGACGGTACTTATGAAGTGGCACTGACTCCAACATGCAAGAATTGCGCTAATTAATGTGTTACCTGTCAAGGAGAGAACACTACCTGTCTGACGTGCAAGGGTAACCGAGAGAAAGCCCCTCAATGCCTATGTCCCCATGGATACTTCGAGACCAACCAGCACGACTGTCCTGTATGCGATAACAAGTGTGAGACCTGCAGTGGGACCGCGACCAGCTGCCTAACTTGCAAGGGCAACAGAGAAGGAGAAACTTGTCTATGTCCTGCAGGCTTCTATGAAGATTTCTCATCAAAGAATTGTCCCAAGTGCGATTTCGTTTGCTCTACCTGCTCTGATAGATCAAATTAGTGTCTGACATGCAAGGGAGACAGGATCAACCCACCTTATTGCACATGTAAGCCGGGTACTTTCGATGATGGCGTTTCGGAGAAGTGCTAGATTTGTTCCTACTAATGCTCCACCTGCCAAGGCTCTCCCACAAACTGTAACGCTTGCAAGGGCAACAGAATTAACTACCCAACATGTGGCTGTCCATCTGGATTCTTTGATACACAAAAAGATTACTGCGAAATTTGCTCTATTCAGTGCCTGACTTGCATTACCAAATCTTACAACTGCTTGACATGCCGAGGTAATAGATAGGAACCACCTACCTGCAGCTGTCCTTCGAATTAATTTGACGCATTTAAAGAGAACTGCTAGAACTGCAACAACAACTGTCTAACCTGCGTGACTACGCCATTAAATTGTCTGAGCTGCAAGGGCAACAGAGTTAACGCACCAACATGCTTGTGCGAAGATGGTTTTTTCGACGATTTCAAATCAGAAAATTGCTAATCTTGCAATTTCGTCTGTTCAACCTGTGCTGATAGCTAAAGCAAATGTCTAACCTGTCTGGGAGACAGAATCAATTTGCCAGTTTGCACATGTCCGCCTGGCAAGATCGATGATGGATAAAGTGAATTATGCCAATCATGCTCCAATCAATGTACGGCTTGTGTAGGAGATAAGAGTTCCTGCACATCATGCAGAGGTGATAGATCCGGTGCTCCTGTTTGCTCATGTCCTGCTGGCAAATTCGATGGCGGCTTGGAGTACTGCTCAAAGTGCAGCAACCAGTGCCTCACCTGCCAGAACTTATCAACCGAATGTGTCACCTGCCGAGGAAACAGACTTGGCGCTCCTTCTTGCAGCTGTCCATTAGGTTACTTCGAGATGAAGAACGAGAACTGTGACAAATGCGTGGCCAAATGTGCAACCTGCAGCACTTAAACCACTTGCATAACGTGTTCAGGGAACCGAGATGGAGCTGACTGTACGTGTCCTGACGGTTACTATGAAGACAACAAGTCGCTGAATTGCCCACTCTGTAAGTTCTAATGTCTGACTTGCAAGTATAGCTCAACACAGTGCATGACCTGCAGAGGCGACAGAATCAAGTCCCCTTGGTGCAATTGCCCTGAGGGAAGATTTGATGATGGAAAATCTGAGAAATGCCAAACTTGTAACTCAGTGTGCAAGACCTGCAGCTCACTTAACCAGTGCCTGACATGTGCTGGTAACAGAGTTAACGCTCCTACATGCTCCTGCCCTGCAAACTCTAAATCTTACCCTTTCACGGTCTATTGCTCGAATTGTCAAACAGGAGTGGCTCAGTCCCAAATGTCAAACGACTACATAGTCATAACTATTTCATTTGAGTAACAGGAAGTGGCTTTGATGCCAGGGCTGCTCCCATCTTCAGCCTCTTCAGACCAAAATTTATGCAGCATTCTGTTTGGAGAGCCAATTCTTAGTTCTTTGGGATTCGGGGCTTTCTGTTCGATTTCTGAAGATAGCAAATCGATTGTTATAGAACTTGGACTGTTGGCCACTGTTATGCCAGGCGATTAGTTGTCTATCAAGACCGCTGTCCTAAGGGATAAGAGTTGTGGCTCTACTCAAGCAATCTCCTCATTCTGGATTGGTACTGTACAACCTCCCAACCTTCCAGCGAAACCAGTGGCAACCACCTCGCAAAACCCGTAGGACAAAAGCCTTGTGTGTCTTGACGTCAGCCTAAAAATCATGTCCTTGGCTAACATGGGTAAGAGACCAGTAAAGGAAATTAGCTGGTAATTTGTAGAGGGATCACCAGCAAATGAAGATGTAACAACAAAGCTCAATGCGTTGGTCTAGCAAGCTTCTAAGGATAGTCTTTGGAGCCTAAAGATACCTGGATCCACACTGAAGGAGGGAGGAACCTACACCTTTAAAGCAATTGTTGTAAACTTCTTAGGGGAAAGCAACGAAGTGGAGGAGCCAGCTGTCTTCATAGTACGAACACTTGGATACGCTGCACCAACCATCGATATTTAGTAAGCAGACAAGTCAATTTTCAAATCTTGGCAGCTTATTACGTTCACAGCTAAGGTCTAGCAATCCAGCTGTGTCACCCTTGAATAGGGCAATGGAGGAGTAACAAAGGGTGCTGTTCAAGAGAAGATGCTTATTTAGTGGAGCGACACGCCTTGTGAAGGCTAAGATAGAAGGGGATCTATAAGCTTAAATGATCCGATCGTTAAACTAGATGCAGGAGCAACTGAGACCTCGTTGTAGATACAACCTTTCTAGGCTGCAGCGGGAAACACATATTCTGTTTGTGCAAGATTAAGCCTACCAGATACAGCTGCAGACGTTTTCTACTTCGTAGAGAGGAGCTTCACCGTAGAATCCTCGGATTTGGTTGCTTATTTCGAGGGTGGAAATCGAGTTGTTTCATTTTCTTAAGATTTTGATCTTACAGTGTTTATTGATGATTTAGACACTCCATCAGATAAGTCAGCTGATAGTTTTGATGGAATTTCTGTTGATTGGAGTTGCGTCAATGTGACAACATTAGGAGTCTGTAACAAAGCCGACGGGACCCCGTTGACATTAATATAAGGAGTTAAGACACAAAAGATAGCTGCAAACACCTTTAAACATGCCAATCAAGTAGTGTTGTTTATTATTAAAGCAAAGAAAGACGGCCGCACAGTGAAGAAATCAGTAGAAGTTACATTGAAAGCAGCAGAAGTTCCTTCCCTTTCTATTCAGATGCCAATGCAAAGTGCTGCAAAGAATCTTAATGACTAGTTAAGTGCTTCTGTACAGCTTCCAAGCACATTGAACCTTACAACAGAGCAACAATCCAAAATCACTTACAAATTAGTTGTTATTTCCCCCAACAATACTGTGATAAGCACGAAGACGTTTGACTACAGTCAATTCACCTTCAGTCTGCAGAACCTGATTCCTAATACAAGCGCGCTTTTCAATTAAGGCAGCAACAGCGGATCATCTGGTGGCACTAACAATGATGACTCCTCTTCCAATACAGCATCAGATAGTGTGACCATATAAATAGTTGCTGTTGATGAAAAGAATCAAGTTCTTTCTCAGTCGACCACAGACATTACAGTGAACCAGCCTCCTAGGGGTGGTAAAATCTCCATTTCACCGTTGAGTGGAAACGCACTTCTTACAGAATACACGATCAAAGCTGAAAATTTCGTTGATGATGGTGGTTAACAAGCCCTCAAGTACAGCTTTGCTGTTTACACGAGCTTCGAAAACCTTTAAAAGGACATCGAAAATGGCGACTAAAAGAACATGAACTTGCTAACTAGTTTTGGAACTGAAAATGTGATAAAGACTCTTCTACCAGCAGGTGACCTAGTTAATGACATGAACGATGTCGTAGTCGTCTGCTTCGTGTAAGACAGCTATGGTGCTGTTACTAACGTTTCAGCAACAGTTGAGGTGAAGCCTTACGTGGCTCCTAAAGAAGAAGAGGTCCCAGCCAATAGCACAACAAATAACACTGAAACCAACAGCACGACTAACAGCACAGCAGAGCCAGAGATTAACGACATAATAACTAATCTTAGGAAGCTACTACACCTTGCTTCGGTTCCTGGCAAAGAGGATACGGCAACGTACAACATGATTGCCACCGAACTTAAGAAGCTTAAAATGACTGACGAGAAAGACAAAAAGCGTCTGAGAGAACTCGAGCTGGAGTTCGTAAAAAAGTTGATCACAGTCGATATACAAGACAGTTACAGCAAGGCATTGCTACTGAAGTCAATTGGTCTTGTTGCCTTGAAGTATAAGCCTTTCTTCACTGTACTACAAGACGTCCTGGACTAGATATAGTTCGTGGAGGCGCACATCAATAGAACAAATCTATTTATGACTGCATATCTATCTAATGAGCTCTATAGCTTTGATCAGGAACGTGTGATCGATAAGAACAACTATATTTTCAGCTTGAAACTGTGCAAACAGCTCCTTGATGCAATATTGGCTTCTATCAAGCAGCTGAAGATGGCTAAAGCATTGAACAAGCAGCTGTTAGCAAAGATTGACAGCTACCGAAATCAAATGAAACTCACATTATTCAAGGTCATGATGCCTAACGAACCTCAAGACTCCTATAATGGAATTACACTTAACCAGATACTTTCCAAAGTAACTGGAAAATACCTTTAAAAGTCAATGTCCTCGGGAATAAGTGCAAAGAGACTATTGCAAACAAACAATGATACATCCAACACTGATATGTTAGCCACTAAATACAGTTAGTACATATTCTAAGTTGAGCGCCTTGTTTACAATGACAATTTCTTGTTTGATTCTACTTAACTTTCCTCCTCGTTCATTGACGTTGACTGCTAGTTGCAGGACTTTAAAATCGAAATGTTCTTTAAGGACGGCTCTAAGGTACCTGACTACGAAGCTTCAAAGATCTTTGAAGACTTCCCTGTGGAGTACCCCTTCCTTGTGAGCGGTAAATACAATGAAACAGTTATTGAAAAACTCACTTGCATCAGCTTGGATGACAACTCTGATAACTGGTCTATAGACTTCTGCTCATAGACTGACATAAAGACTACCTAAAACGAGGAGTATATCGTTTGCAAGTGCAGGAAGCCCATAATGACCACGTTGGTAGAGTATAATAGCAATATAATTGATATGAATTCTAACTAAGCAAACAAGTAGCAATCTAACAATGGAGTTCAGCCAGTAGAAGACAACTCTGTTGTTGGCAATATAATGGAATTGACTTCTTTATAAGTGTTCATTGGTGCAACAGCTCTAAGCATGTTACTGATGCTATGGGGAAGACGTAAGGATAGACTTGATAGAATCGCCTTGGTGAAGAGCAATAACACGAAACTGTGGGATGGTAGTGATGAGATTTACTATTCTAAAGTTAAATAATAGCAAAGTATTGCTACATCACACATGTAGGACGTTAGGATTCAGCCTGAAGAGTATAACGCTTAAGTGGCTGCCTCAGTAAACTCCGGAGCCATGAGTAGAGATGATGTGTCACCTCTTAAATCAATTACTACTGAACGTGGTCGCTTGCAAGTAGTGACTACACAAGGTAGATGTACAGAGATGGTAATGGAAGGAGGATAAAGAAAGGAAGAGGATTGCTATAACTATTAATAGATGCCTTCACAAGCAAATTCTTAGTCTTATATTACTGATGATTCTCCAAAGAAAGAACGTAAAGATAAAACCATATTGCCAATGATTCAGGAGGAGGGAAGCAACCAACAATAATAGCCTGTTTAACAATAAGAAGCCATTATAAATGATCCACAGCCTGTACCCACTGGTAAAACTTACAAGAGAAAGAGAACTGCCAAAGCCCAAACAAGCAATCCTCAAGCACAGTGTCTGGGAGACAGTTCAGCCCTTCAGGAAATTTAGTTAGAGTAATAAGCAGGTACCGACCAACCAAATCAGCCGTTGTCTTTACAGGTAGAGGAGCCTTCTCCTGAAAGACTGCAAAACTAATAATCTACTGATACCAGCCCTGCCAAGTCTTCATCACCTGCAGAAGTAACAGGCAGAGGTGTAGGAGAAGAAATCAATTTGATTCCTTAAGTCCAATCAAATGATTAGATTTAGCAACAACATTAAGCAGAGGTCCATAATCTTGAAGAAATGAATGACTTCAACTAAAAGAGATCTTCCAAATAGTCTAAGACAACCATCCAAGTGGACAACCGTGCATAACTCTAACCCATAATCGAGATTCAAACTACGATAGCAGAGCCAGCTCCCTAACAGGTTCAATTAACAAAGCATCAAGAAATTAACAACAAGGAGACCATGGAGAACTAAACATCTGCAGCCTTTACTTTGCTCGACTTCTTTATTATTAACCATACGATTTGTTCGATCTTTTCCAGTTGCAAATCTGAGCTCAGTCGAGTTCAAAGAATCTTATTCTGCTATGCCAAGTTCGTTTTGCTGATGGCCTTGTCCTCATTCTTTGTTTATGCTATGTCGTTGATTATATCTATCGCAATTTGGGCAGGTATTGGGGAGATCTGTGCCAGCATTTTCCTGTTTTCTTTGAGACTATTAAACCGCGGGGGAAGGATTCAGAAGATAATTGCTCAATTAATTTATTGGATTATTATATTTATATCTAGTGGTATCATATTCACTTAGATCTTTAGTCTTAATATGTAGGGCAACGCTGACTGGATAGCTCAATATCTGATCGGTCTAGTAGCGATAGCTCTTATTGTTGAGCCTTTCTTAATAATTCTTAAGTATAAGTTAAGGAGATGATGAGAATTATTGAACATTATTCATTAAATTTTTTTTAAATTAAGTAATAACCCTTTATATTACCTATTAGTCCATAAAACAATGGCGAGTTTCTTTTTAATTATACTA
>Ga0272412_1000632_pt1 | contig 11023 bp, 12 predicted proteins | sample WWTPWeurt_MetaT_FD_193540 | JGI IMG/M metagenome (GOLD analysis project Ga0272412, IMG submission 193540) | Metatranscriptome of activated sludge microbial communities from WWTP in Nijmegen, Gelderland, Netherland - WWTP Weurt (Metagenome... | ecosystem: Engineered > WWTP > Aerobic digester >...
GACTGTCACTATAGCCAGCGTATTTTCCAAAAATATACATATAATCAGAGAAAGTCCTTCTACTTGCTTTTAAGTGAAGAGACTCACCTAGGACAGAGTAGATGCCAAGAATCCCAGCCATTAAACAGTCAAACACATCGGCCTCCCCTCTGATCATCATGTTTGCTAGATCTGATCCATAATCCTTTCCTAGACTGAGTCTGGCTAGCCAGGCTGCCTTACACTGAGCAAAACCTACGCTAGTAGCCCACATATAATCGGTTTTACTCATTTCCCATAGCTCTGCTCTACAGATATTTGCGTAACCTACGGACTCTCGAGAAATGATTACCTTAAAGATTTTCAGATCTAATTTACCAACGGGAAGGTCAATCAAAGCGCTAGGAATGTTTTCGATTAACAAATTCAGAGTTTGATTGAGAGTGAAAGTCTTAGATCCGACAGCGAATTTTATTTTACCTCTCCCACTGTCTGAACCGTAATTCAGATACTCCTTCCTTTTCCCTGAATCATTAACAAACCCTAGGACTCCTTTCAAATGGTCATTAAGGTAGATTGTTTTATTCAAACCAATACTTCCGATCTTAGATTGCTTTAAGAACTTCTTAATGTTAGATATATCATACTCCTTCGGCACAGGAATCGTATTAGTCCAATTCTTACCATATCTATCATCAGTAAAACCTACCTCTAGTCTCAATAGATCGATCGTAGGAAATCCGACACCCTTGATCGAATTGATGTAATCGTTAGTAGTTGGAACTAAAGAATTATTAGCTTTAGCTACTATTATACCGTTATTCGACTTGACGAAATCCCACATCTTTTAAAATTTTAGCGATTTTAACAGAACCGACTTTCATTTCGGCTAAATCAACATAACCTAGGGACATTGGAATCACAGCACTTCGATCTGAATGGAGAAGTCCCACCAGATAAGATCGCATACCTGCAGGACTCACTAACTTTCTCTCAATCCATGCGTGCCTAGTCATTACTCCCAATTCTCGGATGCCCGAGATTTGTAATCTAGCGTATGTTCTAATGAGAGCATCATCAGGTAACGAGCAGAGAAATACGATGATCTGTCTCAGACTGATTTTCAATAACGATGAATCATAGTTATTGCTGGGGATTCTCGCTTCCTTAAATTTCAAGCCATACAGTTCTGGAGTATTTCGAGATCTCGAAATAGAAGAAAATAAAGCTATCGGTCTACTAAAGAAGGATGACAACCTTTTCATATACGTTTTTCTAACTCGGAAATTCTCCCCTCTAGAGCTACTTCTATCACCGGTGAGAGATTTTACAGTACTGATCATATTGGAACCTCGTAATACAGTTCTACTTGCTGAGGCTAAACCCTCCGAGATTAGACCTCTTTTAGCAAAATACTCAGCTATTCCGACAACAAAATTCCACATTAGCGTAAATTTAGTTCTACTCGTTTTAGCTCAGCAGCTGCCGCTTCTTTTTTCCTCCTGCTCTTGAAAGGAGCGAATCCGAACGCTATTCGATTCAACTTTCTAATCCTGTTGGTGTCCTTCTTAGTAATTATCTTCTGTACTTTACCCTCCGCTTTAGCAGCTATTGCCTCTGGAGATTTCTTCCCACCTCTAAAAAGGAGAAAAGCCCCTACACCTAGAGCTAACATGATTAAAAGGACTATTCCTATCATCATAGGGTTAATTGATGAACCTCCGATACTAATGCTCGGGATATTGCTACTGTTATTGTTGGTTGCTTCCACTGTTTCTAAAATTAATTTGTGTGATTAAACTTGATCATCTAGATTATCATCGGGCTTTCCAGGATCATCGGGATCCGGACTAAGATTGTCTTCTATAACTACGTTCGGAATAATATCTATTACTCCAGATCCTATCGAAGCTAAAGCTGTTGTCTTTTCGAGAGCTAATCGATTAGGATCGATAATCTCTTCTTCTAGCCCGAGTATTTTTACCAGATCTAATATGTTACTTTGACTGACATTATATACACACCAGAATCCTGATGATATGATCATAAATACTTCTAAGTCATCGCGATTCGATACCCCGAAGTCAATCATAGGGATGGATATCGCTTCCAGTTTAGCAGTTGGATTTCGAGAGACATTGTTCGAACTTTCGTTGGAATAATACTTCATATTATCAATTTGAAATTTATATTAGTAAAACGATCAGCTCCACTCTGGTTAATAAATCGAGTCATAATCTTATCTGATTTCATAACGCTTCTGGTGACTCCTTTTTCTGACGACTTCTCAATGACGTCAGCGAAGAGATTCAGTAAACCGATCATCTTATCAGAAGCGATAGAACACGATACCTTCCTTGAGGTCGGATCCACAGTCAATGTCTTTATGTAACTAATAGTTTTTGAAGAAAGTGACGCTTCACTCCAATCTCCTGTACCACGAGTTAATCCTCTAACAGTGTCGATTATCCACTTAGCACCCCCCGTTTGCTTAAGCTCCTTTCTTAAACCGATCAAGAATCTATCATCATCTAGTATATTTAATAGCGTGTTACTATCGATAATGACACTAGTCAATGATTGAATCTTCTCAAATCCTGGATGCTTCTTTAAAAGGTTGAATATTTTGTAATAGAGCGGATGATTTTTACAGCGCGCCCATCTTGTAATTAAGCCGAACAGCTCAGTGAAAGGACCAATTGCATCATTCTCGCGCCATAAAGTTTGCATTAGAGCTCGTCCTACTAATCCAAAGTATTTACCGTTTATCATATCGAAGTAAGTCATTAGGAAAGCAGTACCTGGTAACGGATCCATTTTGAAACCTAACTCAGCCGCGGCTAATCTATGCTTATTAAAATCATAATTTCTCGGAACTATAGTAGTACTATCGTCACCTTTAATTTTCACAAACCATTCTCCTTTATCCAGATGAAGATATGCCTTTTCGAAAGAAATGCTAGTTACTTTAGCATAGCAGTAAACCTGAAGCATTAGATTTATGAACGAGTTCTCCAAATCTGTAGTAATTACGCCAGATGCGATACCACCATCTTTCTGAAATAAGAGCACACTATCATCTTGATCCCAGGGGCTAGTCATGTAAGCTCCTCTAGAATTGATGGACTCCACTATCGAGTAATATGAGTGATTAGGAACCATAGACCTGAAGACTTTCCACACCGCTTTTATTAAATTGGCTCCACAGCTGGTATCCATACCTGATATATCAGCGCTGAATCTAATATGCTTCCTAGGATCAAATCTGGATTTTAAAATTTGTAAGTTAACAATATCGCTCCCGGTATGCAATACATCGTTATGGGCACATTTTTCTTTCAGAGCGATGGCTAATGATCGACCATTCAAACTTTCCCATTTAGCGCTTCCCAGAACTTTCCTATACTGTGGTGCCTTACCTCGACTCTTACTAACTGACGTGATCATATCACTCTTCAAATTCCAGTCTCTTCCTGTCTTGCTAGTGACTCGTGGTCTTTTAAAACACACGTAACCTGGTTCTAGACTCCATCTATTTTGAGTGAATTTCGAAATCATCTCATAAGTACTACTTGTACTCATTGAGGAATTATGAGCTAGTAGGCTTGATAGATAGCTATCAAGATCGTTCAGATAATGCGCCCCCGACGTGAAGAATGGATAACCAGTATTCCTGTGAAGCGGTATACTCTCAGTCATACTTACAATCCCTGACCCTTTGGAATTAACCCACTTACTTGTAGCTTCAATTAAATCTGATGGAAATTCAAAATTCTTTGCATTTGGAGATCCTAATTTTTCTTCTTGCATGTACCAGAAGGCTTGCTGCCCCTTAAGGTAATTTGCTTTCTCAAGATTATCTAACTCTATAATTCTGAGCTCCTCATCAAGCTCGGACTTACATATTTCTATAGCTTCCTCGATTAAGTCTTTACCCCTTCTCACGTTATCAGCGTTATCTGCGAAGAAACTACGTCCGAATTTCGAGCCATATAGGGAATCTCGATTTCCACCCCCTAATACTTCTAATAGGAAGGGATGCTCAGTGCTCTTCTTAGAAAACAAATCTATAGATCCAGCCTTAGAAGTTGCTATACCGTCTCTCGATATCTTCACTTCCTCGGCTGGCTCCGTGAGAGGATCGTACACTGAGTAGATCGACATTATATAGTATTAGGGAATAGACCTTCGCTCGTATCAATCATACTTTTTATCTCAGAATTTGGCATCGATACGAATTTGAATTCTTTTAATATAAAATCATCTATGCTGGTTCCAGTTATGTATTGCATAGCCGAGTGAGCATGATCGGGTAGTATTCTGTACATCCTCTTATCTAGTAGATACAAGTTTGTTGTTTCATACACACTTCTTAGATTGACTAGTTCACCTAAGTACAAATCTATTGGTGTCTTACCTATCAGAGCAACATCACAGACCAGAGTTGCACTATTGATATCTCCCTTACCTGGCGCTATAAAGCGATTGATAAAAGGTATTTTTAAAATCTCATTGAGGTCATCTGTCACGTATCCTAGCATATTGGCTATCTCTTTTATACCTGAGAACTTTTGAATATTATCCTCAGCTAATGGATATCCGACTCTAGTAACTGGAGCAAAACGAAGGCTCGGCCTATTAGCTATGTCTACGACATATTGATCGTCTATTACAGCACGTCTAACTAATGAGAATAGATACTTTGTATCTGGCAAACCAAAACTTTCTAAATCCTCCGCTACATCAGTGACACTCGGTCTGTCTAGGATTAGCTCTCTCACGAAAGGAAATCTCTGTTTGATTACCTCCTCGCTAGTTGGAGTGTATATCTTTCCTAACATTACTCCGGGTTGGTATCTTAACTCTCTACCAGCTAAAACCGCCTTAGTGGTTAGATCTTTAAGACTACTTACCCCCATATTAGTTCTCAGACCTTGCGCTTGTATGACGTCATTCTCCTCGAAGTTGATATTGTAAGTATCACTTCCGCTAACAGCCTCAACCCCCAGAGTAGAATCCAGTGTTGTTAGAACCCCTTTAGTTAAGAATCCATCTGTGAGTAAACGGTTTAAACCAATTAACTTATTCATAAGTCCATCGGATGAAGTTAGAGTAAGCAGAGAGTTCTTATCTACTAGATATCTTCTGAAAAGGCTAGAATGAACTGACATTGCATCTATTTGACTGCCTTCGCCCATTTTCGCTTTGGTGAAATAGTTCATTTTAGATAAAGCACCAGTTAGTTTACCTAATCGTAAAGTTTTAGCCCACGAGATTAGTTCTCTGAGTTTCTCGCTTTGTACATTGTACCAAGCCTGATCTTTAAGATATTCTTGAACAACTGGTAGATCCAAGAACGTTACTGCCTCCCTCAGAGCTAACAGACCTGGCAAAATCCTGAAGTACATGAGAACTAAATTTCCTGCGATAGCGTCCCTATAATATTTTTGCTGCGCTGGTGGCAAATAATCTTCGTATGCTTGTAAATCTAATCCCCCACCTACAGCTCCTATCAGTGTCGGTAATTTTTCAGGATCCTGAAAAGCTAAAAGCAGCTCTAACTGAGACAAATCATGCATCCACCTTGGTACCGCTCCTCCCGGCAGGTTACCCGCTTTTTGCTTATTCAATTTGACAGCTTTAGCAGCTTTAGCAGCAACAGTGTCAGAAGCATTATTCTTAGCTTTCTCTTCATTGAAGCCCAAATCTACACCGCTTAGATAAGAGATCATCCAATCTATTAATCCCAAAATATCTTCGGACGATTCTCCATCGTTAATAGCGATCCTTGTCGTGGTGGCTTCAGCGGCTGATTCTGAACCCATTTTGTAAACGCCTACGCTATGAGTCTCTCTGACGAAATCAGATATCTCAGAGAAAGCGTTACCCATATTCAAGAGTTTGCTCAGGGGAGTTGGAATATTGCTCTTTGATTCATATCCAGCAGCTTGCATTAATAACCACCCCGTTGCTCCACTATAGAGAGCAACTAGCTCCTCAGTTAGAAAAGAGTGATGCACTTGCCTAGCTTGAACTGATGCTGTGGCTAGTATAGAAGTAATTTCTCCAGCTAGGCTTACTGAACTTACCTTATTCATTAGTTGTAATAGGCTAGGAGCTACAACTATATCAGCCCAAACCACTTCCGATTCCTTGGTTCCCGGTATAGTTACTGGTTTAGATATTCTTATAGTATTGGAGACATTGTCCCCTATCATTCTAGGTACTATACCGGCCTTAATAAAAGGATCGATTGCTCTGATCATGGTAACCAGATTGTTAGCACTACTCTTAAAACCGAAAGTTACGATTGCATTGACAGGTAATCCTCTCAACCAATCTTTCATTGGAAGTATTTTTGACATTTTAATTCATTAGTAAGTTTAGTAGATCTGGATCAGACTCTATCGCTTCCAAAGCCATGATCGCCAGTTGTTGTCGATCCGATTCGGATATATGTTCTAGCTGCAAATCGTCAATAGATGAAACTCTCCATCCATTATCTCTCAGTGTAGTGAACAACTTTTTAAGATCTGACTTTTCACCCGCGTTCAGGGAAAACCACATTTTCAGTAAAGTAGCGGGAGTCATTTTGACTTTCCCGCTACTCAAGTTTTCAACAAGAGTTGAAATCCTACTTATACCTGACATTATATATCGTTCCAATTAGGGCGACCTTCTTGCGAAACTATTTTAATAAAGTTCACGGGGTCGGTGCCGATTGTAGTGATAACATCTGCTCTTTCTAGATTGTCCGAGTTGTAATCGGATCCGCTCAATATTTTATTATCTATCGGATCAACCGCCATTCTGTCGTTAGACTTAGCATTCAAACCCGCTGAAGATAACCAGTCTGCTACTGTAGTAACTATACTCTGAGGTAAATCAGCTAGCTTTTCAACGATACCATCTTTGCCTGCTATTCCTAGAGTGCATCTGAATACAATATCACCGGTCGTACCCTTTGCGTACCATATAATTAGATCGTTGAAATCATCTAATGGTCTGCGACTCATGAGAGCGATAGAAGTCTTCTGAGCTTCAGCTATGCTCGCTTCTTCGAAGTATCCTCTATCCATGACATCTGAAATAGTAATTCCGTTCATTCGCATAATTTCGAGTTCATCAGCTGAGAAATTAGCCTTTAATACTCGCGACAGCAGTTTGCGAAGCGCTGTCATTTTGTCATTAGTTAACATTATTATTTGGGTTAGATTATTCCGATCTACGAGAACTCTCTGAAATTCATAGTTTTATAGCTACCCTCAAATTATTTAACAGATCTCTTATCTGTGGATAAGCGAGTGCTAACACTTTCAACGTTATCCATTAACATTGCAGATACGAAAGTATCCCAATCTCTGGATCCAGGAGTGATAATACCTACCGAATATGTCAGAGTGGCTACAGAGGTTTTTACTTCAACGGCCACTGATTCAAGATTACGATCTGATATATACGTTGGATCTGTAGTAGCATCGAATAGAACTTTCGGCTTCCAAATATAGGGCTGTAGATTTTTCGGAGCCCCAGGGACAGCCACACCAAGCTGGTTATTGCGCATGATATCGTTAGATAACCTAACCGCGAACATCCTCGTTTCGTTACCTGATATAACTGCGCCATTAAACTGACCAGAGAAATAATCCATTTTGCTTCCACGTGCATCTGCATAATTTTCGGTGATTTCAACAGTTACATCACCTTGCGGTTCATCTTTATCAGCAGCAAATTCAATATAATATCCACCGACTAGTACCGGATACTTAGCCCTCGGGTTAAAAGTGATGGTTCCAGCTCCCTTACCTGTGGTTCTTAGAGAAGCCACATTCGCTTGAAGCTCAGGGTAAATTATCAAAGATCTCCATCCGATTACAACAGGATTAATACTTAATATCTCAGGAGATTCATCTTGAATTTCAACTCCCGGACCATAGACACCAGCTCTGACTGTGTCAGCCAAATTTTCTAAAGGAATAACATTACTTTGAGTTTCCATTTTGTTAATTTAATTTATGTTTGATTCTATCTACGTTTATTAAAATATCAGCTTAAGATTTGGCGTAATTCCAATTCTTGATCTTTTCTTGCATTGATAATCTTCCTCCGTTCGATGAGCCTACTGATCCGCCATTTTGGGAAAGACTTTTAGCTATATGACTTGGCGATAGTGCAGGCATAAACTTTCTAGCTGCAAAGGCTGTAGCTAAAGCGAAACCTGACCCAATTGCTATTCTAATAGGCAGAGAACGAACTGCTGAAGAAGGTTCATCGGCAGTAGCAATGTTAATTAGATCATCTGATATAATAGTGGCTACATATCCCCATGAGAAGTGAACTGCTCCCGCAGCTATTTCCGGAGATTTCGCTTTTCTTGATACGATTAACGGAACTATAATTCCGAAAACTATATCGATCGTTCTCGGTTTCTCGAGAATGTCTGGTAGCACATCATCAGCGAACTCGTCAATCATGACTTTGGTCGCGGACCCTGCTGCTATTATTCCAGCGTAGAGAAGCATTGATTTATCCATCTTCATAATTATGATATATTATGTTGATTTAATTATTTTCTGCGTCCGAATAACCTTGGTCGTACCGAAACAGCCGTTTTGACTAATCCTCCTGTGGCTTTAGCTCTCCCGAATAGCCCTGATCCTCCTTTTCTTCTGCCTAACAAACCCAGCCCGCGACCGAGGAAACGCGGTTTGTTATAGGTGTCAGCAATTGCTACATCAGCCGGAGTTGCTCCAGGAAGCTCAGCAACGTTATCAAGATAATCAGTATTAGAAGCCGAACCTCCTTGGCCCCTTTCAGATCTTTTATTATCATTATCATCATCATTCATTTTCTGCCAAATGAAGAATCCTGCTACTCCAAGGATCACTACGATCACTAGAATAGTAATTAACTTTTTATTGTCCATAATTTATAATATAAATGTTTGCTAATATCAACTATTACAGATCCATCCAGCTCACAGCCTTTACTGAGACATCCGCTGAATTACTCGAAAAGATCATCTTGTTACCCTTAACCGGATAGAAATCGAAAGGCAAATCCTGATGTATAACTAAATTAGGCCCGACTGGGACAGTAATAACAACACTTTGGTCATTGCACGCTATAGTTATCAGGACTAGCGCTCCCGTTGTTGGATTTGCATTAGACTGAACTACTATAGTGAATTTACGTCTCCAAGAGTTGCTGAAGTATGAGTTCGCATTTAGAGCAATACCACTAAAGGTGAATTCAGTTTCTCCCGGTCCCGTAGGTGTAGTTGGTCCCCCGCGAGCAACAACATCAGTCATTCCTTTCTTGAAAATATTCCACTTAGGAGAGTATTCAACCAAAGGCATGTACGATCCGGTCGTTAATTTGTTTTCAGCAGGAATGTCAATGACTATCATGTCATTATCATTTCTGGGAATGAGTTTAAATCGCCAGCTGGTAGCTATTTTATCACTATTAGTTGATCCTTCATATTCGATGGCAATAGCGGCCTGCTTCACGTTAGAATACGGATAGAATCTGGCTCTAGTACCCTCAGGTGCTGGAGATATATTAATAGATATACCGGATCTATTTAAACAAAAACCGTTAGTTTCCGTGGTTGTTTGGTGAATCACGGCTCTAACATATTCCATAGCGTGAGCTACAGCTGTAGAGTTATCGTAATAGCATTGAGCCACTGATAATTGTATTTGATCATCATTACCGAATAAGAGCTTGAGTTTACTCCAAGTATCGTTATCGTTATCATAAAATCCCTCAACATAATCAACTTCAGTTATCACTGTAGCCTGAAGGATTGCGGGATCAGCGGTCGATGCCGTGGCTAAACTTCCTTTGGAAAGAGTGACCAATAGCACTACTCCATCAGATATTATCATCGGAGCTCCCAGTAAAATGAGAGAATCGTCACTACTGCCCTGTAGTAGTGAGGGTAAATTTGAGAAATTTGCTATTTTCATAGTTTTCTTTAAGTTCGTTATATCTGCTTGAAATGTTAAGATCATCAAATAATTATACTGATCCATTATGAGTAAAGAATCAGCAGAGAAAGGACGGTTTCTCTGCGTTATCCATTTTGTCGCTATTTAACTAGCACAGATTGATCTAACCATTTAGAAATCGAAGACTCTATTCCCTCTATGGTTTGACGGACTTCTAATCCAAAATCACCATCTGGAAGCATTTTAGTAAATAGATCAGAATAGACTTTACCATAAGTCATCTGATTGCTGAAATCAGTCAAGATTTTCTTTAAGGCAGATAAACCTTTATCATCCATCTTTCCACTAAAGAGCTGGATATGAGCCATCCTATTCATTCTGAATTTTGCTTCCTTGGCAGATGGATCCACAGCGGTCGAATTGAACTTGTTCAGCTGTTTCTGATGAGATGCCACAAAATTTATCAAATGCTGATCTTGAGATGGTAAATTTTTTACCCCTTTGTGATAGAATCTCTCGGAACTCATGAAATTAAATGGAAAAGCATTTAATATACTTAAAATCCTGTAGTGATTAGCCATCCTGTTCTTCCTAGTTATAAATACTGCTGGCATTGGTCCGGAGGCAGTTGAGACCACTTTATCGCTAAGCCCAGAATTAGCACTTAAAGCTAAATTCTGAGCTAACGCATTACCTCCCACGTATGGCCTATTATAGCCACTATCTATCAACGCCTCTTGCGAAATCAAAGATAAACCTAGCTCGTAGGAGTTGGAGGTTAATAATTTGTAAGTGTCTACATCTAATCGTAAGTTATTCTCTCCCTTAGAAAGCAATCGATTTAAAATTGAATTATTACCTAACCCCTCCTTTTTATCGTCTAAACTGACATTAGTTGGTGACTCGCTCTTTTCTATTACGAATAGAGAGATACTTAATTTGAGTAGTGAACCTGATACGCTATTCTGAGTCGATGTTGAGATTACGCATGCGTAATCAGCTGAAATCTGATCTTTTTTCATTTTTAATTTAGTTTGTGTTTATACTTGATTAATAGCTGCGATAATATATCAGAACGCCGCCCCGCC
>Ga0272412_1000633_pt1 | contig 10999 bp, 21 predicted proteins | sample WWTPWeurt_MetaT_FD_193540 | JGI IMG/M metagenome (GOLD analysis project Ga0272412, IMG submission 193540) | Metatranscriptome of activated sludge microbial communities from WWTP in Nijmegen, Gelderland, Netherland - WWTP Weurt (Metagenome... | ecosystem: Engineered > WWTP > Aerobic digester >...
CGAGTCCGAGTTGGCCGCGCGTGGTCTCGTCTGGACCTGAGCGCGCGCGTTCCGCGGTCGCGGAGACCGCGAATCCATCCGAGTTCGTTCGAGTCTCGTGTCTAGACCCTTGACGGGTAGGGGGGCGAAGGGTATCGTCCTCGCCCCTATCACTCTCCGGACCCCGAATCGGGCCGCGCGCGGCCTGGACCAGGGATCCTCCGGAGGGCGAGAGCATCACGACCCGACCCGGACCGCATCCGCAACGCGCACGAGCCCATGAAGGACAAGATCCAGATCCGAATGGAGGCCTACGACCACGAGGCGCTCGACCAGTCGTGCCTCGAGATCGTCGAAACCGCCAAGCGGACGGGCGCCCGCGTCGCGGGGCCGATCCCGCTCCCGACGCGCATCGAGCGCTACACCGTGCTGCGGTCCCCGTTCATCGACAAGAAGTCGCGCGAGCAGTTCGAGATCCGCACGCACAAGCGGTTGATCTACATCAGCGAGCCGACTTCGCAGACGGTGGACTCCCTCTCCAGCCTGAACATGCCTGCGGGCGTGGACATCCGCATCAAGGCCTGAGCGCCGAGAGCGTGCGCGCCGTCGCTGCGACGGCGTGTGCGTTGGACGGAGCCGCGTGCTCCGCCCCGATCCCCCGCAGCTCTTTACGACTTCGACGATTCTCGCTCCGCAACGCGCGGCTTCGGCTGCGGCGCGCGGGGCTCTGTCGCATGGGGGCCCGCGCTCCGCATGCGCCGCCGCGTGGCCAGGCGTTCGTTCACTCCGCCGTGGAGTGGAACCTGGTCGAACCGGCGAACCACGCGAGTTCGAGGAATCATGACGCTGATCCTAGGACGAAAGCTCGGAATGACTCAGCTCTTCGCTGAGGACGGCACCGTCACCGGAGTGACGGTGGTCGCCGCCGGTCCGTGTGTCGTCACGCACGTGCGCACGAAGGACAAGGAAGGCTACGACGCCGTCCAACTCGGCTTCGAGGACATCTCCGACAAGCGCTGCGCCAAGCCGCAACTCGGCGCGTTCCGGAAGATCAGCGTGGCGCCGAAGCGCTTCTTGCGCGAGGAGCGGCTCACCGCTCCCGCCGCGATGAAGGTCGGCGACACGCTGCGCTGCGACGTGTTCAAGGTGGGGGACAAGGTCGACGTGGTCGGCACGATGAAGGGCCGCGGCTACGCGGGCACCATCAAGCGCCACGGCTTCAACCGCGGCCCCGAAACGCACGGCTGCATGAACGTGCGCGACCCGGGCTCGCTCGCGAGCAAGCGCATCGGCAAGGTCGTCAAGGGCAAGCGCCTCGGCGGCCACTACGGCAACTCGCGCGAGACCTCGAAGAACCTCACGGTCGTCCGCATCGATCTCGAGCGCAACCTGCTCTTCCTCAAGGGCTCGGTCGCGGGCCCCAACGACGGCTTCGTCGAGGTCCAGACGGCGCGCACGCCTCCGCACAGGAAGGCTCCCCCGCAGCAGCCGAAGGCGGCCGCTGGCGCCAAGGGCGCCGCTCCGGCCAAGCAGGAGAAGAAGAAGTAGTCCGCCATGAAGGTCCAGAGCTACTCGGCCGGCAAGCTCGGCCAGATCGAGTTCGACACGAAGCCCTTCGGCGAGAAGGTCTTCTTCCGCACTCTCAAGGACGCGGTCGTGATGTACCAGGCGAACCAACGCCAGGGCACGGCCAAGGTCAAGACGCGCAGCGAGGTCCACGGTTCCGGCAAGAAGCCGTGGAAGCAGAAGCACACCGGTCGCGCTCGCGCCGGCGACAAGAAGTCGCCGCTGTGGCGCAAGGGCGGCACGATCTTCGGTCCGCACCCGCGCGATTTCTCGTACCACACCCCGGCGAAGCAGCGCCGCGTCGCGCTGCGTTCGGCGCTCGCCGGCAAGCTCCTCGACAAGGAAGTCGTGATCGCGGAACTCCCGCGCTACTCGACCCCGTCCTCGAAGAGCGCGCGCGGTCTGCTCAAGGAGCTCGGTGCGCCCCGCAAGGCGCTCTTCGTGCTCGGCGAGCGCAACGAGGTGCTGTGGAAGTCGCTCCGCAACTTCCCCGGCGTCCAGGTTCGCACGGCCGCCGAACTCAACGCGCTCGACGTGATCAACGGCGGGCTCATCGTGGCGGAGAAGGCCGCCCTCGACGCGCTCAAGACGCGCGTCGGTGTGAAGGAGGTGTCCGCGTGAGCACGATCGACCGCCAGTACCAGCTCGTGTCGCAGCCCATCATCACGGAGAAGGGCTCGACCGACACGGCCAAGCGCAACGCCTTTCACTTCCGCGTGCCGCTCGACGCCAGCAAGATCGAGATCCGCGCCGCCGTCGAGAAGGTCTTCAACGTGAAGGTCAAGAAGGTCAACACGCTCCGCGCGGCGCAGAAGGTTCGCCGTCGTGGGTACAGCGTGGGGACGACGCCCGCCTGGAAGCGCGCGATGGTCGTGCTCGAAGAGGGCCAGGTCATCGACGTCCTCTGACGCTCGGGAGCTGAACGAACATGGGCATCAAGCTGTATCGACCGACGTCTCCGGGCCGCCGCCAAGGCAGCGTGCTGGACTACGCCGAGATCACGCGCCGCACGCCGGAGAAGAGCCTCCTCGAGGCCTACCGCAAGAGCGGCGGACGCAACAACAACGGCCACATCACCCGTCGGCACCGCGGCCGCGGCAACAAGAAGATGTACCGGGTGATCGACTTCCGTCGCGACAAGGACGGCATCCCGGCCAAGGTCTTCTCGATCGAGTACGACCCGAACCGCTCGGCGAACATCGCCCTCCTGCACTATGCGGATGGCGAGAAGCGCTACATCCTCGCCCCGCTCGACCTGAAGGTCGGCCAGACGGTGATGTCGGGCGCGAACGCGGAGCCGCTGCCGGGCAACTCGCTCCCGCTCGCGAACATCCCCGTCGGCCTCGAGATCCACAACGTCGAGCTCCGCCTCGGTCGCGGTGGTCAACTCTGCCGCACCGCGGGCGGCTGGGCGCAGCTCCAGGCGAAGGAGGGGGACTACGCGATCGTGATGCTCCCGTCCGCCGAGCTCCGCAAGGTGCACGTGAACTGCCGCGCGACGATCGGTCGCATCGGGAACCTCGACTGGCAGAACGTCAGCTACGGCAAGGCCGGTCGCAAGCGCCACCTCGGCATCCGTCCGTCCGTGCGCGGCACCGCCCAGAACCCCGTCGACCACCCGATGGGTGGTGGCGAAGGCCGTACCGCCGGTGGTCGTCACCCGTGCTCGCCCTCGGGCGTCCTTGCGAAGGGTGGCAAGACCCGCAAACCCAACCACATCACCGATAGGTTCATCCTGCGCCGCAGGAAGAAGGGATCGCACTGATCCATGGGACGTAGCGTCAAGAAGGGGCCCTTCGTCGACGAGCACCTGTGGAAGAAGGTGCAGGCGGAGATTGCCAAGGGCACGAAGAACCCGATCAAGACGTGGTCGCGCCGCAGCACGATCACGCCCGAGATGATCGGTCACACGTTCATGGTCCACAACGGCAAGGCGCACACGAAGGTGTTCGTCACCGAGGACATGGTCGGTCACAAGCTGGGCGAGTTCTCGCCGACGCGCGTGTTCCGCGGCCACACGAACAAAAAGGAAGAGACGAAGCCGAGTGAGGGAGGTGCTGCATGAGCTCCACCGCCGAATTCGTCGCGCGCCACCGCTTCGCGCGGATCACCGCGCGCAAGGCTCGTCGGATCGCGGACCTCATCCGCGGTCGCAGCGTGAACGAGGCGCTCGAACTGCTCGAGTTCGCCCCGCAGCGCGGCGCATCCTTCTATCTCAAGGTCGTGCGCTCCGCCGTCGCGAACGCGAGCCTCGACGAGAACGTCAACATCAACCGGCTCGTGATCAGCGAGTGCCGGGCCGACGACGGTCCGCTCGCTCAGGGCCGCCTCCGCTTCCGTCCGGGTCCGCAGGGCCGCGCGATGCCGTTCGCGAAGCGACTTTCGCACCTCACCGTGAAGGTGCGTGAGCTCGAGGAGATCGAAGAGGCCCCGAAGGCGAAGCGCGGCAAGCCCGCGAAGAAGGCCTGAACCCATGGGACAAAAGATCCACCCGACGGGCTTCCGCCTGGCGACCATCGAGCCCTGGCGCTCGCGCTGGTACGCGAACAAGAAGGACTTCGGCAAGTTCCTCCTGCAGGACAAGAAGATCCGCGACCACATCTCCAAGGAGTTCGGTTCGGCGGGCATCCCCCGCATCGAGATCGAGCGCACCTCCGAGGCGGTCAACGTGATCATCTACACCGCGCGTCCGGGCGTCCTCGTCGGACGCAAGGGCGTGCGCGTCGACGAGCTCAAGAAGGAGCTCGAGAAGATCGCGGGCATGACCTGCCATCTGACGCTGCACGAGGTGAAGCGTCCGGAGCTCGAGTCGAAGCTCGTCGCCGAGGTGATCGCCGAGGCGCTCGAGAAGCGCATGGCGTTCCGTCGTGCCATCAAGCGCGCGATCCAGACGACGATGCAGGCCGGTGCCAAGGGCATCAAGGTCGAGCTCAACGGTCGTCTCGGCGGCGCGGAAATGGCCCGTCAAGCGAAGGAGCGCGAAGGCCGCGTGCCGCTCTCCACGCTGCAGGCGCACGTCGACTACGGAACCGCTCTCGCGAAGACCACCTACGGCGTGCTCGGCGTCAAGGTCTGGATCTACAAGGGCGAGATCGAAGCCGGCAAGCTGATCGACTTCAAGGCGAGCCTCGGGGCCGGTCCCGGCCGCTCCGAGCGTCCGCGTGGCCCGCGTGGCCCGCGCGGTCCCGGGGGCGGTGGCTACGGTGGGGGAGCGAGCAGCGCCGCGAGCGCGCCCGCATCCGCGCCCGCGAAGCCCGAAGGAGGTGCGTGATGTCCCTCATGCCGAAGCGGACGAAGTTCCGCAAGGTCATGCGCGGCCGCCTGAAGGGCATGGCCACGCGAGGCAACCGCGTGTCGTTCGGAGACTGGGGCCTCCAGTCGATGGACTATGCGTGGCTCCCCGGTCGAGTGATCGAAGCGGGACGCGTCGCTGCGAGCCGTGCGACGGGCGGTACTGCCCGCGTCTGGATCCGCGTGTTCCCGCACAAGCCGGTCTCCTCGAAGCCTGCTGAGGTCCGAATGGGCACCGGCAAGGGCGAAGTCGAGTACTGGGCGGCCGAGATCAAGCCGGGCACGATTCTCTACGAGCTCGGCGGCGTTCCCGAGGAGAAGGCGAAGGCCATCTTCAAGAAGGTCGCTCACAAGATGCCCATCAAGGTCAAGCTCGTGCGTCGCACGCCGAGCACCTGAGCCGCCACGGAGCCCCGCCCATGAAGACCGACGAGATCCGTAGCAAGACGAACCACGAACTCGGGATCGAGCTCCAGAAGATGAAGAAGGAGCTCTTCGATCTGCGCTTCAAGTCCGCCACGCAGTCCCTCCCCAACGGTTCGCGCATCCGCGTCCTGCGTCGCCTGATCGCCCGCACGAACACGATCCTCAACGAGCGCGCGCTCGGCGTCCGGGGCCAAGAGGCCCGCTGAGGAGCTGGAAGACCATGAACGACCCCCGCAATAGCCGTCGCACGATCGAAGGCATCGTGACCAGCGACAAGATGGCGAAGACCATCACCGTCGAGGTCGTGCGCACCTACAGGCACCCCAAGTACCTCAAGTACATGCGGGTGAACAAGAAGTACCACGCCCACGACGAGAAGGGCGAGGCGCGCGTCGGTGACCGCGTCGAGCTGATGGCCTGCCGACCGATGAGCAAGCTCAAGCGTTGGCGCCTCGTTCGCGTCGTCGAACGCGGCGTCGTGACCACCGAAGTGGGCGTCGACACCGCGCTCGAGGGTGCGCTGGGCGTCAAGAAGAAGGATGGTGTCGCATGATCCAGATGCAGACTTGGCTGGACGTCGCCGACAACACCGGGGCGAAGCTCTGCCAGTGCATCAAGGTGCTCGGCGGAACCCGTCGTCGGTACGCGAGCCTCGGTGACGTCGTCGTGGTCTCGGTCAAGAAGGCCCTGCCCACGAGCGAGTTCAAGGAAGGCGCCGTCGCGAAGGGCGTTATCGTGCGCGTGAAGAAGAACACGCGTCGGCCCGACGGTTCCTACGTCCGATTCGATCAGAACGCGATCGTGTTCATCGATCAGGACAACAACCCGAAGGGCACGCGCATCTTCGGCGCGGTTGCGCGCGAACTGCGCGAGCGCAACTTCATGAAGATCATCTCGCTGGCTCAAGAGGTCGTCTGACCAGCACGGAGCCGACACCGATGAAGATGAAGATCAAGAAGGGCGACAAAGTCGTCGTTATCGCGGGCAACGACAAGGGCAAGGAGGGGGAGGTCAAGGACGTCCTCCGTACCGAGAACCGGGTCGTCGTCGAGGGCATCAACCTGCGTTGGAAGCACAAGAAGCCGACGCAGCAGAATCCCAAGGGCGATCGCAGCCAGATCGAGTGTTCGATCCATGCGAGCAACGTCATGTTGCTCGATCCCAAGTCCGGCAAGCCGACGCGCAAGCGTGCGTCGGAGACCCAGGCCAAGGCCAAGAAGTGAGCTCGCCACCAAGACGGCGAGACGTAAAGAACCATGGCACGCCTCAGAGAGAAGTATCAGCAGGAAGTCCGCGCGCGGCTCAAGCAGAAGTTCGGCATCGAGAACGATCATGCCGTGCCTCGCCTGACCAAGATCGTCGTCAACATGGGCGTCGGCTCCGCGGTCGAGAACAAAGGCCGGGTCGAAGTCGCAGCGCGCGATCTCGCCACGATCACCGGACAGAAGCCCGTCATCCGCAAGTCGAAGAAGGCCATCTCGGGCTTCAAGCTGCGCGAGGACATGCCCATCGGCTGCTCCGTCACCCTGCGCCGCGAGCGCATGTGGGAGTTCGCCGACCGCCTGATCACGATCGTTCTCCCGCGTATCCGCGACTTCCGCGGCGTGAAGGACAAGCTCGACGGCCGCGGCAACTACACCATGGGCCTCTCGGAGCAGTCCGTCTTCCCCGAGATCGAGTTCGACAAGATCGAGTTCCCGCAGGGCATGGACATCACGTTCGTGACCACCGCCGGGACCGACGAACGCGGCCATGCGCTCCTGAAGGAACTCGGGATGCCGTTCGCCGTCCGCGAGACCACGCAGAAGGGCAAGAAGAGCTGAGCCATGGCCAAGCTGACCTGGATCCTCAAGTCGCAACGGAAGCCGAAGTTCCCGACCCGCGCCTACACGCGCTGCACGATGTGCGGCCGTCAGCGTGCGGTCTATCGCAAGTTCAAGATCTGCCGCATCTGCCTGCGCGACCTCGCCCACAAGGGAGAGATTCCGGGCATGCGCAAGGCCTCGTGGTGATCCGGAGAACCACGCCATGATGACCGATCCGATCGCCGACCTGTGCACGCGCATTCGCAACGCGAATGCGATCAAGAAGACGACCCTTCGCCTTCCGGCCTCGACCGTCAAGGTCGGGATCGTCCAGATCCTGAAGGAAGAGGGGTTCATCGCCGACTACGTCGTGGAACCGGGCCAGCCGACGAGCTCGCTCGTGATCACGCTCAAGTACGGCGACGAGGGCGAGAGCGTGATCCGCGAGATCTCGCGCGTCAGCAAGCCCGGCCGTCGCATCTACGCCGCGTCGAATGAACTGCCGCCGGTTCTCCGGGGCATGGGCATCCGCGTGCTCTCCACGAACAAGGGCATCGTGTCCGACCGCACCGCGCGAGCGCAGAAGCTCGGCGGCGAGGTCCTGTGCGAGGTGTTCTGATCCATGTCCCGCATCGGCAAGAAACCCGTCGAGATCCCGACCGGCGTCACGGTCAAGAACGCCACCGGCGTCGTGACCGTGAAGGGCCCGAAGGGCGAGCTCACGATCAAGCTGCGCCCTGAAGTCGACGTCCAGGTCGACGGCAGCAAGGCCACCGTCTCGGTCAAGGGAGATGCTGAACAGCGCGAAGTCCGCGCCTACCACGGCATGACCCGCGCGTTGATCAGCAACATGGTCACCGGAGTGACCAAGGGCTACGAGAAGCGCCTCGAAATCCAGGGCGTCGGTTGGAACGCGGCGGCGCAGGGCCAGAAGCTCGTGCTGAACGTCGGCTTCAACAAGCCCGTCACCCTCGAGATGCCGAAGGGGCTGACCGTCTCGACTCCCCAGCCGACGCAGATCATCTTGATCAGCGCGGACAAGCAAATGGTCGGGCACATGGCGGCGACGATTCGCAAGTGCCGTCCGCCGGAGCCCTACAAGGGCAAGGGCATCCGCTTCGAGGGCGAAGTGGTCAAGCGCAAGGCCGGCAAGAGCTTCGGCAGCTGAGGTAGAGCGTCATGAACGAAGCACTGGGCAAGAATTACCGCCGGGAACGCCGCGCTCTGCGCGTGCGAGCCAAGCTGCGCCGCACCGGGGACGCTCCGCGTCTCTCCGTGACGCGCTCGCTCAAGCACATCCAGGCGCAGATCATCGACGACGCCAGCGGTCGGACCCTGGCTCACGTCAGCACGACGGGGAAGGCGATCTCCGCCGACCTCAAGGGCAAGAAGAAGACGGAACGCGCTGCGTTCGTCGGGGCCGAACTCGCCAAGCGCGCGAAGGCCGCCGGCATCGAGCGCGTGATCTTCGATCGCGGTTCGGCGCGGTATCACGGCCGCATCAAGGCCCTGGCCGAGGCAGCCCGTGCGGGCGGCCTCAAGTTCTGATCGAGAGGACGAGAGCACATCCATGGCCAACAAAGGCATGCGCTACATCGACGGCGTCGAAGCCCAGGACATCCAGGGCATCACCGAGACGCTCGTGAAGGTCAACCGTTCCGCCGCGGTGGTGAAGGGCGGTCGTCGTTTCTCGTTCGCCGCGCTCTCGGTCAGCGGGAACAAGGCCGGCGTGGTCGGCTACGGGTTCGGCAAGTCACGCCAGGTCCCCGGCGCCATCGAGAAGGCTGCGCGCGATGGTCGCAAGCACCTGATGCGCGTTCCGCTGACCGCTGCGGGGACGATTCCGCATCCGGTCGAGGGGTTCTTCAGCGCCTCGAAGGTGCGCCTCCTCCCGGCCTCGCCCGGTACCGGCATCATCGCCTGCCCTTCGGTCCGCGCGGTTTGCGAGCAGGCGGGCATCAAGGACATCCTCACCAAGGCCTACGGTTCGCCGAACCCGGTGAACCTCGTCAAGGCCACGCTGGCGGCGCTCGCCGAGCTCCGCACGCCTGAACGAGTCGCGGAACTCCGCGGCGTCAAGCTCTGAGAGCACGAAGGACCCCATGGACCTCCGCACCGTCACCCAGAAGGGCATCAAGTACCCCGACCGCAAGCGCGTCGGCCGCGGCCCCGGCTCCGGACTCGGCAAGACCGCCGCGCGCGGTCACAAGGGTTGGGGCCAGCGTTCGGGCACGAGCCGCCGCCCCGGCTACGAGGGCGGCCAGATGCCGATCTATCGTCGCGTGCCCAAGCGCGGCTTCACGAACGCCCGCTTCCGCACGGAGTACACGATCATCAACGTCGACCTCCTCGACGCCTTCGCCGACGGCGCGACCGTCGACCTGGAGTCCATCCTCGCCAAGGGCCTCACGAGCAAGGTCTCGAACCTGCTGAAGGTTCTCGGCGATGGCGAGCTCAAGAAGAAGCTCACCGTGCGCGCCCAGAAGTTCAGCAAGATCGCCGCGGAGAAGATCCAGAAGGCGGGCGGCACCACCGTTCTGCTCGACGAGTCCGGCCGCGAGGCCGCGGCGAGCGCTTCCTGAGGCAACGGCGGAGGACCCCGTGAACAACTTCCTGCAGCTCTTCCGGATTCCGGAGACGAAGAACCGGATCCTGCTCACGCTGGGGCTGCTCATGATCGAGCGATTGGGCTTCCAGATCCCCATCCCGGGGATGGACCCGACCTTCCTCAATTCGCAGCGCGACTCGGGGGCGCTGTTCGGGTTGATGAGTGCCTTCTCCGGAGGGCAACTCGGTCAGGCGACGATCTTCTCACTGGGCATCATGCCCTACATCTCGGCATCGATCATCTTCTCGATGCTGACGAAGATCTCCCCCGCGGTCGAAGCGGTGTCGAAGGAAGGCGCCTCCGGCCAGAAGAAGATCAACCAGTGGACCCGCCTTGCGTCCGTGCCGATCGCCATGATCCAGGCGATCGTCATCTACGCGACGGTGTTCCTGCCGCACCAGGAGATGATCTCGCCGAGCATGCAGGGCAATCCCCTCCTGCTCGGCACGGTGGTGGTCCTCTCGATCGTCGCCGGCTCGCTCGTGGTCATGTGGCTCGGCGAACTGATCACCGAGTACGGAGTCGGCAACGGTGCCTCGCTGATCATCATGGCGGGGATCATCGCGCGCATCCCGCACGCGCTGTACACGATCTACGAGGATCCCGAGTTCTGGGAGACCCTTCTGTTCCTCGCCGGGATCTGGAGCGTGACGGTCCTGGGCGTCGTGTTCATCCACAAGGGTGCGCGCCGCGTCCCGGTTCAGTACGCACGCCTGCAGCGCGGGTCCAAGGTGTACGGCGGGCAGCGCCACTTCCTGCCCCTGAAGATCAACATGGCCGGCGTCATGCCGATCGTGTTCGCCTCCGTGATCTTCATCATCCCCGCCATCGTCTTCAACTGGCTCGGCTGGGCCGACCTCAAGACGATCTTCTCGACGCCCACGGGCTTCGTGCACGTGTCGATGTATGTCGGGCTCGTCTTCTTCTTCTGCTTCTTCTGGAACCGCTTGATGTTCCAGCCGCACGAGATCGCGGACAACCTCCGCGAGCACGGCTCGTTCGTCCCTGGAATTCGACCGGGCGCCCGCACCGCGGAGTTCCTCGACCACACCCTCACTCGCATCACGCTCGCGGGTGCGGCGTTCCTGTCGGTCATCGCGATCGCGCCCGCGTTCGTGACTCAGAACCAATCGATGCCGCAGGACATGCGCTACTTCCTGGGCGGCACGTCCGTGCTCATCGTGGTCGGCGTCGCGCTCGAGCTCGTCGACCGGCTCAACGCCCAGCTCGTCATGCGGAACTACGACGGCTTCATGAAGTCCACCGGCACCGGTTGGACGCAGAAGCCTCCGGCGGGGGGGATCCAGGGCTGATGGCGCGCGTC
>Ga0272412_1000634_pt1 | contig 10989 bp, 16 predicted proteins | sample WWTPWeurt_MetaT_FD_193540 | JGI IMG/M metagenome (GOLD analysis project Ga0272412, IMG submission 193540) | Metatranscriptome of activated sludge microbial communities from WWTP in Nijmegen, Gelderland, Netherland - WWTP Weurt (Metagenome... | ecosystem: Engineered > WWTP > Aerobic digester >...
AAAGATAGTTCTTGTGTTTGCAATCTTAGTCTTCTGTGGGGCTTAAACCTCTTGAACGACCAGGATTGCGTAGACGATTAACTTGTTTACCTAGAGTCCGAAGGCGTTTAGCTCATTTTTGGAATCTGTGAGAACAGAGAGGCCTATTGATAAGAAATGGCCAATACCAGCTTCAAGGGATGGATGTGAACTTTATTATGGGCAGCAATGTGTATGATTTTTAGAAGAAGAAGAAAGAGAAAAACCACCAGATATACCAGATGATTTTCGTAGAAATTTACCTTCTCGAGATCCTATTCCTATTATCAATTAAGAGTGTTGTGATTGCAAATATTTTGAAGTCCCATGTGATGAATTCTCAGAAGGTGAATTTGATGACTGTTGTTTGTGTAAAGAAGGGAATGATGAAACTTGTGAAGGAGATGATTCAAGAAGACGTCTTTAGACATCAACCCACTCAATTGAATACTAATGTTTTGACTCCCTTACTTCTCTTATTGATAATACTGCAGTGACTGAATTCCCAACATGTGCACGTATTGGCAGATGGCTTCACGGCACAGGCACAGATGTCTTTGAAGACCTTGAATACTTCATGGAGACTGTCTCTGTGATACCCAGACCTTAACTTCAATGGTCATCTGAACTCGAGCTCTCAGCTTCTCTTTTCCTCAAAGACATGGAAGGCTGTCCGTCTCTCTACCATCAAATAGACAGACCATTAGACAAATACCACTACATTTCTCAAATTGCGACCTTTTCCCAATTCCATCGTATCATACTCTACCCATTTACCTATAAGTGGGAGTCAGAAGAAGAGATGGTCTTTGACATGATTATGGATGATTACTACATGGACCATCCTAACAGAAAAGCTCTTTTCAGTGGTCTTTATACCCAAATCGGTATTGCTTGTTCCTGTCATCCAACTTTTGAGGAGGTTTGTGTCGTTGAGCTTGGACATGAGGTTGAGATGAAGTCAAACAACGAAGAACTAGATTCTGAATACTACGGCTGAAGAAACTTGATGGAGATGCCATAGTTGAAACAAAAGGGAGATCCAACCTGCGTCAAGAATTTCACAGGCCCTTACTGTGCAAACGACTATGATTGGGATGGAGACACAAAAAGAGAGACTTGGCAGTATGGAACTACATAGGAAATCGTCAACAATATGTTCCTTACCATATAAAACATGAGATGAAATCTGAGTGAGTTTGAGAGTGAGCCTGATGAAGAAAACAATTATGATGGAAGTGGAACTGGTGATGATCTGAATGATTTCTTAAATTACTATGCTATTAAGAAGATTCATATGTATTAGTTTGAGACTGGAGAAGAATCACTTCCTTAGTGGTCTTGGAGTGAGAGTTTGGCAAGAGCTGCAAGACATGTCTTAAATGAAGAAGGTGCTTGTAACACTTAAGGATCTCATTATGCTGAGACTTTTGAAGAAGCTTTACATAAGTACTATACTTATGAAGTTGAGAATCTTGAATACCTTGTACTTGAATCTCCTCATTTCGCAGGATATTATACAAGAGATTAATGGGAAATTGACTACGATGAACCAGTAAATACAAACTTGGCCGGTTATACAACTCTTAACTACATCTTCTCTTAGAACAAGATTGACCCAAGCCTCTTCTTCTCAAAAACAGCAAAGCATTTTGGTATTGGATGTGCTTGTGTTTCAAGTTCAGCTCCTTTGCCTGTGTATAGATGCATCTTTGCAACAGCTACTAAACTATGAGGAAGAAACATCAAGGAAAGACTTCCAATCTTCCAAGCATTACTCAATCCTTTTGAGTCATGTTACTCAAGATGCTTGTTCCAACCTTACGCCTTTACCCTCGATCCCATGTATGACTATGGAAATGATGAATACAGTGATTATGCTGAACTCTTAGTTGACTGGCTTCCTGGATTCTACTCAAACTCTCTCACTTGTGGAGGTATTGTTGACTGGGATGATCTTTACGAGAATGAATCTTCTCTCGAATACATTGATAAGTCAGGATTCTGTACAACTTGTCAAGAGAAACAATATGGATGCGCAGCATGCGTTACAGAGAAGTTTAGCTCAAACTAGGAAGAATGTTGGACCTGTAAGGTATTGAATGGAAGATACAAGAATCATTATTATCCATCAACTAGTTATTTGCCTTCAGAAAACTATGATTTGGAATTTGAAGAATACTATGATGCAATTAACTATCTGACAATATTTGATAGTTATGATGACTATGAAGTTGATGTCTATACTGACTTCTATTCGACTCTTGATAACTCTTATATTTGTACAGTGACTGATTGCGAAGTGACAACAATCCCCCTCAAATGTACAGATGAATGTCTTGATTACGACTCTTACTACGATACTTACTTTTATCTGAACACCTTCTCAAATAATCTGATCAGTCTCTTTTATGCTTATGAAAATTAGGCTCCTCAGGCAAATATCTTCTTTAAATCTAGTAAGAATAGAGGTATTAAGACTATTCTCAACGAATATCTTTAGACTTGTGTCGAGTAATGTGAGGATGATGATGGTCATTGGATGACTCCTGCTGATTATGAGACAGAGGATGACAGTTCTTGTGAATGCTAGCCTGGATTTTACTAGCTTGGTGATGGATCATGTTATGACTGTTCATTAGTTGATGAAGATTGCTTTGAATGTAATGTCAATACGTGTACTGGTTGTGTTAATGATAATCAATATGTAAACTTGATCAATGGAACTTGGTGTTAGGAGAAGATTCAAAATTGTATCATTGATGTTGCTTTACAACCAACAGGTTTTATAAATGCATATTTATTATTCCCAGAGCTTAATAAACCAACAACTAATCAAATTAAATCATGTCCTGCATGTGTGGAAGGATACACCTTTAGTCCAACTGCAGCTGAAGACTTTGACTTCAGATGTATTGAGTGCTCTGAATTCATCGAAGATTGTCTTGAATGTGAGACAGCATCTCATTGTCTCAAATGTGAAGACGGTATGTTTGTTTCCTATGACAGGAAATCTTGTATTGAGAACTTTGAATTCTGTGACATCTCATCAGCAGGCTATGCCAACAATGGCACTCATTACTATTGCTAAGCTTGTCTTCAAGGATTCTATTTCGATTTTGAGACCATGAACTGTGAACAATGCTATCTAGGATGCGACACATGCTCAGACTTCGACACATGTCTTACTTGTTGGGACTCCAACGAGATCGTCTATCCTGATGGTTCTTGTGATGCTCCTTTAGAAGGTTGTCTTCAAGATCCAAGCACTTATCGAGTTGTCAACAATAGCTTTATATGCGATTAGTGTGATCTCTTGAAAGTCTTTTGGCCTGAGGCAGAAGCATGCGTTGAATGCTGAGATGCAATGGCTCATTGTGATAAATGCTCTGATTTGACTATTTGTGACATCTGCGAAGAAGGTTACTGGCTGAATGCTGACATGAACAAATGTTGGACTAAGAATTAATTCTTAGCCTATTACGATGAGTACATTGGAGAAGGATGCTTTGGCATGTCTCCAGAGGACTATGTTCTTGTCGTTGATGATGAAGATGAGTTCAGTGACGAGTATTTCTATGGATGTATGACTTGTGAGGATGGGTATTGGTTGGAAGACTTGAAGTGTTATGATTGTAAAACTATTGATCCGTACTGTAAAACATGTTCAGATGAAGACACTTGCACATCATGTGAAGAAACCCATTTAATCGAAATAGAAGATCTTGAAGATAAAGAATGACAATGTATTCCTCCATTTACAAACTGTCTGACAGTTGGAAATGTTACAAACAGTGAAGGATTTTGAAAATGTGAAGTTTGTAAAGATGAGTTCTACTTTGACAATGAAGCTCAAGATTGCAGACCTTGTCAAACAGGATGCTCAACTTGTGAAAAAGAAGGTGATGAGCTTATCTGTTCTGAGACTCTTGAAAATTACATCACAAATGGTACTCATGTTGCCGAGAATTCAACCTACTGTCCATCAAACAATGAGTTCAAATACATCGTTTATGTTGATCAAACACCTTATTGTGGAATGTGTGCTGATCATGAGTTCTTCAACAAAGAGGAGAAAGAATGTGTTTCTTGCACAGAAAAGACTCCATTCTGTTGACATTGCAATGTTGATGGTGAATGTCTTGAGTGTAGTGATGGACTTTATTTGAACATGACTTTGCCGATTCAAACTTGATGTCATGTTGCCTAAATTCCAAACTGCGTTGTTCCTGATCCTGTTAACTCAGCTCAATGCTTGAAATGCTATAGTGTTTGGAATTTCAACAATCAACTTAGTCATTTATCGTTCTAGTTGACTGAAGATAGAACACAGTGTGTTTAATGTGAAACCTGGGCATCTGGATGTGTCAAGTGCTAATTGAATGAAAACAACGAGTTTGTTAAATGTTTGACTTGTAGAAGTGACTTGATTCATAAGGTTGTGAATGAGACTTACAGCACCTGTGAGAGATGTCCTGTTGGCTAGGGATACTCATTTGACACCAAGAAAGACATTTGTGTTTAATGTGATGGGTTCAATCACAAAGCTTGGGAGTCATGTGGATCATGTACTGTTGATGATAACTCAGATCCTCTTGACTGCACATCCTGTCTTGATAAGAAGTAGCTTATTACTCATGCTGGAGATGTCTATCCAAAACATCAATGCGGATATGTTCTTCCTGCCAATTGTTTGGAACTAAGACCTGAGAAAGAAAGAGCTCATGAATGTATGAGATGTAAAGCTGGCTACTTCTTGTTTGAAGAAGAAAATGAGTGCTGAGCTTGCGATGATTCTGAAAACGGAGGTGTTGAGAAATGTAAAGTATGCGAGTACTCAGAATTGATTGATGGTGTTCCAGTCGTTTAGTGCAAAGAATGTGAAACTCCATTTGTTTTGACTCATCATTGACAAGACATGACCTTTGGAATTGGAAGAGATGTTTGTGATTGGAGTGTAAGAGTTAGACCAAAGAACTGCAAATACTCTGATCTTGAAGACAACAAGAACTGCTTGGTTTGTTAAGAAGGATTCTTTTATGATGAATAGGCTCATTCATGTGTTGCTTGTTCATCAAAACTTGAGGGATGTGATTAGTGTAACGAAGATGCTACTGAATGTGAACTCTGTCTTCCTGGATTTGACATGAAGCATAACTCTAGAGAATGCTGGATTCATCATTGTCAGTCATGGATGGGATCAAGTGATAAATGCGCTCAATGTTTACCTGGATGGCTTTTGCAATACGACACCGGTCTTTGTGTTAAAGAATGTGATCTCTCAATTTATCAAATCGATAAGAACAACCCTGTATGCTGAAGAATCTGTGACTTTGAAACTGAATACTCTGATTGGAATGACTATCATCAATGCCATAGATGTAATGAAGGTCCTGCTGCTATTGATAATTGTCTCAGATGTTCATAGAATGGAGAGGAGATCAGTTGTCTTGAATGCACAAAACCTTTGTTCTACAATGAAGACACACATAAATGCGAACAAATCGGATGCTAATTCTAAAGAGATGACTTCTCATGCCATCAATGTGAAGAAGGATTTTACTTGCTTCATGACTTTAAGACTTGTGTTCCTCAATGCCCTCCAAACTACGTTGCTTATGAAGATATCAGAATCTGTGGCCAAAAATGCAAACCAAACCAATATGCCAGACACAATGATAAGGTTTGTTTGAACTGCTCTGAGAAATTCGAAGGAGCAACTAAATGCTCTTATGATACAAATGGCCAACTTCTGATTGACGAATGTTGAAGTGGATATGTGTCTCATGATAGAACCTACTGCCAAAAATGTTCTTTCACCCAATACGATGATGGAGAATCATGCATTGATTGCAACTAAGTCTATGGAGAATTCTGTGATGTTTGTGATCAAAACACTTGTGTTCAATGTTGAGGCGAGATCAACATCATTGATGGAATTTGTCAATGCGATCTTTCAAGTTATATAGATTAGACTGAACATAAATGCGTTCCTTGTTCAGAATCAACTGTACTTGACCATTGTCTTCAATGTTCTGATGATGAGAATTTCTGCTTCCTTTGTGAGATAGATTTTGAAAAAGGAATAACTTATTACTTAAATGACGATTATAAATGTGTTGAGAACATGTGTAGATCCTGGGATGAAAATGGACTCTGTATTGAATGTAATGAAGATCCAACTGGTGAAACCCTCATTACTCAATACGACACTTGTGTCTATGAATGTATCGAACCATTTGTGCTTATTGATGGTTCATGCCAACTCAACTGCCCAGTTGGTACTTATCCAGGAGAAGGTTCATGCGTGCCCTGTATAAATGGATGTGCTGAGTGTGAATCTCAAGACATTTGTCTTGCCTGTTCAGAAGGATTCAGCTGTGACTTGACTTGTCCTGAAGGCATGAAGTATGATTATGATTGACGCTCAAGATGCGTTGAAGAGTGTGATCTTCTCGATAGTTATGAAAGTACTAGGTTCAAGGCTGGATACAAAACTCCTTACTGTGCTTATTGCTCAAGCGAATCTTGTATTGAATGTGAGCAAGGAACTGACAACATCCCTCACATCTGTAACAAATGTAAAGATGATCTTAATGGTCATTTCTCAGGATGTGTTTAAACATGCCCATCCAAATTCTATGACAATGGTGACATTTGCTCTTGATGCGGATTAAACTGTTTAGAATGCATTGACAATGAATTCTGCAACCTTTGTGAGTTTGGGTTCAGAGCTAACAATGCGACAGGTAAATGTGATGAAGTTTGTCCATAGGGTTATCTCAGTGAGTCCAATGAATGTGTTCCATGCTCTGATAACTGCTTGAAATGTGGCATGAAGGAAAATAATCTCGTCTGTTCAGTATGTAACAAAGGATACTTCTTAACTCCTGACAATAGATGTGTGACTAGCTGTAAAGAAAATGGATTTGTTCAATGAGATCATCTTTCATGCGCTTAAACATGTGGATTTAAGATTGATGATGGAACATTCATTAGTATTGAAGGAATCGATTATAATGATAACAATAAGTGTAAGGTGTGTTAGATCAAGGATTGTTCAGCTTGCTTCTTTAGTGAGTTTTCTGGTATTGAAGTATGTACTGAGTGTGGAAACTAGAAGTTCTTATAGTTAGATCTCTGATCAAATCCTCCAACAAAATGTATCGATCTTAAAGAGTGCAATGGCGACTACTCCCCTTCCTTTTCAATTCAAAATGGAAAAGAAACTCTCACGTGTGAACTCTGTGACGGATATTGGCACTAACCCTCAAAGAATTTGAATAACTCAACCACTTTTGTTTCCTCAATCAAAGTCCCAACATGTTTACCCTGTACAGCTGATGTTTGCAAACAATGTGCCTGGGATAAAGATTCATGGAGATACCAGTGTCTTGAATGCTCAGAAGGTAGTTTCTATGATCCTGTTCTTTAGGATTGTTGAAAGATTTGTTAGACTCCTAATAACAAGGTTCAAATTTTACCTGTCGGATACATCAATAAGCCAACCCCTACATGTGTTAGTTCATGTTTGAATGGATATGTTCTTGACACAACAACAAACTTCTGTAAAGAATGCTACCTTGAAGATTGTCTCTCTTGCACCTTCAAAAATGGGCACCCGTTCTGTAATCAATGTCGTGCTGGTAACTCACTTGATATTGATGGAAAATGTGTTGACTTCTGCCAACCTGGCTATGGAGACGTCAATGGAGTTTGTCAAAAATGCAGTCCTGGTCAAATCACTTCTGCAAGTAATAAATGCATCACTTGTTCTGAGATCGATCCAAAGTGTACTGAATGCAAGACTATGGATTCAAATGGTGTTCTTTCAGAGAAATGCTTCTCTTGTTCAGATGGATTAGTTGTTAACGATGATGGTATTTCTTGTGAGCAGTTTTAATGTCCTGAAGAAAAACCTTTCTTAGTTGGTACAAATGAATGTGTTGAAGAATGTCCAGATTGAACAAGTCCGAGAAACAAGATTTGTACTCCTTGTGGTGATGAATACTGTTTGACATGCTAGTTCGACTTAGACACTGAAGTTTGTCTTGAATGTCCTTCAGATATGTTTATTGGTCAAGATGGAACTTGTTGAGAGTCATGTCCTCAAGGAATCATTCCAAACACAAATAACTGCAAGACTTGTCCTTCTTATTGCTTAGATGAAGAATCTTGTGTTGAGACTAATGGAGTCTAGCACTGTGAAGCTTGCTCTGATGATTTGATCCTTGTCAATGGAAATTGCGTCTCAAGCTGCCCCTTAGGTTATTGATATGATGAAGATGCTAACAACTGCATCAAATGTGGTCATAATTGTCTTTCATGCTCTGAATCAGAATGCTTAATCTGTCAAGATGACGCCTACTTAAATGCTGACCTTCAAACATGTACATTCGGATGCCCTTACCAAACTTTCTTGAAGATCATTGAAAACGAGTTCATTTGTGACAACTGTCATCAAACATGCGCTACCTGTGCAAATACAGACAGCAAATCATGTACTTCTTGTCCTCCTGATCTTTATCTACAATCTGAGTTGCTCTTACTAGGAATTTCCTCTGGAATCAAATATGAAGAATTTGCAAAGCAATATCCTGTTCAAGGTAACTGTGTTAAAAGGTGTAAAACAAATACTGGACCGCTTGGATGAATCTGTATCCCTTGTCCTTCAAATTGCTTGACCTGCGCTAATGATAAATGTTTAAGATGCGATAAAGATTTTTGAATCGATCCTGCAGGCAAATGTCAAATTGATTGCTTTAATGCAATTCCTGGATGTTCTGAATGTAACAATCTAAAGACTTGCTCGAAATGTGCTGATGGATTTGTGCTTAATGGCAACTTTTAGTGTGATCCAATTTGTTTCCCTCATCAATACATCAACAAAACTATTGATAAGTTTGCATGCGTGAATTGTCATGAATCTTGTGAGACCTGTGATTAATAGACAGGTCATTGTTTGACTTGTAAAGCACCTTCTGGAATAAACAGACAGGTTGGAAAAGGAATGATTCCAGCAATTTCTGGACCATAAATTGGAAAATGCGTCATGGTTGACTGTAACAATAACCCAAGACATAACACAAGCAATAATTGTCAAGAATGCCAATGGAATCACAATTTGAATCAATTAGATTGTACATTATGTTACAACAATGCGACAAGCAAGTTCAGACTTAATGAAATCGGACAATGTGTTCCAACGAGTTGTAATGAAAATCAATACTTTGTTAATAATTCTTGTCAAGCATGTGGTAGTATCTGCAATCAATGTGAGAATCCTCAAACATGTTTGAACTGTTGATAGATTGGAAACACAATTCTTGCGACTGATAGAACTTGTTGAGCTGAATGTCCTCCAGGGTTCAGAGTGAATTGAGATCTTAAATGTATCAAATGTACTGACAACTGTGCTGAATGTACAACCTTGTATGACTCTACCGGAACAGAACTTTTCGGTCAGTGTATGAAATGTGCCAATGGATACTTCATGCTTGGAAATGAATGTTAAAAGTAATGCCCTCCTGGAACCTATGGAGACACTGACCTAGGATGGTGTATTTGATGTTCATGCCAATGTGCAACTTGTTCAGGATCTAAACATCAATGTACTTCATGTTGAGAAGGATCATAGTTTGTTGGTGGTCAATGCTATGCTTATTAGGGAATTATGCCTTAGGCTGTCATGAATGAAGACTGGCAGTCATTTACGCTGACCTTTTATGATTCATAATACTATCTCGGATACAGTAAAGCAATTGTTGAAAATGAACCGATCTATACTTGTCAAAATCAAATATTTGCTCAGAATTGGAGTTCAATCTACACTTCAGATCAACGTGAAAGAATTTATGAAAGAGTTGAAAAATTACTCTCACCAATTGAAAGGAGCTATTTAAGACAAATTAGAGACTAACTAAGACTCAAATATCCCAACAAAACTTCATCTCCACAATTTTATAGCAAATTCTTACACAATGACGAAACTGTCTTATCAACTTCAAAGATCTTCTCATACATTGCAAACAGTTTATTCGGTTGATTAAGATCTGATGTTTCATTGACTATTCCATCAACTGCATTGACATCAAACGCAAACATTGCCAATCTCTGTAATATTGTGTTCAAAGGTAACATGACTCCATCATTTGGAACAAATGCAACCTGCAATTTCGTTCAAACATTTGACTCAACCACTAAGATTCTTGTCAAGATGGATCCAAATGCAGACTATAAATCGGGAATGACTCTTAATCTGAACCCTGTTTTCTTCAGATCTTAATCAAGTTCAAATTTCCTTCCGATTCCAATCATTGAGTCAACAATTTAGGTTCAGCCACATTCAACTTGAAAATTCATTGACATGGACTTAAAGGTCAATCAGTTGATCACATAATAGTTAGGTTTGATTGAGCCAATAGCAAATTGCTTCTCAGGAATTGAGTTCAATTGGGTTGAGACAGAGAATTTATGTGGAAAGACTCAAGCAATTATTTGAATTGACACAGTGAGAGATTCAAATGGAAATTACGTAACGAAGTTTTCAGAATTAGTTGAAGATTTCAATCGAAACTTGACAACAGATGTTGCTGTGAATGGTAAAAGTAATGTGTATATAGTTCCAAGTAGTATGACATGAGTATTCATCAACTATACTTTAGATTTTGCTGTCATTTTAAGCAACTGCTATCCTGATAAGGAACTCTATCGAGTGTCTGTTAAAATGGTCGATCAAGTCATCAGATATACTTCCATTGATGGTTTCGACATTACTTTCAATAAATGTCCTTTAAGAAGAAACTTAGATGGTCAAGAAGAAGAAGGAATCATCATTCAAAAGATTGAAGAACCTGCCATTCAACCAAAGAATGTTGATTACAAACCATTTTACATCTCTTTCATTGGAATGACATTAATCGGAGCCTTGTACTTAATAGTAAGAAGAAAGAACTAATAATTGAAGTGGAA
>Ga0272412_1000636_pt1 | contig 10985 bp, 12 predicted proteins | sample WWTPWeurt_MetaT_FD_193540 | JGI IMG/M metagenome (GOLD analysis project Ga0272412, IMG submission 193540) | Metatranscriptome of activated sludge microbial communities from WWTP in Nijmegen, Gelderland, Netherland - WWTP Weurt (Metagenome... | ecosystem: Engineered > WWTP > Aerobic digester >...
AGGAAAGGCACCTTCTTCTATTACTACTTGTACTTTATTTCTAATAGCCATAGTAAACCTCCTGGCACTTGGATTAATTATCTGGATCGTAATTAATATCACCACTCATTTCGAATGGATCTGTTATTTTATTGAGCTCATATAAAGAGAACTCGTTCTTTAGACTTCCTTGTATCCAGTATATAAAGGAAATAGTTGTATCATTTCCTCTTGAAGTCTTTGTATCCCAGTTAGTTGTTGAAATAGGAATAAGTATATCTATTGTTTTTAATAGATCTGCACCTAAATTAACTATATCTGGATTGGTAGCTTCTAGGAATAGTGTTCTTATATTATCAATATAGAACTGCCTTAATGCTAATAGCTCTTGTGCTGTGTATTGTGAGTATGAAGTATCAGTGAACAAGAAAGACTTGTTTGAAGGAAACATACTATATTGTTTTACAGATAGAGGGTAAAGCATGTCAATCAGGGCTCGTCTCTGTATGTATTTTTGTATAGTATCTCTTGTTGTGAATTCAATCCATTTTGAGAATGAATAACCTAATGGAAGTACTGAGCTGTCATAAGTTGCTTTGTCGGCTGTAAGATCTACATCTACATAAGCAGCTATTGTTTGATACTCCTTCACCCCGAATGCGCCTAATGCTGGATTAAACACATTATCTAGTGCGCTAAATGCACCAGAAGCACTATATGTAGTAGCATCTAATGATGCAGCTACTTCTATTTCTGCTGCTAATTGAGATTCAGATTCTGGTAATTGAAACGCTGCGACAAAGTTTGTGGCTGCTTGCAATGCGGTAACTATATTACTCATTACATGGCCCATTACTTGAATAGGGCCTCCACCATAAACCTCAACTCGTCCACTTCGAGATATGTTGTAAGGAATAGAGTTATCTCTTAGTGTTTGTACCATATCTGTATTGTAACTGTCAGCTACGTATCCTTGCTTAAAATCATCTTCTATAGTTTTTCTAGCTTCTGGTATTAAAGTTTCAGCTACTACTTGAGGATTACTTGATTTACGAGGATGGCTTATCCTTCCAGATACTACACATCTAATACTAAAGACTATTAAATACAAAGAATCTTTAGAATGAGTTGCGTTTAGTTCTTGTATGTCAACTTCATACACTCCACCAAAAGGAAAGACTAGTGTACCAAATGAATCATCCAGTACTGCTTCCCTTAAGGTTTCTAGTTTACCTATTGCAGGATCATCATCTGTTCCTACATAAAAACCTTCGAGACGGATCTCCTGGACTTTGTTGCCCAGGTCTTCCGTATCTACTTTATTACTTCCAGGATATTCGTAAACAATGATTCTATTGCCTACGTTAAATTCCGCGTTATTTACAGGAAATGTAATCCCTCTAAATGAGGCTTCTTGTATTTGCATTGTTTACTCTCCTAATTGATTTAGTTGTCCGCCATTGTATGTAATTGGAGGAATCTTAAGGTTGCTATTGTTATTTACTTTAGCTTTGGTTCCAGGTTCTGCTTGGACTTTAATGGTTGCCATACCTGCGGTCTTCTCATAGCTGTTAGCTGATTTGATACTACTTGCACCTGAAATGTTTCCTGCTGCACCAGCAAGTTGCATTTGTAATTTAGGAGCAGATAGACTATTCATTCTATCTTGTAATGTTCCTAGTCCACTAGTTGCGGAATCCACAAAACTTTGGAAGGAAGATTTAGATGTATTTGAGAAGTTTGTTACGGCTGAAGTCCAGTTGCTACTTTCTGTTGTTACACTTTGTGTGATGGCAGTGTTAGCAGTTTTAGCACCTTCTGCACTTTCAGTAAAGGCTTTCTTTTGGTTGTTTCGATATTCATCAAACATTTCCTTCGCAGATTTAAGCCCTTGGTTACCAGATAAGTTTTTAGCAAATCCAGTTAAACCTTCTCCTGTTGGCTCGAGCGTGATACCTTGGAACTTCTTTTGTTTGGCCTGTGCGTCTATTTGACTGTAATCAAAAGCTCCTCTCATAGCCTGAGCTGCCCCTATTGGGTTAAAAGTAGCCATTGCTTTAGCTGCTGCTGCAGCCTTAGATACAGTATGAAGTACTTTAGCAATATTAGCTGAAATACTATTTGCTAGGTTTGCAACTAAGGAGGAAACAATTACAACTACGTCTCTAACTGTTGTATAAACAGTAAAGAACACAGCCATCATATTATCCTTCCATTGGTTGGATGAAGTTTGAGTCCCAAAGAATTGTTTCTCTAGAGCCTGGAATACATTGACAATCATGTTGCCAAATGCCTGAGCGGTACTTATAATAACAGAAAACGCAGATTGTAGGTCATTTAAGATTGGTCCTGCAATATTCATAAAATCTGCAAAGGCTTGCTTAGCTCTTTCAAAGGCGTTTTGAAGCATCTGTCTAAATTCTTCTGTCTTATAGTTAACTGCTACATATCGTCCAATTAAAACAGCTGCACCTGCTGCCAACGCTACAAATGGATTTGACAATGCTGCCACACCAACTAGTATAGCTCTAAGTGCTCCAACCGCCTGAGATACACCAAATATAGTAGCACCCAGTACAGCCATAGTAGGACCAATAGCTGCAATAGCTGCGATCCTCATAAATATAGTTCTTAATTTATCATCTGGAAGTGCGAGTAACTGATCTTTAAAAGCCTTAGCCTTCTCTATCAATCCGCCGAATCCATTAGTCACTTTAAATATTCTTTCTAAAGCAGCTCCAAATCCTTGAAGGAAGATTTGCTTTAAGTCGTTCATGTTAGAGACCATACCAGAGAACGATTCGGCTGCCTCTGCTGCAGATCCTTTGGTTCTTTTGTGTAGGTTATCTAACGCCTTTAAGTAAACTCCTTGAGTTACAAGACCACCTTCGATAAGAGCACCTAATGCTATTCCTTCTTTGTCTTCTGTACCGAGAAGTTTTTGCATTCGAGCCTTAAGTCCTTTCTTAGCTCCTGTTTCCATTTCCTTCATTTGAGCTTCTAGCATGCCTCTAATTTCAGGCATTCTTTTTAGCTCTCCAAGAATAGGAATCATACGAGAGGCCATTTGTCTTAAGTCTTTTGTCTGTGCCTTACCCATTTGTAAGATTTCAGTATGGTTCTTGGCTAAGTTTAATAAGTCATCACTAGATCCACCATAAGCTGCAACAATATCGGAAAGCATTGTAACTTGCTGCTTAATGTATCCAGTTCCGTTAGATCTAAACTTATCTACAGAGGCGAACATAGCTGCGGCTTTCTGTATATCTCCAATTTCAAATGGAGTCTTTGCACCGAAGTCTTGTATGAAGGAAGATAGATCTTTGGCGGCTGCTTTACCAGATCCGGCTTTATCTCCATCAAATAGTCGTTCAATACCTCTTTCTAGAAGTCCTAGTTTAGAGTTTGCCATGAGGGCTTCGTACCCTAATTTAGCTATAGGTGCAGTAATACCGAAAGACATCCCTGTCCCAACGGTAGTCATCTTGGTTCCTATGGCTCCAAGTTGGTTAGAAATTTTATCTAGCCCTGCGGTAGCCCCTACGAACATGGTTGAGCTTTTTCCTGCGATCTTGTTAACTGAGTTAGTTAATTTTGCGAAAACACCAGAAAATCCGTCTCTAGCTATAATATCTATATTTAGTTGCTTATCCATTAATCAACTCCTTTTAAATCTTTTGCATATACTTCTGCTCGTTTGATATATGCTTGAAGCTCTTCCAGGTCCATCTCAAAGAATTCAGAACGAGACATTCCTTTATAAAATATAATAAGGTCAGGAATAATCTCGTAAAATAAACCCTTTAGTTCTTCTGGGCGGGCGATAAAAAAGGCGCAAGTAAATCACTTACACCAAACAAGTCTCTAGGAGACATCTTCTCTTTAAACACTTGCTCTACGTTTATACAATCTAATATGGTTCTGATTTCAGCTCCACCATTAGAATCAATATTCTTCATCTGTTTTAGAAGATCTCCGACTGTTGGTCTTCTTACTTCTACCTCTTCAACAAATGTACCATCTGCTTTCTCAATTGGATCTATTAATTTATATTTAAACATAATACCCTCCCGTATTAATTAATTTATTTTTTATATTTTAAGTCGTAGTATTCTTTAAGGAATTTTGCCATTTGCGGGTCTCTTTCTGAATACTTACCTATATAGAATTCAAGTTCTTTTTGCTCTTTTGGTTTAAGTGCTTGTGCTATATTCTCGACAGTCTTTTTAACCAAATCATTTAACTTTTTAATGTCCATTATAACTCTGTTACACCTATTTGTCCATCCATTCTTAAATGATGGCCAGTTCTTTAGTCTAGGAAGATAGACGTTGATTCTATATTGAGTTAACCTAATTCCCCATTCTACTGGATTCCGATCAGATTCTTCCTTCAATCTTTTCTTTTCTGCTGCAGTTAAAGGAGCAACATTTCCGCTTCCTTGTCCCCACATTCTTCTAATTAGGTCTTGTGGCCTTCCGGTTCCTGAGTTAACAGCTAAGTCAAATATAGGATACTGTACACAAGGATGTAGATTATTAATATCTACGTTTCTTTCCATAGGCTTCCAGTAATCTTCTAGGAAAATAGTTCTAGCCAGTTCCTTAGTTACTGTTTTGATAAAGGTGTCTTTATCGTTAGCGGCAATTCTTGGTAATCCATTTTTGGCCGCGTAGGCATTGTACCGTCCAATGGTTACGCCTCTCATTGTCATTCCGCCTGGATCGTCAGGATGATTGAAGTAGCCTCCTTCATCCCGACCTATACTATCCAGACAGAAGTTTTGTACGTCTCTTAGTTTCATATTTACCTCTGTCTGCGATCCTGTCTGTGATAATATTACAGAACTTCTAAACCTGTTTCACCTGTGAATTCGATATCTAACTCGCCTTCAGCGGTTGTACCGGTTCTATCACCTGTGTAGGTTGCATTTACTAACTGAACAGCTTTACCTGTAGGAGTAATTAAAGTGATGGTTGCGTTTCTAATATCGAAAATATCGTTAGCAACATCAGTAATATCCGAATCAGTTATTTTACCTTTGATCATCCAAGGAGTAGCTTCTGCTTTAAATCCATGTACGCGAGCGTCGGAACCTAAAACAGCAGAATTCTTTAAACCACCATAAGTAATTGTGAATTCACCTTTAACTCTTTGGAATACACCGTTAATTTGAAGATCTAGTGCGTCACCGCCAACTATTCCTGCCATTATATGTCTCCTTTGACTTCTTTATTGTCTTTTTTCTTAATTTCAAACATTTCGTTTGAGCCCCATTGAACTACGTTGTCTAGCTCTTTATTTACCATAGGAAGGAGGGCAATTTTCCCTCCAGATTCCATATGTTCCTTCCATAGAAAGCCAAAGAGAGGTAAACTAAGTACCTTCTCTTCGAACTCATTAATATCCATGTTGATGTTTAGGTAAGGATAAAGATAGTTTTTTACATAGTCAGAGGGACCATATATGTCTCTCTTAAACATGTGCTAACCTTCCTTATAGTAAGAACGAAACTTTTACGCCGACCATTACGAGTTGGTTGACTAGGTCTGGGCCCATCTCGATATCTAATCGGTTAGGATTGGATATGTTTCTTTCTACGATTAAGTCATTTTTGAATTGAGTAAATCCTTCTACTAATCCAATGGTTTCCCAATCTGTGAACTTACCAACTACGAAAGCTTTCATGATCTTAGGAGTTACGATTGCTTGACCTGCTGCGTATCTTGTACCATCATTAGCCAATTTAACTCGTGGGAATCTTTGATCGATAGCTCTTCTCAAATCCCATCGGATGTAACCTAAGGTGTAGAGGGTATTTACCATGAGGTAACTTGTATCGGAATCACCGAGGCTGTTAGTTTTGTAGGTTGAGATAACTTCATCGAGGCTGATTTCGCCTTGAGCATTATGTCTAATTGGGCTGATACCATTGTATAACAAGGTATTTCTGTCTGGTCTTTCGAATCCGATTTGACCGCTTAATCCAATGATTTTGCTTAGACTTAATGTATGTAGAGGACGAGCTGGATCTCTTGCGATAGAGTCAATAACTTTACCGACAGCAGCGCCAACTATTTCCCATGGGTTAGAAGCAATACTGTTGTGTCCGAAGATTGTCAAGTATTTGCTGTTATATGTGTTACCTAAGGTGCTGAGGTTAGTAACAGTATCTTTACATCCAATATAGAGAATACCTTCCTTCTGAATCATAGGACCGTTTCGATCGTCTAATTCGGATAGAAGTAAGTTAACTCCAGTGCTTTCTCGGTTACAGAAGATGACTGCATCGAAATGATCATCAGGAATGTTAGCAATAGCAGTTGCTAATGCTGGATCTGTAGAACCTGCAGTTGTAGCAGCAACAGAAATAGTACATCCACAGTCTAAATTACCGTAGTCTTTCTTAACTATTAAGATGTCGTTAGCTGCAGTACCTTTGTTCTTAGCTGTTAATGGTACGGAAGCAGTGGACAGAGATCCGACACTGAAAGGTAATCCTTCAACTGCCAATAAAGCTGTTCTTAATTTACCAGCTGCTTGAGCTGCTGTATCTGTAGACAATACAGAAGTAGTTACTTCAATACCACCAACCATGAGGGAAATGGTACCGGTTCTTACTGGAGCTCCAACTGTAAAGGTAGCAACACGAGCTACACCGGATCCATGATCAGCTAAACCGATTGCATAGACCTCGTTGTAAAGGTTGTTATCTTTGAAGGAAGTGATTGCTTGTCTGATGATACTGGATCGTCCGAACAAACGAGTTGCTTCTGATCCTGTACCGGATACTAAATAGGCAACGTTTGGGTCAGCTAGACCGGATGTTGCGGTTTCGTCTTCGATCATTTGACCGATGATGAGAACTTTATAGGGTTTTTCACCAGGACCTTGTAAGGCTCTGGAACTATCAAATTCTATCGCTGTGATTTGAGTCCTATTATTTGTAGGAATCGAATTAAAACTAATAGCCATTAGGTTTTCTCCTTATTTTTTAATCTTGTTCTATGTCATATTGGAAATACATTGGTGTTGTGTCGCTGACATCCTGTCCTTGAATCTGTGCCAGTATACTTCCATCTACTCTTTCTAAGTCTGGATATTCGATTGGAGTTCTTGGTACTGCAGAGTTATAACATACTTTATAGCTCATTGTAGAAACTACTACTGGAATTGCAGCATCTTGATCTCTAAACATCTCAATTTCCGAGAGCTCAATTGACCTCCAAGTCGTATTGCTTGGATCTATTTTATCTATTGCATCCTCAATGGCCTGCGTTATTTCATCACAAAGTTCTTCACTTGTCTTCGTTAGTGACCTAACTGGAGAGATTACTTCTATAACGAAATCAGCTTCCCTGCTTTTGTCATACTTTCCATAAGTTTTAGTTGTAATCAACTCTCGTACAAACCGTATGTTAACAAATGGAACTTTTTTATCGTATTGCGAAGGAACATTTATGTGATCAATGAACACATTAGCTCCAGCCCCTGTACTTGCAGCTACTATTTTTGTCTTTAATAGATTTTTTATTGTTTGTCTTTCTGATGGCATTACTCAATCACCTCAGTGATAGAAATCATATAGCCACTTTCTTGGTCATCCTTGACCTCTGTTACCTGATAGACATTACCTCTTATTTCCAAAATATCGTTGTATAGTGGAGTGAAGGAAATATCTTCCTTGGCGATAAGCACTACTGGCTTCTCTACTATATATGATTGATAGCCTTCATTTTTGATCTCTTGGAAGTAGGAGGTTATGGTTGCATTAATTGTAACGGGATCATCACTTCCGTGTGTATATTCACAAGTCTCCCCCATTATTTTGTTTATTATTTTTGCATGGTTTTTAAATAAATTATTTGCCATACAGCACCTCCATTTTTATCCTTATATAGAAGAAGGAAAGAATTTCTTCCTTCCTTCGAGCTAACCTAATTGTTAGGAACTAGCTACTTTCTTACCTAATCCGTCGTTGATGTAAACTTGTACAGTTGTAACACCAGAAGCGGAAGAAGCTACAGCTATACCGATTGGCAAGTCTCCAGTTGCAGGAGTTTTCTTTACAACTGCGCCAGATGCGTTAGAAGCTGCTACCCAAACGGTATCTCCAACTGCGTATGTATCTGTATCAGCAGTTTTAGTTAATGTGAAAGTACCGCGAATTTGCAATACTACACCAGTGAAACCACGAGCGTTGTTAGCGGCTAAGTTGTCGTTAACTGCTACACCTACTACGTTACCAGATTTGAATACACATAATTCACCTGGTTCTACGTCACCAGCGGAATATGGAGTATCAGCTAAAGCGAATGTTACGAAATCATTGTCATTTCTAATTAAATTTTTCATGTTTATTTACCTTCCTTAAATTTTGTTACTTAGATTAGTGAGCATCGCCTCTGACGATACCGGTTGTTTCCATAGCAGCTACAGCTACATCATAGAGAACGGTCATTTCCATACCTACACCAGCGATATGATTCATACCAGCGGCGTCGATTTGAGGAGCAGGAGCGGAAGCCAAGTTCATCAAGAAGAGGTTATCAGCTTGAGCTGCACCGGCCATTAAGTAGTGCTCGTAAGCAGCATAGGTTCGTCCTGTGTCTTCCAATCTAGGAGCTACGATTAGGTTCAATCCTCTGAAACCAGCGGCGTTGTTAACACCAGCCATTAATGATGGCATGAAGTCACCATAGATGTATTTCAAAGCGTGTGCTTCTAATGTATGAGGTACCAAGAGGTAGTTAGGAGTTAAGTCAATTCTATCACCGTTTAAGTCTGTGAAGTCTTTCATGTTCTTCATAGCTTTAGCGATGTATGCTTGCCATGCAGCTTCGGAAGCAGATTCGGAAGCAGCAGCTGGACCCCATTTGTAGGTTGTGGAGGAAGCAGCGATATCACCGTTACCAGAGAATGTCATACCGGTTAAAGCATTGATTAACAACTTGTCTTCTAAGATTCGTACTTGTCGAGCAACAGAAGCTGGGATTTCATTGAAAGCGCCTAAGTCATCGTTGATGATAGCTTCACGAGTGATCATGTATTTCTTCATGTAAGTCTTATCCAATCGGTAAGTCTTTTCGGAAGTGGTCATCGATCCTCTATTTGGATGATAGTTACCTTCTTGTACTACGTCGTTAGCTAAGGAAAAAGCTTCGAATCCGGAAGCTCTGTAGTAGTAGTTAGCTCTGAAGTCTTTTACGAGTTTACGTGTGAATAAAGGAGCTAATACTGATTCGTTGTATTGGTATGCCATACCCATAGCTTTGTTTTGTACGTCAGCTAAGATGGAGGTGAAGTCGCCAGAAGCTAACATACGTTGAGCTACTTGGATATCTTCCATACCCATGATTCTTTGCTTTTCGAGTTCGCTGGATGCCATTTCTACTAAGAATTGTCGACCCATTTTCACCAAGGATTTGTTGCCGTATGGGTTGTCGTTTTCTGCTTGAGCAGCATATGTTTTGCTGTCTAATTTAATGTTGGATAGTAATCCTTCTGTAAATGCTCGTACTTGTTTGTCTTGTTGTGAGTCTCCGAAATGAATGTTCATAGTTTCTTCCTTCCTTAATGTGTTTATGTCTGATGCTGCAGAGTTTGAGGCAGCGAACTCAATAATTCTAGATCGTACATCATCTTGAGATGCACTTTCTTTTAACAACGATTCAAAAGCTTCAGATGCCATACCTGATCTGGTGGCAGCTTTCTGTAAAGTAATAAAATCTTCTGGGCTCCATGTTCTTGAAGGAAGATTATGTATGTCTTCTTCTACAGGTGCTTCAATAGCTACTTCTTCAGCAACTACTTCTTCAACCTTTTCTTCAACTGGTGCAGGTTCTTCTACAACTTCCTCTTCTACCACAGGTTCAGCTACTTCTTCTTTCACTTCTTCCTGAGCGAGCACTTCAGAAGTCTCCTCGATGAGGTTATTGTCTTCTGAGACATCCTCCTGATTTAGTACTTCTTGCTCTTTTATTTCTTGTTCTTCCATGTGGTTCTCCTTAGTCTTGTTTCTGTATTGGGCATTTGGATCAGCTGGGACTGTGACTATAGATAATTCATACGGTGCCCATTTAGATACCTCGACTACTCTGTAGCCGTCTCTCTTTCCGGTTTCGGTTAGTTTTTCTATAGAATAACCAATACTGAAGTTCTTTAAAACACCTTCTTTTATCTTATCAAAGTATTTACTGGCTTCGATATCTGAAGATAGTCTTATTGTTCCGACTAACTGATCTCCTTCTACTCTTGCGTTTAAGACAACACCAATGACGTTATCTATTGTGTCTGTATTATGATCTTTAAGTACAGGTGCTCCTGCATTTAATCTAGTTAGGTCTACTGCTGCTGGGTCCATTGAAAGGACTTCCCAATAGTAATCATTACTATAAGGATCATAACGTTTGACTGGAGTAGTTGTAGCAAATACTACTTCTACTGTTCTTGCCGTTTCATTTAGAGTAGTTGGCATGGATACAAGGGATCTAATATTTTGATTGTCTGTCATCGTCTAAATAGACCTCCCATTTCCTGTACTATTGAAAGCACACTATTACTTATTCCTGCAGGTCGATCATCTGTAAAGTACAAATTAATTCTTCCTACCGGATTACCTCTGGAATCAGAGAGTAATATTGCCTTCACTGTTTGGACACCTAATGTATCCAAAGCTCTATCTCGACTATTATAAGACTTTGGGCTATAGGTATAGTGACCGGAGCCAAGTAACCCAAAAAGCAATTGCTTATCTAAGTAGAGAGAAATTGATTGAAAGCGATTTGAAATAACAATGCCAAGTTTGTTATACTCTCCTGATACTATGACGTTTGTAATTGAAGTTTCTTTTAGGAATACAAAGTCTGCACCAGGCTCGCCGTTGTGAAATAAGGATACATCAGCAGCAACTGCTTTTGTTTCTTTTATTAAATCTACCAATCCTCTGTCGAGTTTATTTAATATTTCTTGATTTGAACGTATAAATCTATAAAAATCTTTATGGA
>Ga0272412_1000639_pt1 | contig 10967 bp, 18 predicted proteins | sample WWTPWeurt_MetaT_FD_193540 | JGI IMG/M metagenome (GOLD analysis project Ga0272412, IMG submission 193540) | Metatranscriptome of activated sludge microbial communities from WWTP in Nijmegen, Gelderland, Netherland - WWTP Weurt (Metagenome... | ecosystem: Engineered > WWTP > Aerobic digester >...
ATCAGATGCGCGAGCGCAAGATAGATGACGAAGACAACATCAAGTTGCTAAAAAAGCGCGGCTTTAAGATAGAGGAGAAAAAGGATGCAATGATGCAATGCTATTCACATGTGAAGTTGAAGCAGGAAATACCCACCATATCAAATCAAGAGGCTGAGAATAAGTCCAGTCTTGAACTTTTCATAAAGAACTGCTGTCAACTCACCAAGTTCGATAACGACTTCGAGGAAGTGGACGATTTCAATCTGAACTATGAGAGCTTTTGCCTGAAGAACCATCTGATAAAGGAGTAACCATCAGAGAACGAGTTGAATTAGAAGTATGGAATAACGACAACTATCTAACCGCAACAATGGGTGGTGCGTGATTAGGAATATCTGAAAAAATTGACAGAACAGAAGGAAGACTAATCAGGAAAGAGTTAGAAAGGGATGAAGGAGCACTAGAAGGATGATAACTTGGGAAAGAGCGAGATGAAGGATCCAAAGAATGAAGAGTAGAAGATTGAAGATAAATCGTAGTAAAGTAAGAAGGGGATGAAGTTTTACTTCATTGACAAGAAAAAATTGGAAACCAATTTCCACATTATCCTTGACCGGTACGATCTGATTCCACAGATCGAGAACTTAAAAAAGGCGAACGATGAGTTGGTACTCTATGAGTAGTGGCGCCTCTACGATATTCTGACTGTGTTCCTACACTTTCTATTCATCTTCATAATCCCCCTACCTATTCTGGCCATTATCTTGTTGTTCCGGATTCAATATGTGCCTTACTCACTGATCCCAACGCAATACCTAATTACTCTGGAAGATGTTGAACGCAACTACTGGAACCTACCGATGAAGCTATACAAAGATGAATTCTATATATGGTTGATCGTTTTCATAATCATGGTGTTTTGGGGCTTTGCCATTATTGACCTGATGTACTACTACTGGTTAATGGAGTTCCCTAATGAGAAGGTTTTCAAAAAGTAGAAAAAAGAAGAAGATAATAGCAAGAAAGGGTCAAAGCTGAACGCAATTTAAATGTTTTTTCGAGGGTTGATGTGGTTCTGCATCAGTGTGTCGCTATGTTTTCTCACATCATACATTGCATGCTGTATGGTTTGGCTATTGCTGGGAGCAATAGTGAATCCGGCTGCTTTTTTACCATATGCAACGGCTTCGGCAATGTTCATAACAGTGGTGTCCACGAAACTGGCTGAGGTTAAGTAGATCGCTTAAAATGGGCTGGATCAGGTGATTAAATACGTTTAGGATATGGCAGGTGATCAGATAAACAACCTAATGAAAAAGATTGACTTGCAAAGCAAGGTTAAGGGTGTGTTAAACAGTGATGCCGTGAAGGGTATAGCATCGCAAGCAGTTGCACTGGGGGTAATTGATGCAAAGACCCAAGAGAATTTGGAGAATAAGGCTTTGCTGCTGGCTTAGGACCCCGCAAAGGCTGCAAAGGAGGTAGGTGGCGCCTTAGAAGAGATCGCAAACGACCCAAAGGCATATGCAGAAAAGTTGCTGCAACAGATGGAGGAGAAGGCGATCTGCATACTGAAGAAGCAAGTAGAGGAACAATTCTCAAAGTGTGGTGGAAATCTGTGTGACATTGTTCTAGCGATAATGAAGAAGGATCAGGAAGGTATGAAGGCGAGTATCAAGAACATGTTTTTTTATCTGAACGAAGAGTCTGGAGGTGAGAATTAAATGTTGCAGATTATGAATAACTTCGAGTTGCAGAATTTCATTTGTGAGCTGGCCTTCATGCAGAATGCTTCCATCAAGGGCTAGGACTTTATCCAGAAGTTCATGAATATCTTTGCTGGATTGCTATCTGCCTTCCTTAACCAGAACCAGATCAAGATCGAGAAGGAAGTAATCTCCAAGGCCATGACGATGATACAGAACCTGAAGCAAAGTAATGTGCAGGAGTTCATAGAGGACTTCAGCTTACTCATTTAAAGCTGCAAGATCCCTGTGCTTACCAAAATTGGGAAGTTCATCAAGCTCATTAACATGGCTTAGCAGTTACTCTCGTAGCAAGGAATTACATATTCCAATTTATTCCTTATATCTCGAGAATTTATCCAACAACTGGCGGGTGAGCCAGGCAAAGGAGGTGATGAGCAACTGCAAGATAACATCAAGGATACTGTTGCTTGCATGGACATGTTCGACTATCTTGTTCGGGTGTTTCGTGGAAAGAACGCCAATGTTTCTGCCAAGCAAATTCAGACAGTTGTAGAGAGGTTCATTGAGACAATCGATACTGGATCGCAGGATCAGGGTGGAGAAGGCGGCGCGTTTATAAGCAGCGATATCCATAAATAACCACAGTAAACAGGATCTGGTATCTCGAAGAAGATGGAGATGCGCATAAACCCAGCATTGGTGACATTTTTGATAGTATTTATGAACAACAACTTTGAGAACATCCCTGCTGAATTACTAAGCCAGGTATTTAACTTCCTGCGCAAGAACGGTGTGAACTATCTAAATTAGTTCTTTTCACGCAAAACTAACTTTTTCAACAAACAAGTGGCGCACTTCCAACAAATCTGTGAAATCTATGGAATGATACTTAACCAGCTGGAAGACAATGTGACAGAATTACATCAAATCGGATCCACTGAGTACGATTTGGATATGCATGTGACTTCATTCTACCGAACAATGCTCACTATGTAGTTTGACAGTATATCTTCTGGTGAAGACTTGATTGCGTTGCGCAAATCTGTACCTTACACTGTGCTCTGCTCTCGATTGAACCTGCCTCCACAGGTGCTTACAGGGTTGTTCGCCATCTTCACAAAGCGTTTTGAATCGCCTGAGGCTGAGGCATTTATACAATATTTTGGAAAACTTCATAAGCTAGAACGTAAAAAAACAGAGTAGTTCTAGAATCTATTGCAGCTGTATGCAGGGAGGAAGAGCAAAACAATAATTCCAGCAATGCATTAGCTGAGTATTCCAGCAAAGTACTTCTTCTACATCCAGTTCCAACGAAAGTTGAAGGACCCTCTTTTCTACACACAGGAGGAGTTGAAGGAATATGGCATGCCACCCTTCGAGTAACCACCAGACTAAGACGCTAATACGTACTTCCAGAGCTATTTAAAAAGTTGCTACAAAGAGATAGAGAAGCTGAATAATGACAACATGATGCCGGGAGGTGACTCAACATAAGCAAAGTTGACTCTGCTACGTTTGCAGAGCCAGGGTCAGCTGTTAGACTTTGAAAAAGAGCTAATTACACTATCAAATAACAAGAACTAATTAGCTATGTTTAATAAAAAGGAGTTGGAGCTGCTCGTGAAGTTTCTATCTATTCGTAACATCGGACAAGGCGACTACAACTAGTCTCGCTCTGCAGTCGAAGATCTAGCGCGCCTTCTCAATATAAATAAAGAGCATCTGTAGCTTATCATCGATCTAATTTATCACCCCACAGCTGATATCCTCGTTTAGTTCAATAAGATATTCGGCATCATGTAGTTGCAGCTTTAGTAACAACCAGAACAGAAGCGAAAGGCAATGGAAGAGTCCTTTAACCGTTTCTCAGAATACGCTGTCAGCAAGGTTGAATCCCTGCTGCAACGCACTGACTGGGTCAAGAAAAGTAACCTCTTCAACTTCGAGATCCGCAACCAGAAGAAGACTATAGTTCCTGTGCAACTCCTTTAAAACGCTCTGCTTTACAAGAAGGTTAACTTCTCATAAAGCGAGTCTTGGCAGATCCTTCAGTGGTTCATTCAGAACGAGGATATATCCTACTTCAGACAACCAATCTCCAAGCTCATAGCCTTCACTTTCTCCAACATTGATTGCATGAGTAGAAAAACTGTCAAGAAGCATTTCTTCAAAGGGGTCAACAACCCCCTTTTCAGCAAGGCTAAAAAAGGGTTGAGCATGATGACAGCTATGTTATGCGAAACTTTCTACAGCAACACAGAGCAGATTTTCATTAAGTATTTGGTGAAGCTTGTAAACAAATAACCAAAAGAGCCAAAGGAATCGTAGTAGGCGCAGGAGATTCAAGGCAACGAACCTCCATTGTAATTGAACTCACTGAGGCAAATGGATCTCGCACTAGGTGATTAGCCTGGTAATAGTGGGAACGATGTCAGCAATATTTAGACTATAGCTGAGGAATACCTAATGTTTTCTTGCCTATACCTTTTCCTTAGCGGGCAGTCAGATGAGATAGAAGTGAAATTTCAGGGAAAGAAGTACTCTGTAGTGCAGTACCTATCATTGCGTCTGGATCTTCCGATTGAGTTTTTCTACATTTTGCACTTGAGCTTCTTGGACAACCTGGAAGAGTTCGTTGGGGGTATGATTAAGTTCATGCGAAAATCTGAAATGATACGTCTACGTCAATAGAACATTCAGGTACCTTTGCAAAGTCTGGTGAATATTCCTGCTAGAGAGGTGGAGAACATAGTTGGTTTGCGCATATCAAAGGGTGAATTTAGCAGCACTTTTATGGCCAAGTCACTCGATCTAGACACAAATCTAATGGACTTTGCTCTAACAATGCGCCGGCTTAAGGTGTCTCACCGTGAACGCAACCGCTTAGCAATTTATGATAGTATGATGAAGTCGAAGGCGATTCAACGTGTATTAGAGGAGCGGCTAGGCATATATCGCGAGGAGTTTGTGACAATCCTGAAAATAATGTACAGCGACCTTTCATAAGACAAATTCAAGATATTGCTAAAGCTTCTAAATGTGCCATCGTCTTTCAACGAGGGGGCACTGCATCAACTCTCCCTCCTCAGCAATTTGGGAAGTCAACACAAAATAAGCACAGACTAACATTTTGCCAATATAAGTAACATCTTCGACAACAAGCTGAGTATCCTTAAAGACATGCGGCTCACACCTGACTGGATCCAGGTGGCTTAATAAATAAGACAGTGTGATATTTACTGCCTCTCGCGAATCATGAATGCGAAGATGAAGCACTGTATGTATCCAAAACTCCCCAACGTTGATAACACTGCTTACATTCAAATGTTACAGGGGTTGATTGGATGTATTAGCTGCCCGCACCACATGAGTGTGAATATCCATTCCCTCATGAATAAGTTGTACGCATATCTGAACCAGTAGATCAAGAACAATTAGTCTTAGTTGCAACAACCAATTTCATAACCACAGCAACAGGGATCTAGCGGAGGCACAGGCAGCGCTATTGCAACTCCTTGGGATGCCAATGGATACGTATAACAACATGAATTGAAGGAGTATGCGATCTTCTGGATGACTGCGCGACTGAATCTTAACCCATTTTGGGTATCGCTATTCCTGATGGATAACCTAACCTGGGGGTACCTCAAAGACTACTTCTCAATTCACAAGGAAGACTATTTTAGATGTCCAGTGCTTGTGTTCTATGTAATTCTTCAGTTTACGGCTAAGGGTTCGTTCATCAAGGAGCAACAGACCAATTTCGAATATCTCAGACTCTTATAACAGATTGCTAGTGATCCAAAGTTGGCCAGCATCAAGGACTATGCCAAACGATTTTAGCCCACATAGTTGTAATAAATGTCGAAGGCCTGCGAATCTGGTTTCAGTGTTAGTGCCAACTTCATGAAAAATAAAAAGGGAGGTACTGCCCAATAATAACAAGAATCCATTAAGCAGCAAGACTAGGGAGACGACGATGTTCCTGTTGAAGAAGTATTTGAGGAAGAGAAGGACAAAACTGATCAATATAGCAGTTACAGCTAGCAATTTATCACTAGAGTAGCATTAGGAGAGGAAACAAACCTAATGAATAAACACTTATTTGAGAAGTATAGTAAGCATCCGCTCATTAAATTCGGCAACAAGTTCTTCGGATTCAGCGACTTTTAAAAGCAGTTCGTGGAAGTTGTCAAGGCCAAAGCAAGATAGGCTTTTCTTGATTTCCTCAATAAGTTCGGAGTACATATCTTCAACGTCATAAGAATTCTGCCGAGATAATAAAACTCTAAATGTGGTAACCAAGAAGAAGAGGAGGAAAAGTTCAAGAACATGCTCAGTGAGTTAACAAGCAAATTGATGCAACAGAAATAACCATCGGAATAGGCAAGCGAAAGTGAGGAAAGCGAAAAGAAGTAGGGTCTTTCCAACCTTAAAGACCTTCTCTCTCCCTAGAATCAAGATACGTTCAATATGTATTAAGAAAAAATGCTGGAGATGTACACTAACTGGTTCTACTAAGAGATGATTAACTAGGTCAGTCAATTTTTCGATGATCCACGGCAACTATCAGCAACAGACAACTCTTCTGGTAATGCAATTCATACACTACAATCCAAATAAGAACTTGAAAGCAACTAGGAGGAACTCAAGATGAATCCAAGTCCCAATAAGTAGAGCATGATTGACAATACTAAGCTGCCTTCTTCACTCAAGCCAGAATAAATGGAGGATTACATATTGCGTAAGTACCTGATGCCCAACAATACTCCGATGTATAGTATATGTCTTCTGTCTGAATTAATGTCGCTACGTTACTCATAAAATGGGGTCCTACTAGGAGACGTATTCATTACTCCTGCCGATGATTAGGAGTCCTATCAGAACTAACTTAACTTCAAGATCGAGTATGCCCTTACTTTGGTCGAGAGATACAATTTCTTGCTCTCCCAAGGCGACTTCTTCTCACGTTATCGAATTGGACCACTTCTAGGCTTTGCTACTGGTACCCTATTTGGTGCTGATGAATTACTGGACACATATCCCACCGTGCAACTGAACAGCTGGGAATTCGCAGATGGGCTGATGGCAGAGATGAATAATGTGAAGCCAACCAACGATGAGTAGATCTTGTGCAAATTGGCATATAAGATGTATTGGCTAAAGGAAAATAGTATGCTAGGATACCAGCACCCCAGTGCTGCTCTTATGTAGCTACTACAGTAATAACTGCAGTCAACACTAGGGTTACCCTTTGCTTAGAGCATGCCTGATATACTAGCTCAGAGCACAGTTGGCTTTGCAGAAAAGAAAGATAACAATAACAAACTTCTGGATCAGCTTCGTCACAGCAATCTTCTACGATTATTGGACACCGGACTGGAAGACGACATAAAGAACTACAATACTTACTCGATGTAATAACCAAGCCTATTTCAGGACCATACTACTATGGAGGGAGAGAAGTTCCAGTGGAAGTACTTCTTTATTGACGTAGCTGACTCCATTAACTACTTGAAAAAGGATGAAGTACAGGAGAAACTATTTGACACTCCTTATTCTCGCAAACGTACTAAGAACAAGGCACAATTCTACACAAATCTTCAGATTCAGAAGGACCCGCGAAGTGGTGTTAACATTATGGCATTACTATCTGCTTAGGAGACCTTCCAATCTATGTTTGAATCTAGTACTTACAACAACTTTAACTTGGTAATGCAGCTCATCAACAAACGTTTCTTCAAGATCGACGCTAGCGACAGCTTTTTCCTGGAGTAGTATGGAAAGGAAGCTTCATACTACAAGAGTTTTCTCATGTTGCAGAACTCAATCAAGTGCTTCAACTACAATATGGAGGGCGATTCCACAAAACAGGCTCAACTTACGCCGATCGAGCGACTTAAGAGTGATTTGGGACAGGTCTTACAATTCGGTGTTAAGTCAGATGTTAACGCACTTATCGAAATTCTCTCCTACTTCCTTGGCTTCAGGTAGGACCTGGACACGGTTTCATCCAAGCTTAAGTTGGACAAAGACTCCAAATTAATCTTTTAGGCCTTCTTTGATCTTACGCTTGGCACTGCGCACAACACCAAGGAATCCCTGGACATCATTCTTTAAAAGTTAAATATAAAAGGTGACAACAAAAGAATCATTAATGAAATCATCTAGTGCTACACCAATGGTAAACCACCAATCGACTCTCTCATTAGTTACTCTTCTGTCCTCAAAGACAACTACCTTGCCTCTACTAGCCTCAAGGATGTCATCCTTTCCATCGACCAGTCCAAACTGCACAAAGAACCTGAGATCCAGAATTGGCTCAACTACGACTATCGCATCAATGTCAAACTCGCTGCAGGCTAGGAAAACAACCGTCTCTAGTTTCTCAAAAAGCTTTGGAAGATCGCCAAAAGCATTACAAGACAGCAGCAGTAACAATTATAGCAGATACCTTCATCTAATGTTTCGCCTCAGCAACCTAAATCAAGGAACTCTCCCCAGCAGCAACAGTAGGATCCTGCCGACCCCAATCAGCTGAAACTTTCAGTACATTCCTAGCAGCAACACCAAGACTACAATCATGCACCATTGAAGACACAACCCGCAGTAGATGAAGAGGATGACCATCTAATTGAAAACCTTGCAATCATGTAATATTTACTTGATGATAACTTCAGCTTTCTCATCACTTACCCAGAAAAGGCGCTTCATCTTTTCAAGCGACTCAACATTGTTAAAAACTCTGATTAGTTCAAGATAATCCAGGCTCTCGCAACACTGCGTCAAGATAAGGTTAATACCTGCCTGGAAGACATCGATCTCTAGACCTACATAGCACCCCTTCTTTCTTTCTCTGGCCTTGAATAACTTTCGCAACCTTAGTAACAATAATAATAACTGAACTCTAACTTAGAACTACTGCTCAACGCTAACTTCCAATCTTAACAACAGCAGCAAGGGTAAGAGTTAACCTTATAATTACAACCGCTAGCACCAATACAGCAATAACAAGCTCCCCTACAGTTGTAGTTAACAGGTTAAGAGCAACAGCAAGCTACTCTACAGCAACAATCGCAGCTGCAACTTCAGCAAGTACCCATGCAACTGCAAAATCAATCTTCGCTACTTGAACAACAGAATTAAATCTCCCCTTAGTAATATCAGTCAATTAACAATGGATTGATGCACGTACTATACGGCCTCTCTTACGGTAACCTGCAGATCATAGTTAAGGGATTGTCTTTACGCAACTAGGGTCGCTCTGGTCAGTACTTCCTTACAGTACCATTGATTCTGCAGAGTATACATGTGTGGCGGAATCTACTGTACTACTTCTACCTACTAAAGAAGAATCTGCAGAAAGAGTAGCGCAAAGCAATTTTGAAAGCGTTGTACACTCTACCATCTTTCTTGCTAACAGAACTTTTCAAGAAGGATAACAAAGCTGTAAATCCAAGTATGATCGAGTTTTCTGAGCAGATTTTCCAGGACCCGTTATTCATTGATCAAAAAACTGTTGTAGAAGCTGAACAATACCACGATCAGAGCAGTCAAGTATCCTGGTATAACTGGTGCTTTGACCTGGAGAATATTCTCATCAACAATTCAGCAAACAAGTTATGCCTAACAGAGTTTTCAGGCAAACACGAGTTTTTATATTTTTCTGCAATGAAGATCTTCACTGGGAATTGCATTTAGGACATCTTGAAGAAGGAACCACTCACTAATTTCTTCTTTGAATTCTTCTCTAAGGGTTATAATCTAGTTAACGTGCTACGCGGAGATCAAGCGAAGCTCACAAAGGATCTTGACAGCATCCCGTAGCTCTCTGGCTAGTTGAAGTCCTGCTTCCCATACGAATTTCAACCTTATCTCCCATTAGTGGATTAGATGGTCAAGATGTTCACTGCTTTGCAGATTAAACAACGATCCTCGACTGATCCCTTGCTTAAAAGACGACCAGTCTCTGCTCAAATATACAAAAATATGTTCACTTAGGTAACAATCCAGGTAGTAAACTAAGTGTTAGAACTGGTTGGTCCTAAGGAAGATAAGGATGCCATCTAAATCATTAAAGAAATCATCTATTTGGCTACTGGACTAGATTTTAATATAAAAGACCAAAAGAGCGTAAACATGCAAATCCCAGCCGACCTTGGATCCAAGCTCAAGAAGATTACGCAGATTCTTGTAAGCACTGTTTTCAATGTTGGCTCCTTCAGCGAGTATATCCAGCCACAAGATCTGTAGAATATCCTTGATGCACTTATTGAACTTAGTGATGTTCCAGTTAAGAGTCTTTCTGATCCTATATTCATTGAAGCCATCAAAAAGCTACTGTATGCTATCACCGGGTAGCAGATCCAGACAGATCAAAAAGAAGCTCCCAACAAGGGTAACAACCGCTCTTCTATAATTAACAGTTCATCAAACACCAGCAGACGAGGGGGAGGCTTGAATATCATCAAGCCTAGGAAACCTCTCATCCAACTACCAATGAATTACATCGAAGCTTTTTTCAATATTGCTTAGGGGAAGTATGAAGATATCTTCGAATTTCTTAAGCTATGCCAGTGTTTCGAGGAGAGTAAGATCAACATGATCAAGAGTGCAGTGCACGAAATAAAAGAACTGGGAATTTTTGATGGCAAACTTAATATTGAGAGTCTTGTTTCCTCCAAAAAGGATGATCAATCAACTAATAAGGATGAAATTGCTTAGATTATGTAAAAAATCAAGGAGAATAAAGCCACTTCTCGTGATCTCTTTAAGGCCCTTGATGCTGAGGGAGACTAGAGCGGCACGATCAGCAAATAAGAGTTTAACAATCTTGCTAACCGCCTTGGCATGCATCTCACCGACCACCGTATTGACGAGATATTTTCAGACCTTAAAAAGAATTCTCAAAGTTCCTTAAAAGATGAGCTTAACGAAGAGGAGTTTGACAATGCACTTGGCTACCTCTAAAATAAGACTGGACTCATGAGCTTAGATGCTCTTGGAATCTCTAAAGAACTGCTCATCTTCGATATTATCTACCTCTCTGTTATGCTCTTACTCATTTTCCTCTTCATCTTTCTGGGAATACAGGCTTTCGCCATTGGTGGTGGCTTCGGTTCAGTTATCAACAGTATCATGGCAGTTGGTGCTGGAACTGGGGCAAAGCAAGGATCTGAGAACAAGGAAGAAAAGACAAAGCCAGACACTGTGAAAAAATGTGTCAAAGAAAACAAGGAAATCTTAGAGTCTGCCAGCTTGTGAAACACATTAAGC
>Ga0272412_1000641_pt1 | contig 10957 bp, 20 predicted proteins | sample WWTPWeurt_MetaT_FD_193540 | JGI IMG/M metagenome (GOLD analysis project Ga0272412, IMG submission 193540) | Metatranscriptome of activated sludge microbial communities from WWTP in Nijmegen, Gelderland, Netherland - WWTP Weurt (Metagenome... | ecosystem: Engineered > WWTP > Aerobic digester >...
CGCTAAGAAAGAAAATTCTCTTCGTTTAGAGAAATTACTTCGCTCAGCAATTGCAAACTGGGAGCAAAAAAACGAAGGAAGCAAAGTAGAAGATAGCGAATTGGTTATTAAGACCATATTTGTAGATGGCGGCGCCATGGTAAAAAGGATTAGACCTGCTCCTCAAGGCAGAGCTCACCGCATACGCAAGCGCTCAAATCATGTTACTTTAATTGTTGATAGCAAAGCAGCTGTAGCAACTAAAGAAAGTAAAAAAGATTCAAAAGTTAACGCATAATATAATCAGAATGGGACAAAAGGTTAACCCAATAGGTTTACGTTTAGGAATTATCAGAGGCTGGGAGTCTAACTGGTATGGAGGAAAAAATTTCGCTGAGAAGCTTATTGAAGATGAGAAAATCAGGAAATATTTGAATGCAAGGATTACCAAAGGTGGAATCGCTAAGATTATCATCGAGCGCACAATAAAGCGTGTAATCATCACCATTCATACTTCTCGTCCAGGCATCGTAATTGGAAAAGCAGGTTCTGAAGTTGATAAAATCAAGGAAGAAGTTAAAAAGCTTACTAAGAAGGATGTGGCCATCAATATTTTTGAGATTAAACGTCCAGAATTAGATGCTACTTTAGTAGGGGAGTCAATAGCAAATCAAATTGTAGCGCGTGTATCATACAAGCGTGCAGTAAAGATGGCCATTGCATCAACTATGAGAATGGGTGCTGAAGGAATAAAAGTAATGGTATCTGGTCGTTTAGGTGGTGCTGAAATGGCTCGTTCAGAGTCTTTCAAAGAAGGACGTACTCCTTTACATACCTTGCGTGCCGATATTGATTATTCAATAGCAGAAGCTTTAACTGTGTACGGAAAGATTGGAGTAAAGGTTTGGATTTGTAAAGGTGAAGTTTATGGTAAGCGTGATTTATCTCCAAACCTAGGCTTTAGCAACAACCAAACTGAAGGTAAACCAGGCTCTGGTCGTCCAGATAGAAGAGGTGGAGACAGAAGAGAAGGTGGAAATCGTGGTGGAGAAAGAAGAGAAGGTGGCAACCGTGGTGGTGCCGATAGAAGAAGAAAATAATTAATTGTTCGAAAGCTAAATAACTGTAGAAATGTTACAGCCTAAAAAGACTAAATATAGGAAACAACAGAAAGGAAGAGTAAGGGGTAATGCCACACGTGGATTTACCGTATCCTTCGGATCTTTTGGATTAAAGGCACTTGATACCTGTTTCCTAACATCAAAACAATTGGAAGCAGCTCGTGTAGCCTTAAACCGCTTCATGAAACGTGAAGGTCAAGTTTGGATCCGTGTGTTCCCAGATAAGCCAATGACACGTAAACCAGCTGAAGTACGTATGGGTAAAGGAAAGGGAGCTCCAGAATTCTGGGTTGCCAGATGTCGCCCAGGCACGATTATCTTTGAAGCTGATGGTGTACCAATGGCAGTAGCCCAAGAAGCTATGCGTCTGGCCTCACAAAAATTGCCAGTAATTACCAAATTTGTTGTTAAACCTGAATATAGCGAATAATTATGAAGAACGCGGAAATCAAGGAATTGTCAAATAAAGAATTGGCAGCCAGGATCAGAGAAGAAAGAGCTGGTTTAACCAAGATGGTTTTAAATCATGCAGTTTCTCCAGTAGAGAATCCAAATATTATTAAAGAAAACAAGAGGTTGATTGCTCGTTTGTTAACAGAACAAAGAAGCCGTCAATTAACAAACGTTCAATAAACATTGAATATGGAAAACACAATCGAAGAAAGAAACTCAAGGAAGGTTATCATTGGCAAGGTAGTTAGCAATAAAATGCAAAAGACTATTGTTGTATCTGTTGAACGTAAGGTAATGCACCCAAAATACGGTAAGTTCATTAAGATGACTTCTAAATTTAAAGCTCATGACGAGAAGGGTGAGTGCGGTATGAATGATATCGTGAAAGTGATGGAAACTCGTCCTTTGAGTAAAGACAAACGTTGGAGATTAGTAGAAATCATTGAAAAAGCTAAATAACGATGATACAACAAGAAAGTAGACTTAAAGTTGCTGATAACAGCGGAGCTAAAGAAGTTCTTTGCATACGTGTGTTAGGTGGAACTGCTAGGCGTTATGCTTCAGTAGGAGACAAAATTGTGGTGACTGTAAAGTCGGCCATTCCATCTGGTACAGTAAAAAAAGGAACTGTTTCTAAGGCAGTAGTAGTAAGAACAAAGAAAGAAGTTCGTAGGTCAGATGGTTCATACATACGTTTCGACGATAACTCATGTGTATTATTAAATGCACAAGATGAACCACGTGCAACCCGTATTTTTGGGCCAGTAGCCCGTGAATTAAGGGAAAAGCAATTTATGAAGATTGTTTCATTAGCCCCGGAGGTATTATAAAATGGAAAGAAAATTTAATAGCCAGACAAAGCGCCACATTAAAAAAGGCGATATGGTACAGGTAATTGCTGGAGATGACAAAGGCAAAAAAGGCCGTGTTATTGAAATCGTTTCTGATAGCGATAGAGCATTTGTTGAAGGCATTAATATTGTTAGTCGCCACACAAAGCCTAACGCACAAAATCAGAATGGTGGAATTATCAAAAAAGAAGCACCAGTTCATATTTCTAACTTGAAAGTAGTTGACAAATCTGGCAATGCTACACGTGTAGGACGCAAGATTGGAGAAAAAGGCAAATTAGTTAGAGTTTCTAAAAAGTCTGGTGAAATTATAGATTAAGGAGAATTGTATGTATACGCCAAGATTAAAAGAAAAATATGACAAGCAGATTGTACCTGCCATGCAAGAAAAGTTTGGGTACAAAAACAGCATGATGGTGCCAAAATTGCTTAAGATTTGCATCAACCAAGGAATTGGTCAAGCTGTTGCTGATAAGAAATTAGTTGATCAAGCAATTGAAGAACTAAGTATGATTGCTGGTCAAAAAGCAGTTGGAACACGTTCTAAAAAGGACATTTCCAACTTCAAATTAAGAAAGAATGTTCCAATTGGTACTCGTGTAACCTTACGTGGTGAAAGAATGTACGAATTTTTGGATCGTTTGATTTCAGTATCTTTACCACGTGTTCGTGACTTTCAAGGATTAAAACTTAAAGGTTTTGATGGAAGAGGAAATTATAACATGGGTGTTACTGAGCAAATCATATTCCCAGAGATTGTAATGGAAAAAGTGAACCGTATCAATGGTATGGATATTTCTTTTGTAACCACTGCAACTAATGATGAGCAATGCTTGGAGTTATTAAAAGAATTTGGTTTCCCATTCAAAAAATCGTAATTAACTAAAAATGGCAAAAGAGTCAATAAAAGCACGTCAGCGCAAAAGAGAAAGAATGGTAGCACAATATGCTACTAAGCGCGAGGCTTTAAAAAAGGCAAACGATTCAGCAGGATTACAAAAATTACCTCGTAATGCATCTCCTGTTCGTTTGAAAAACCGTTGTAAATTAACTGGTCGTCCAAAAGGATATATGAAGGATTTCGGCATTTGTCGTAATCAGTTTAGAGAATTGGCCCTTATGGGTAAAATACCAGGAGTAACCAAAGCTAGCTGGTAGTTTTAAGAAAAATTTGGTAAGGGAGGCGAGTTGTTGTATATTCGCATCCCTTTAATTTTATAACAACAACAACTTAGCTGGTAAGAGTAAAAGCCTTGGCTAACTACCAACAAGTATAATTAACAACATATGACAGATCCAATATCAGATTTTTTAACTAGGCTTCGCAACGCGATCAAGGCAAACCATCGCATTGTAGAGGTACCAAGCTCCAAATTGAAAAAGGAGATTACAAGGGTTCTATTTGAAAAAGGTTACATCTTAAATTATAAATTTGAAGATGTGGTTAACCATCAAGGAATCATCAAAATAGCGTTGAAGTACCATCCGGTAACTAAAACTTCCGCAATCAAAAATTTAGAAAGAATTAGCCGCCCAGGTTTACGTAAATACACAGGTGTAGAATCTATGCCTAGAGTTATTAACGGAATGGGAGTTGCTATTGTTACCACTTCAAAAGGTGTAATGACCGATAAAGAAGCGCGCAATTTGAACGTAGGTGGTGAAGTATTGTGTTACGTGTATTAATATATAGGAGAAAAGAATTATGTCACGTATAGGAAAAGCATTAATAAAATTACCTGCAGGAGTAGACGTTAAGGTGTCTGCATCAAATGTAGTAACAGTAAAAGGACCAAAAGGTGAGTTAACTCAGCAATTAGATGCTGATATTACCTTGGAAGTTGTAGATGGAAATATTCAATTAAATAGACCTACCGATCAAAAACGTCACAAAGCCCTTCATGGTTTATATCGTTCGCTTGTAAACAATATGGTTACAGGTGTTACAGCTGGATATAAAAAACGCCAAGAGCTTGTGGGTGTAGGTTATAAAGCCACAAATGATGGCAATATTTTAGACCTTACCTTAGGATATTCACACCATATTTATTTTGAAATACCAAAAGAATTGAGTGTAAAGACCGAACAAGATAAAGGTAAGAATCCTATTATTACTTTAGAAGGAACCGATAAGCAATTAATCGGACAAGTAGCTGCAAAGATTCGTTCATTGCGTGCACCTGAGCCATATAAAGGAAAAGGTATTAAATTTGAAGGTGAGTCATTAAGAAGAAAAGCGGGTAAAACTGCTTCTAAATAAAATTGAGCCATGTTTAGTAAAGAATCAAGAAGAAATAAAATCCGTGCTCGTATTCGCAGTCGCGTTACAGGTACAGCTCAAAAGCCACGTTTATCGGTATTTAGGAGCAATAAGTTTATTTACGCACAATTAATTGATGATGTATCAGGTAAAACCCTTATCTCAACTTCATCTAGAGCCCTAACAGAAAAAGTAGCTAAAGTAGATTCGTCGACATTGGTTGGAAAAGCATTAGCTGAGAAAGCAATGTCAGCAGGAATTACTGAGGTTGTATTTGATAGGGGAGGTTATTTGTACCATGGTCGTGTTAAGGCATTGGCAGATGGAGCAAGAGAAGGTGGTCTTAAATTTTAATCATTCAGAAAAGGAAAAGTATGTCAACAGCAAACATAAAAAAGGTTAAAACAACTGATATCGAATTAAAAGAGAAGGTTGTTTCTATTAACCGCGTAGCCAAAGTAACTAAAGGTGGTAGAACCTTCAGTTTCTCTGCCCTAGTGGTAGTAGGAGATGGTAACGGAATCGTTGGATACGGTTTAGGAAAATCGTTAGAGGTTACCGATGCTATTTCAAAAGGTGTGGATGATGCGAAAAAGAATTTAGTGAAAGTTCCAGTATTGAAAGGTACTGTTCCACATGAGCAATTGGGTAAATATGGTGGAGGAAGAGTGTTTTTAAAGCCAGCAGCTCATGGTACCGGTGTAATTGCAGGTGGTGCAATGCGTGCAGTATTGGAAAGCGCTGGAGTTACTGACGTTTTGGCAAAATCGAAGGGATCTTCGAACCCACATAACGTGGTAAAAGCAACAATCAATGCGTTATTAGAAATGCGTGATGCATTTACCGTAGCTCAACAAAGAGGTATCAGTTTAAAAAGGGTATTTAACGGAGAATAATTACGATGGAAAAGTATAGAATTACACAAGTTAAAAGTACCATCGACAGAATGGAAGATCAAAAGCGCACAGTTCGTGCCTTAGGATTTACAAAATTAAATCAGAGCAAAGAAGTGGTAGGTACTCCACAAATCATGGGAATGATTAATAAAGTTGCTCATTTGTTAAAAGTAGAAAAAATCTAATAGAGATTAGCAATGAAATTACATACATTAAAACCTGCAAGTGGTTCAACCCATAGAGAAGGAAAAAGAGTAGGTAGGGGAGAAGGAAGTGGAAAAGGTGGAACTGCTGCTCGTGGACATAAAGGTGCAGGATCAAGAAGTGGTACAAGTACCAAGAGGGGTTTTGAAGGAGGTCAAATGCCTTTATACCGTCGTATACCTAAGTTCGGATTTAAGAATTTGAACAGAGTTGCTTATGCTCCAATCAATTTAGACAAATTGCAAGAATTGGCCGACCAAGGAATTACCAAAGTTGATGCTCAAATTTTGAAACAAAATGGTCTTATTGGTAAAAAAGATTTAGTTAAAATTCTTGGACGTGGCGAATTAAAAGTTGCCATGGAAATAAAAGCAGATAAATTCTCAGCAGCGGCCCAGAAAGCCATTGAAGCTGTTGGTGGTTCTATCTCAGGTAATTAATTATTAACCTTAATACTTCCAAACTACGGTGAAGAAATTAATAGAAACATTTCAAAACATTTACAGAATTGAAGAACTAAGATATAAGTTAGCTCTTACTTTCTGGATGTTGTTGGCCTACAGGTTGGGAACCTATGTTACCCTACCAGGTGTTGATCCTAACATGCTTGAAGGTTCTGCTCAACAAGCAGATGGTGGGATTTTTGGATTGATCAACATGTTTGCAGGAGGAGCTTTTGCAAGGGGGTCTATTTTTGCCCTTGGTATTATGCCCTATATTTCTGCCTCCATTGTAGTTCAATTATTAAGTTTGGCTGTGCCTTCTTTCCAAAAAATGCAAAAAGAGGGAGAGGATGGAAGAAGAAAGATTAACCAAATTACTCGTTATTTGACTATTGTAATTACAGCAGTTCAATCAATTGGTTTCTTAATCAATTTGAAATCTGAGAATCCGCAAGCAATTATTTCGATAACCAATCCTGCAGCAATGTCTGACATTGTATTCATGATTAGTTCTGTAATTATACTTACCTCTAGCACAATGTTTGTTATGTGGCTAGGAGAAAGAATTACTGAAAAGGGAATTGGAAATGGAATATCGTTGATTATTATGATAGGAATTATAGCAAGATTGCCATTTGCTTTGAAAGAAGAATTTAACTTTAAATTGTCTGAAAGTGGTGGAGGTTTAGTTATTTTCTTAATTGAATTGGCTGCTTTGTTTGCTGTAATCATGATAACCATACTGTTGGTACAAGGAACTAGGAAAATACCGGTTCAATATGCCAAAAGGGTTGTAGGAAATAGGCAATATGGTGGAGTAAGACAATACATACCCTTAAAGGTTAATGCTGCAGGGGTAATGCCAATAATTTTTGCTCAAGCATTAATGTTTATACCATCAACAATTGCACAGTTTTTTCCAAATTATGAAACTATGCAAGGAATCATGGGAGCTTTCATAAATCCAATGAGTTGGACATATAATATTACATTTGGATTATTAATCGTGTTGTTTACCTATTTCTATACTGCAATTTCAGTAAATGCAAATCAAATTGCAGATGATATGAAGAGAAATGGCGGTTTTATTCCTGGGGTTAAGCCTGGAAGGTCAACAGCAGATTTCATTGATAATGTAATGTCGAGGATAACATTGCCAGGCGCATTTTTCTTAGCGTTTGTAGCAATATTACCTTCACTAGCCAATGTGTTGAACATTAATAGTCAGTTTGCTCAGTTCTATGGTGGAACCTCACTTTTAATTTTAGTTGGAGTTGTTTTAGACACCTTACAACAAATTGAGAGTCATCTAATGATGAGACATTATGACGGATTAATGAAATCTGGCAGAATAAAAGGAAGGAATGCAGTTGGTGCGGCGCTTTAATTTAATTAAAACGTTGACATTTATAAAAAATAACGTATTTTTGCTGCCCTTTTGCGGATAATATGCCAAAACAGTCGTTAATAAAACAAGACGGTACCATAACAGAGTCGCTAAGTAATGCGATGTTTAGGGTACAGTTAGAAAATGGGCACGAGGTGATTGCCCATATCTCAGGAAAGATGCGGATGCACTACATCAAAATCCTTCCAGGAGATAAAGTGTCGATAGAAATGTCGCCATATGACCTATCAAAAGGACGAATTATTTACAGATACAAATAATTAAACTGGTAAAATGAAAATCAGAGCATCGGTAAAAAAGCGCAGTGAAGACTGCATTATTGTGAAGCGTAAAGGAAGGGTATACGTGATCAACAAAAAGAACCCTAAGTTTAAACAACGTCAAGGATAATATAGTATTATGGCTCGTATAGCAGGTATAGATTTACCCAAAAACAAAAGAGGAGAGATAGGTTTAACCTATATCTTCGGAATTGGACGTTCAATTGCACAGAGGATATTAACCGAATGTGGAGTTGATTACGACAAGAAAGTAAGCGAATGGAACGACGAAGAGTTGAATGCCATCCGTAAGTATGTAACCGAGAAAATTACCGTTGAAGGTGAATTGCGTTCGGAGCGTCAATTGAACATCAAGCGATTGATGGATATTGGATGCTATCGTGGTTTACGTCATCGTAAAGGATTACCTGTTCGTGGACAACGTACACGTACCAACTCACGTACTCGTAAGGGTAAGCGTAAGACAGTTGCAGGTAAGAAAAAAGTAACCAAATAATCAGTAATTAAGGAATAATGGCTGCGAATAATAAAAAAGTTTCAAAGAAGAGAGTAGTAAGCATAGAGGCTCATGGTCAAGTGCATATTAAAGCTTCTTTCAATAACGTGATTATCTCCATCACCAATCAAACTGGCCAAGTAGTATCATGGGCATCTTCTGGAAAAATGGGCTTTAGAGGTTCAAAGAAGAATACACCATATGCTGCACAAATGGCATCAGCAGATTGCGCAAAAGTTGCGGTAGATGCAGGTATGAAGAAAGTGGATGTGTTTATTAAAGGACCTGGATCGGGAAGAGATTCTGCAATCCGTACATTACAAGCAAGTGGCTTAGAAGTATTATCAATTACAGATATTACACCACTACCTCATAATGGCTGTCGTCCTCCAAAGGCACGTAGGGTATAATTATAAAAAAGAAGAGCAATGGCAAGATATATAGGACCAAAAACCAAAATCGCCAGAAGATTTAAAGATCCGATTTTCGGACCAGATAAGTCTTTTGAGAAAAGGCCGACCCCTCCAGGTCAGCATGGTAGTTCTCGTAAAAGAACTAAACAAACTGAATACGCGATTCAGTTATCAGAAAAACAAAAAGCAAAATATACTTATGGTGTATTGGAGCGTCAGTTTTTCAAAACATTTGAATTAGCAGCACGTAAAAAAGGTATTACTGGAGAGAACTTATTACGTTTCTTAGAAGCTCGTTTAGATAACACTGTATTTCGTTTAGGATTGGCTCAAACTCGTAGCCAAGCGCGCCAATTGGTATCACATGGTCATATTAATGTGAACGGTAAATTGGTTAATATTCCATCAGCCCAATTAAGACCAGGAGATGTGGTATCTGTTCGTGAGAAATCTAAATCTTTAGAAGTAATCACTGGATCGGTAGCCTCAAGTAATCCTAAGAAATTCAATTGGTTGAATTTTGAAACTAAGGAATTATCTGGAACTTTTATGGCTTATCCTGAACGTGACCAAATTCCTGAAAATATTAAAGAACAGTTGATCGTAGAATTGTATTCTAAATAATCATTTAAATAAGAACCATAAATGGGTATCCTTGCATTCCAAAAACCAGACAAAGTTATTATGCACAAAGACACTGAGTTCTTTGGGCAATTCGAATTCCGTCCTCTTGAAAAAGGATATGGAGTTACTATAGGAAATTCTTTAAGAAGAATCCTATTGTCATCTCTGGAAGGTTACGCAATTACCTCAGTTAAAATAACTGGTGTAGAACATGAGTTCTCAACTGTTAAAGGAGTAATTGAAGATGTTACTGAAATAGTAATGAACTTAAAACAAGTTCGCTTCAAAAGGCTTGTTGACGGAATTGATAACGAGAAGATTTATATTAATATCAATGGTCAGGAACAATTTCAGGCTGGCGAAATTGGAAAACATACAAATTCATTTAGGGTATTAAACCCTGAATTGGTTATTTGTAACATGGAACCTTTTGTTCACTTAGAAGTTGAACTTACAGTTGACAAAGGCCGTGGTTATGTACCTGCTGAAGAAAATAAGTCAAAAGATGCCAATATTGGTGTTATTGCAATTGATTCAGTATTTACACCAATCAAGAATGTAAAATACAGCGTTGAGGATTATCGTGTTGAGCAAAGAACAGATTATGAGAAGTTGTTAATTGAAATCCAAACAGATGGATCTATCCATCCAGAAGAAGCTTTAAAAGAAGCTGCTAAGATTTTAATTCAACATTTTATGTTGTTCTCTGATGAGTTAATTACACTTGATACCCAAGTGAAAGAGCCAACTCAAGAGGTAGATGAAAATTATTTACATGTACGTAAAATATTAAAAACACCTCTTTCTGATTTAGATCTTTCTGTACGCGCTTACAATTGTTTGAAAGCTGCAGATATTAAGTCTTTAGCAGAATTGGTTTCTTACGATATTGCAGATTTGTTGAAGTTCCGCAATTTTGGTAAAAAGTCGTTAAGTGAATTAGAAGAGTTGGTTCGTGACAAAGGTTTAACCTTTGGAATTGATATCAGCAAATACAAATTGGATCAAGATTAATTAGAAAGAGCATGATGCTACCTGAGTGGCATTAATTACGAAATAGAAAAATGAGACACGGAAAAACATTTAATCATTTAGGTAGAACTGCCTCTCACAGAAAGGCGCTGTTAGCCAATATGGCAACTTCTCTTATTCTGCACAAACGCATCACTACTACTGCCGCAAAAGCTAAAGAATTGCGCAAATATGTTGAGCCATTGATTACCAAAGCAAAGGACGATAGTACCCACTCTAGAAGAGTTGTATTTAGCTACCTTAAGAACAAGGAATCAATTAAGGAATTATTTGGCGCTGTTGCTGGAAAGGTTGGAGAAAGACCAGGAGGTTATACTAGAGTTCTGAAATTAATGAACAGAAAAGGTGATAATGCTGAAATGGCTATCATTGAATTAGTAGACTTTAATGAAAACCTATTGAAAGATAGCAAAGTTAAAACAGGTACAGCTAAAAGAACACGTCGTGGTAAAACTAAAGCCACAGCTACTAAAGCTGAAACTGCTGAAACTTCAAC